>Ga0247608_10004363_pt1 | contig 15873 bp, 9 predicted proteins | sample 176DNAGHGlowgp2_FD_193490 | JGI IMG/M metagenome (GOLD analysis project Ga0247608, IMG submission 193490) | Sheep rumen microbial communities from Palmerston North, Manawatu-Wanganui, New Zealand - 1766 DNA GHGlow gp2 | ecosystem: Host-associated > Mammals > Digestive system > Stomach > Rumen ... | reverse complement strand
ATTTTACAACAGCCTCCTTGCCACCTCAACCACACTATCCACTGCAGATACAGTGTAGAAGTGGATATTATTCACACCGTTTTGATAGAGACTACGACACTGCTCTGTGGTCCACTCTATACCAAGCTGTTTAGCATCATCGTCTGTCTTACACTTCACGATCTCCTTAGCCAATGGCTCTGGGATATCGCAGTGGAATGTCTTTGGGACAACCGTAAGCTGACTTAGTTTTGCAAATGGTTTTATTCCGGGAATGATAGGTATAGTGATGCCCATGGCCCGAGCCTTATTTACAAAGTCGAAATACTTCTCATTATCGAAAAAGAGTTGTGTCACTGCATATTGTGCACCCAACTGCTGTTTCTGACGAAGATATTCCATATCACGCTCCAGATTTGGAGCCTCCTCATGTTTCTCGGGATAACAGGCCACTCCGTAATCGAAGGGCTTGCCCGGGTTCTTTATAGGAGTACCGTCAGCAAATCGTCCTTCATTGAATGCCTTAACCTGTTTTATCAGATCCGTGGTATGTGCATGACCTCCTGGAGTTGGTATAAACCTGCTATCCTCCTTTGCCTTATCACCACGTAGCAGTAGCAGGTCGCTGATACCGAGAAACTGCAGATCAAGAAGCTCATACTCGATATCTTCTATCGTAGCTCCACTACAGATTACGTGTGGTTGTACAGGTATACCGTATCGCTGTTGGATGGCAGCAGCGATAGCTATAGTACCAGGACGTCTGCGAATACGTTGGCGTTCAAACTGACCATTCTCGAGTTCGCGATACACAAACTCTGAATGGTGGGTTGTGATATTTATATATGCAGGATTAAACTCTCTCAGTTTGTCGATGTCGGCAAACAGTTTTTCCGTACCTGTCCCCTTAAGCGGCGGCAACACCTCAAACGAGAATCTCCTGCTGTCGTTATTTACATTCAGTACACTCATTTCAGCCTGCAAAGTTACTAATAATTAGGCGAAACTCCAAAAATAAGAGAAATTATTTGGTAATATGGAATAATCATAGTACTGATTAGCAATCAGAGAAGAAGTCACCTTCGGGTGAAAGAAACGTCATCTTGCGGTTGTTCAGACGGCATCTTTGACTCGTTCAGATGGCACTTTATAGGGTATAGGGACGTCACGAACAGGTGCAAAGCCTTATCCAAGAAGGGGTTAAATGCCTATCTAACAACCTTACGCCTTGGCGCAAAACACTTTACGGGCATACGCAAAATGCTTTACGGGCATACGCAAAATAGAAAGCACAGATTTTTAGTGACTTAAACATTGTTGGAGCTGGTGCAGCATCAGTAGCACCATAGTAGCACCATTTTTAGGCATCCTGCACCTGGCAAACAGTTGAATATAAATAAGTTACACGCCTCAGTAGCACGAGTAGCACGATATTTTTGTTTTTTCAATTTGTGGTGTAGAGTTTTCAGGAGTTTCAATGTGTCGGGCAGGTTGCAGGGATGCCCGTGGCAGGCACTTCCTTGTAGAGATGCAGATGAACTGGGATGAAGAGTTCAAAAAAAAGAAGATGGCTGTTCTATGGCTGCGTTTCCTTACGGAAATTAACGAGGACACTGTTGAAGCTCCTGCAGAACTGCTAGAGAACGAGGAGATAAGCAAGGCGCTGAGTATTGTAGAGAAGTCTGCCATGAGTGAAGCTCAGCTGTATGCCTACGAGCGTTTCTGGGATGCCGTAAACAATGAGCACGTCTTGATGGAAGGCAGATATAAAGATGGCATTGAGAAAGGTATAGAGAAAGAAAAGTTGGAAGCTGCTCGCAGGATGAAGTCCAAGAACTATCCTTTAGAAGATATAGCAGATATCACAGGCCTTTCAACCGAAGAGATCGAAGCCCTATAACAAATAGGAAGGTAAGCATCCGTTGAAATACACGTTGTATCAGTTGTAGTTTCGTTGTACCTTTGTCCCCGCAATAGTGCACATCACTACAACTGTTACATTTATGACCAAGGAAGAATTTGGAGTATGTGGTATAGTCAACGGGGGCATGATTTTGATTTCAGGTCGTTTCTAAGTCTCCGTAATAAGAAAAAAAGATGAAAATAATAAAAAAATACATGAAAATGCATACGAATTCAAAATAAATTCTTAATTTTGCAAACGAAAACGATGTTAAAGATAAGTGTATGGGGAACGTTTTAGGAACAAAAGAAACGCTGATTACTACGAATGAGGGACTGAAACTTATTCGCAGGGAGCGTACTGTGAGGATGCCTAATGGCAACCTACGTCATCCCGTGGACTATTATGATGCCACTCCTGGCACGGTGAAGGTTACAACTCAGGAGCTGGAGCGAATGAGAATTCCTGTTTACGAACGCGTTATCTAAGTAATTCCCTGTAGGCTATGGCAATGAAGGATGGCTATCGTTTCATCTTCCAGATGAACGACAAGACTGAGCATACCGACAAATTAGAATACACGCAGTAAAAACAAATTCAGCCTGCGTACTGGCACATTTGAGCCACGCACCATCTTTTATACCCTTATCAATATCATGCTCGATGTGCTGAATAAAGACCCAAAGGCATCATTCTTTTTTATTGGTGCTGAGGACGAGAAAGACGAGCCTGGTAAGACAACACGCCGGTTCAGGGTATATCATCGTTTTGTGTCATCGGTTGTTGGTGAGGATGTATTTGAGCATCATCGTAACAATAGCTTGTCGCTTTACATTCTGGTTAACAAGCAATATGTGGACGATATCCCTCAATATACTCAGAAGATAACCGACTACGTAAGCGAGGCTATGAACGCCCTATAATTATTGTATTCTCAGCTTTTTTTTGCATAATCTCATCCTAATCTCTCTTTCATAGGGTTGAATGTAAGCATCCGTTGAAGTACACAGGCCTCACTACCGAGGAGATTGAGGCGCTTTAGCACTACGAGACATCCAAATACCAAAACAGCAGCTACAGTCTAATGTGATTGTAGCTGCTGTATCTATTATTATATAGGTATTAGGGGATTACGACTCAGCATCGTAATGGCAGCCCATCAAAGGTTTGCACGCTTTTGCAGATCTTACTACTATCCTTCAGATTCATCCTTGGTCATAAATTTAACAGTTGTAGTTGTGTGCACTATTGCGAGGGCAAAGGTACAACAAAATTACAACTGCCACAAAGTGTATTTCTACAAATGCTTACGGAAATACCAAACTCCATGACACCAAAAGATGGAGGGTTGACAACTTGTTGCCTCCCCCCATTAAAAGACTTAATTTGCTAAAAGGTGTAGCATGATAATGACGATTAACTTAACGCCCTAGGACGGTTCCGGTGTAATCGTTTATTCATACTTAAATGTTACTATTACATAGCCAGGATATAATGTATGATTCTCGTTGCTATATGACGCTGAACTTCCATTAACAGTATGCCCCCACTTGATAGTATTTCCTGAAGTGTCATTTATCACAATTTCCCAACCAGAGGCAACATAGTTTGAACCCCCATGGCCGCCTCCTTCGTTGTCACCACCATATACTCCGCCAACATAGCCGGCACCGCCACCACCACCATCTCTATAGGTGCTTCCATTCATATCTATTGCCTTGTTCTGTCCTTCCCAAGTACCAGTATTATCACCAGAATCCGAGGCACCTCCATCACCGCCGCCGTAGTTTCCATTACTGGCACCACCGCCTCCGCCAGCAACCAGGATACGACCATCGCCATCACCACCAGTCCAGCTACTACTGCCAGTGTTATTTGTAGCTATAAGCGTAGCACCGCCTCCGCCACCACTTGCTCCTGTATTACCCGCATGACCTCCTCCATTCCATCCGCCACCGGTACCTTGGAAGTCAGAGCCTCCGCCACCGCCACAATAAACCCAAAAATTAAATGTCGTGTTTTTTGTAAAGGATTTCGTCGCTTTAACATGTCCCCCATATCCACTGTTGAAGCTCCCGCAGAGTTGTTGGAGAACGAGGAGATAAGCAAGGCGCTGAGTATTGTAGAGAAGTCTGCCATGAGTGAAGCTCAGCTGTATGCATACGAGCGTTTCTGGGATGCCGTAAACAATGAGCACGTCTTGATGGAAGGCAGATATAAAGATGGCATTGAGAAAGGTATAGAGAAAGAAAAGTTGGAAGCTGCTCGCAGGATGAAGTCCAAGAACTATCCTTTAGAAGATATAGCAGATATCACAGGCCTTTCAACCGAAGAGATATCGAATGCTTTCATTAATTGCTTACATTATACTTGTACCTGATGATAACATAGCCAGGGTAGACATTCTGTCGTTCCTCAACTGTCGTCGATGTCTGTGGGTGACCGTTTTCAGTTACAGACACGCCTATTTGCGTAAAAGTTTGCGAACTAGAAACTGCATTAAATATCTCAGTAAAACCTGAAGCTATATAATTTGAGCCACCATGTCCTCCCGTTGCAACAGTACCTGTTTCTTCGCCATTGACTTCCAAACCAGAGAACCCGCCATAGTAACCTGCACCTCCTGCACCACCATCAGCCGTTGGGCTAGCCTCAGTTGAACACTCTCCTGCCACATTAACATTTCCGCCATTCCACTTGGCACGACCACTTGTGCAATTTTTCATGGTTCCGACAAACTTTTCAGTTGTTTCAGTAATTTTATTACCACTTTCTCCACCATATCCTTGATTACTGGATCCACCACCTGCACCTGCCACTAACAATCTGCTATCATTATCCGAGAAATCCCAATTGTCCATACTATTAGTTGTGGCCACCACTGTTGCACCACCTCCAGCACCACTACAACCGGTAACTCCTGGACGCCCTCCACCAGGCCATCCCCCTAAACTCCTTACAGGATCGTTAGGATCACCTTGAGTATCTGAATAACCTCCACCGCCACAAAAGACATAGAAAGTAGGATTATCCGTCTGGCTATATCCCTTTGATGCCACCACCAGACCGCCTAAGCCGCCTCGACCTGTTGCGGTGTCATTACCACCTGCAGCACCTACCAAAACAAAGTAGACCGTTGCGTTGGCTGTAAAACTTAGGGAGCATTCCTGTGCCGAGCCACCGCTGACTTGTGACCAATAAGTCGCCGTTTCCACAGTCGAAGGACTAGCACTATGCTTATGATTTCCTGTATTGCCGTTATATACATACACGTATGTCATCTTTTCCACCTTTACTGTAATGGTCTGCGTTAAAGCTGTATAGTTTGTTGTTCCCGCCACAGAAGCAGTAATATTTGCTGTTCCAGGTGCAACGGCTGTGACTACACCCGTAGACGCATTAACAGTGGCCACCGCTGTATTATCAGATGAGTAACTTACACTATTGCCGAATTTCGCCACACCTCCTATTTCAAAAGTCTCTGCTGCTATTGATAATGTTTCTTTTCTTCCACCCTGTGGGCTTTCTTTCCAATCGCCACAGTCGATAGGAATCGACGGTATATTCAATGTCGTAAATTCATTAGTGGCTTTGGTTATGTTGAAGTTTACAGTCTTTGTTCCTTCGTATTCACCTTTTCCTGTAATAGTAATTGTGGCAGCCCCCACATTGGTGTTATTAGAATATGAGTATGTATAATCCGTACCTGATGCAAGTGTATTTCCATTATCATATACAGTAAAAGCCGGGGTGATAGCAGAGCCTGTGTAGACATAAGAATTTCCGTCTGTTAACTCAACAGTCATCACACTTTCTGCATCACCGGCAATGACGGTCAAATTATAAGTAGCCGTTGCCGCCTCATAGTTTCCTGTTCCATCCATTGTGGCCTTAATATAAACGGGGCCGCCTCTTCTCTGCATCCTCACGTTTCCATTACCGTCTACTGTAGCTATACAATTGGCATCCGTCGGGTCTGTAGGATGCAGTGTTGTCATAGCCGCATCACTGTAAATCTTGTACTCCATTTTTCCGTACACCTCCGTCGTTTGTAATGATGGAAGCTGCAACACATTGGGAACAACGCCATTTTTGGAAAGCATCTGGGTGACGCTATTGCTTGGATAGCTCATGGTATTGGTTATTCTATTGATATTAAACGTCTTGAAGGTTGACAATCCATCATAACTGCCCTTGCCCCGAACCACAACAAGTGCGGTTCCTGCGTTGATGTTGTTATAGTATTCCACTTCGTAGTGGGTATCTTTTGTCAACGGTTCTGCTGATGGTTTACCGTCAGTGACTGTAGGAATAGGCAAACATACTTTTCCGTTATAGTCATAGGTGCCGTTAGCTTTCATTGTGTTTGTATTGGCATCGCCGTCGTCTGTCAAATTAGTGATGGTCAGGCCTAAGCTACCTACTGGTGCCACACTGACAGTACCAACCGTCGAAGGCCATGTATCAATGGTCACCTTTCCGTCATCAGCCAGATTCTTTGGTCCTATTGTCATGTTGACGGTATAGACTTTTCCTGACTCAAATTGCTTGGTAATCACATAGAAATAGGCTGTCGTCGGGGAACCTGTAGTCGTTTTAGCCTCCACCTCAATAAATTCGGTATCATCCTTAGTCTGTGGCGGGAATAGAGCCACACCACTTAGCGAACTGGCAAAATCAGCACTACTGGCAATTGTGATATCCGTCTTATCAGACAAATCGCCCAATACTCCTGTCGAAGTATTAAATCCTACCGTTGTTGAAAAATTCTTTAGCTTAATACTCTTTATTGTGACTCCTTCGTCTCCAAAGGCATTCACGATTAGTTTTGCCATCTTATGTGTAAATTGCAGATGAACAGTCTGGTCGCTCTTGGCTTGTGATTCCGAGGTCTTGGCAAACATCAGGTCGCTTGCCTTGTAATCCGCATCAGATGTTTGTGGGTTCTGTACCGTGAAACTCGTAAAACTACTCATCACCTCTTTGGGATAAAGTGCATAGATGTCAACTTTAACGTTATCGCCAGGAGGATAATATAGAACAGAACCGTCATTAGGAGAGAGAGCGTTGATTCCATTCGCATCAGCAGCTTCAGCCTTCAGAACCACAGGGTTGCCTATAGTCTCCGTTCCATCACTGGCACCCGTGACAGGTATATACGCATTTATAAGTGCGCCCGCATCGAAAGTGCTGCCTTGTATATTCGTTCCAGTACGAGTAATGGCTGCTACTCACGGCAGCCAGGTTTAGTGGCACCCTCTGCTCTGGATTCTGTTGTATCACTTCTTCAGAGCAGGCACTCAACAGAAATAAGAGTGCAAATGATATGACTGCCTTTATCTTCATATAGTTAAAATCATCTAATCGTATTGATATGTGATAATGACGCTACCATTATATGTATTGGTATCATTACCATTTGTAGGTCCATTTTTAGAAATACCACTTGTAATTGCTGTCCAACTCGAATCAATATAATTTGAGCCGCCGTAGCCACCACCAAATCTATTACCCTTCTTACCTCCATAGTAGCCGCCGCCACCGCCGCCACCAAAAGAGGTAGCATCAGTACCGGCAGGGGTAACCCAATTATTGCCGGCACTGCTGGAACCGCCATTCTTGCCTTCCCTTCGCCAGCCAGAGGCTCCACCGCCACCACCGGCAACCAATTTGAGGTCAGACAAAGCTGTGCTGCCAACACGGATTTCAGATGCAGCGCCACCACTACCACCACCACTGGTACCAGATCTGCCGCCATTACCACCATCGGTAGTACCGTTAAGCCCTCCTGTCGCAGATTGTCCATACCCACCACCTCCGCCTACATATACATGTACTACAGTTCCTGCCTCCAGTCTTGCAGAGGCTTTTACGATACCGCCATAACCACCTGCAGCACCTTGATAAGTGCCACCAGCTCCACCCACCAGTTCAAAAGTATAGGTTGCAGTGGCAGGACAAGTATATTCATGATGTCCGGGGGCTGTATATGACATCTCCTGTTTCTGGACTGTGATTGTCAGTTGTACGTCTGCTGCCGCATTATAATTATCGCCACTCACCACAGAGGCTGTTATAATGGCTGTGCCAGCCTTTAATCCTGTCACCACACCAGTCGAACTTACGACAGATGCCACCGTCGGGTCAGACGAAGAATATGTAACAATTCCGTAATTGGTAGTGGCACCACAGGTATAGGTCTCGCCGATACCCATGGTTTTAGGTGTCGTCTCCATAGTTATGACAGATGGAGCTTTATCAATAGAGAATGTCCGGGATACAGATGTCCCATCGTACACACCGATACCAGTGATAGTTACTGTTGCAGTATTGACACCAGCATTGATATTGTTACTGTAGCTAATGGTATAGACACCGTCTTTGTCATACCATCTCTTACCCTCAGTTCCGCCATCATACACCACTGGCACGGGCTTCTTTTCGGTGCCGTCGTAAACAGTATTATAGTCACCAAGAGCTGTGATGCTCAAATGGTTTTGAGTGCTACGTTTGCTGACAATCAGTGTATATTGCGCTGAGACGGCTTTATAGTTTCCACTGCCATCAGATGATACTTTTATGGTGGTTGTTCCTGGAGCCACAATAGACACCAAGCCATTACCATCAACCATTGCAGCGGCTTCATTTGTGGACGTCCAAGTGATACGGCCATCATATTTGCTATCGCTTGTCAGTAAATTGCTATACGTGCCGTTTAGCATATATTCAATAGTTATCGGGCCGGGATTTGAGAACTCCATGGATGATTCGGCCTGTCCAATGACAAACGACTGTACAGCGGCACTACTCGAGTATTGGGTTCCTTCCTTCCCTACGGCTACTGCCAAGGCCGAACCCACATTCACATTGTTGTAATAGTCCACCGTATAATCCGTATTCAGTATTAAGTCTTCAGTCTCAGTATCGCTCTTTTTGTTATGCACTGAGATGGTAGGTTTCTTCGCTGTACCGTCGTAGACGAACTCTCCACTGATATTGTCAATGTACATACCGTACTTATTCACCTTAGTCACTGTAACAGAACCCGTTGCAGCATTCCATTCGGTGATGGCTGCCGTCAGCTTCAGATTCTGCAACCCCACTTCCAGATTGGCGGTATATTCGTATCCTTCCTGAAATTCCTTGGAAGTAACAACATAGTTAGCCGTACCCTTGTTAGTGGCCACCTGTATAAAGGTCTTTCCCACAATGGTCTGAGCTGGGAATATTGCCACACCGCCAAGAGTAGCCCCTGTGCCATTCTTTGCCAAAGTTATGGTTCCCGCATCACCTGAGCCAATCCATTTGTCTGTCGTGCTATTATAGGTGGCAGTTGTCTGTACATTTGCCAGACTGATGCCTTGGATTGTCAGTCCGTCGGTAGCTGTTGCATTAACAATGACCTTTGCCATATGGTGACGAAACTGCAGGGCAATATCTTCATGCGTTTTGACTTGTTCTGTCACAGAAGCGGTCATCAGGTCTGACAGTTTATAGGTATCTTCCGCCTCATTAGTGCTTTGAGTAGTCTGGTCTGTCTGTACGGTAAATGTCGTCGTGTTATTCAATACTGTATTAGGATAGCAGGCTTTAATGTTTACCGTCTTTTCACCGTTGGAATAATACGGCGGACGTGTAGCGTCAGGAGGGGTCAGTATATTCTTTCCATTGGAAGGTGCATTGGCAGTATAGGTCTGGTTATTTGAGATAATAGTATTGTCACTTTCCACAATATATACATTAATCTTTGCACCTTTATCGAAAGTGGATGCTTGACTGTCAGCACCGCTCAAGCCTCGGGTCTGGGGCAAGCAATTAACAGCCAAACGTATAGGGACAGACTCCTCTATCAGTGCTTCATCAGATGAACATGAGGAGAATTGCATTCCCATCATCAAGCCCCATGATATGATCCATATTATAGTGCTTAACTTATTCATCAAATTTATCTTTTTTCCAACCAATATTAATTGCCCCTAAAACAAACACTAAAAGTGTCCCTATTGTGCGCTATAGGTAATCTTAATATATACATAACCTGGATAGGCTGCATGTACAGCTCCCGTGTCAGTCTCCCCTGAAGCATGTCCATTCTCCTGAAAAGTTACCCCTCCATAGGTTGCAGCAGCAGATGTACCTGAGTAAAGTGAAGTCCAGCCATCATTAGCCTTAATGTAGTTAGAGCCGCCATGCCCTCCAGTAGCTTTAACATTGCCGGAATTCACCTCAAGGCCACCCAAACCACCATAGAAGCCAGCACCACCGCCTCCGCCATCTGCAGTATATTCTCCACCTGAGCCTTCACCAGATACGTTAGCATCACCTCCTTTCCACTGTGCTTTTGTATTTGTACGTGAAATCATTGATCCTGGATTATCGCCGTTAGTTGCAGCTTGGACACCAGCACTCTCACCACCATTACCTCCATTACTTGAGCCTCCGCCCGCTCCTGCGACAAGTATTCTGGAATCTGTGGAAGTATTAAAAGTCCAATTAGCTGTAGAATTAGTAGTACATATTGCAGTAGCTCCTCCTCCAGCTCCCGAAGAACCAGTCGTTCCTGGTCGTCCACCACCCGGCCATCCTCCAAGACTTGCATTTCCCGAAGTTGTGCCCGTTGTGTTTGATTCACCACCTCCACCGCAGAATATATACCATGTAACTGAAGCATTCTTAGCAAATGTCTTCTGTGCAACCACTAAGCCACCAAGACCACCACGTCCCGTACCATCATTCCCTCCACCTGCACCGACCAACGCAGCAGTTAATGTCGCATTGGCTGTAAAAGTTTTAGTGAAAATATGCGGTCCATTATTATTAACAACTTGATAACAAGGGCCGGAACCTTCTGTCGTTCCATTATAAGTGAATACATAAGACATCTTTTCAACCGTGACATTAATATTCTGTGAAAGAGCATCGTAGTTGGTCGTACCTGCCACAGATACAGTAATCGTAGTTGTACCTGCAGCCACGCCTGTAACTACACCTGTAGAACTATTGACTGTAGCAATACTTGTATTATTAGACGTGTATGTCGGAGTTCCAAATTTCGAAGTAGCACCAATAGAGAATGTTCCAGCAGGTAAAGAAATGGTACTCGGTCCTCTAGAGCCAGTAGTCGCATGAGGAATTGTTAAAGCAGCAGCACCACAATCAATAGGAACACTTGGGGTATTAATAGTCGTAAATTCGTTGGATGCCTTTGTTATTGTGAAATAAACAGTCTTTGTACCTTGATACTCATTACGCCCCGTAATTGTTAAAGTAGCTTGCGTACCAACATTCGTATTGTTGGAGAACTCATAAGTATAATCATTGTTAGAACCTGCAGCCAAAGTGCTTCCGTTATCCAATACGTCAAAGGCTGGTGTGATGGCATTTCCTGTATATGAAAAGCTGTCGCCATTTTTCCACACAACCGTCATTGCAGTAGCCGCATCACCAGCTGTTATTGTCAATGCATATGATACAGATTTTGCCTCAAAGTTTCCTGTATCATCCATCGTCGCTTTTACATAGACAGGTCCACCTCTTTTAAGACCCATATAGACATTTCCATTTACGTCTACAGTTGCCAGAGGATAAGCACCAGTCAACTCTGTAGTCATTGCCTCATCACTATAAATCTTGTATGTCATGTTACCATACACCTCGTCATCTTGAAATTTTGGCAGCGTCAGTTTGTGGTCGACTTTAGCACCACGCGAAAGCGTTGTACTTTTTGTGCTAGACGGATAACTCATAGTATTGATTGCCTTCTTGATGTTGTATGTCTTAAATGTTGAGAGACCTTCATAATCCCCCTTACCAGTGATGACAATGATTGCCGTTCCTGCATTCAGGTTATTATAATAGGCCACATCATAATGAGTGCCTTTAACCAGAGTAGTGGCTCCCGTTTCCTTACCATCACTTACAGTTGGTACGGGTGTACATATTTTTCCATTATATGTATAATATATGTTATCGTCACTTCCTTCAAGAGTATTGGTTGTCTCAGAGCCGTCATCTGCCAGACTTTCTATTTTCAATCCAAGGTTTCCAACAGCCTGAACATTGATTGTTCCCACGGATGCAGGCCACGGAGCTATCGTTACAGTTCCGACTCCCTCTGCCTGTAAATTCTTTGGACCTATTTTGAGATTTATTGTATATATCCTGCCTTTCTCGAACTCTTTCTCTGCTATGAGGAAGTATGCTATTCCTTCTGTGTTGTCAGAAGCTTTGCACAACACCTCCATGAAATAGGTATCGCTCTTGGTCTGTGGGGGAAAAAGGGCTACACCTATGAGGGAAGATACATAAGAACTACTACTGCCGATAACCAAATCATCTTTATTTGTCAAAGTCGTTGTGAGTTGCCATGGTGATTGTGATTGATCTAATTCTACAGTTTGCCAAATCGACTTTATTTTTATTTCCTTAATTGTTAGTCCATCTATTCCTTCTGCATTAACAACAAGTTTCGCCATCTGATGAGCAAATTGCAAATGGACAGTTTGATCTGTCTTAGGAGTGGTTATTGAAGCAAACATCAGATCACTTTGCATATAGTCTTCATCTGAGATCTGAGGATTAACAACACTAAATGTCTCTGGCGTCTCACTTTTGTTTACCGTATACGGATAAACAGCATCAATATTAACGCTAACATCATTGCCTGGAGGAAAATAAATAGTTGATTCATCATTGGGCGTCAGCGGATTAGCACCATTCACTGCAGAGCCTGATTTTAGCAAAATAGGATTACCAAGTGTTGTTGTTGCCGGAACATCTGTTGCTCCTGTTACGGGCATATAAGCACTTATAAGCTGACCATTTTGGAAAAGAGTATTCTGTATCTCTGAAGAAGAAATAGCGCGAGTTTGTACCGATTGAGATACAGCATCTAACAACAATGGTACTTTACGTACTTGTTGACTCTGTTGAGTTTCTTCGGCACACGATACCGCTTGCAAAATAATAATGGCCGAAAAAATATACTTATATACTTTATTAATATACATAAAACATTTTATTTTATTTAACCACTTCGATAACCTTTGGAAGAACTCCCATATTATTCGAATTCATAGCTTATAATAACCTTTCCATTATAGGTAGTATTATCGTTAGCGTTACTTGGTCCATTCTTGGATATTCCATTATTAATAGTTGTCCAACTTGAGTCAATATAGTTAGAACCACCATAACCACCACCATAACCTCCTTGAAGACCACCACGATAGCCACCTCCGCCGCCACCGCCTACAGAGAAATAGGTGACGTCCTGTCCATAAGCAGTACTTGCATTACCCGCGCTGCTGGAGCCTCCATCTTTACCAGCACGACGCCTACCAGATGAGCCTCCTCCACCACCAGCAACAAGTTTACGATAATCTAAAGTCGTCCCGCCAATGCGTATCTCTGAAGCTGCGCCTCCGCTACCGCCTCCACTCTCTCCAGATCTGCCACCATAACCAGTATCACTGCCATTAGTACCTCCACTTGCACTATTACCATAAGTGCCAGCTCCTCCTACATATATATATATTTTAGTATCTTTTTCTAGTTTCTTAGATGCTTTAACGATACCTCCATAACCACCTTTACCACCGTTATAATTGCTACCAGCCCCACCTATTACCTCAATTGTGTAAATGGCAGTTGCTGGACAAGTATATTCAGATGCACCAGATCCTTCAAATTTCTCCTCTTGTTGCTGTACCGTAAGAGAAATTGTTTTATTAGATGCTGAATTCCAATTATCCCCAGCAGCTACTGATGCAGTAATAGTAACAGAACCTGCCTTTAGTGCAGTAACTACGCCTGTAGCACTATTGACAGAAGCAACTGTTGCATCAGACGATTCATAGGAAACTATTCCACAAGGGATTGTTATGGCATTTCCACTTTCATCTGTAGAAGGAATAGTAGAAGTAGCATTGCATTCATAAGTAGTACCTATACCAATGGTCCTAGCTGTTGTAACCATATTAATGGTAGGCGTAGCTTTTGTAATAGAAAAAGTCTTGGATACTGTTGTATTATCATAAAAATCACCTGTGCCAGTAAGAGTGATCGCTCCCGTACCAACATTAACATTGTTGGAATAGCTTATGCTATAATGTCCATCGTTATCATATAGACGTTTAACATTTACATCGTCCCACACTACTGGAACTGGCTTTTTCTCTTTGCCATCATAAGCTGAGATAAAATCACCTAAACTTTCGATACTCACATGATTTTTAATGCTGCGTTTGGTAATAGTCAACGAGTATTGTGCAGAAGAAGCTTCATAGTTACCACTTCCATCAGTCTCCACCTTTATATTTGTTATGCCGGGCTTTAGGACCTGCACAAGACCGGTGCCATCAACAGTTGCAACAGTCTCATTTGATGAGGTCCAGGTAATTATTCCATCATATTTACTTTCAGAAGTAAGCGTATTCTGATAATTGTCGTTCCAAGCATATTCACGGCTTACAGAACCTGAGGTTGAAAAGGTCATTAATGGAGTTGCCTGACCTATTGTATACGATTGAACAGCAGCAGATCCAGAATATTTAAGACCTTTACCCTCTGCAACGACTAGAGCATCTCCGACGTTTATATTATTGTAGTATGCAAGAGTATAATCTGTTCCAGATACCAAAGTAGTCTCTGTACCATTTGCATCTCTATCCTTAACAATTACCGAAGTTGGAACTTTGGCATTACCATCATAGGTAAACGATTCAGAAATTGGTTCAATAAACATTCCAAATTTGTTAACCTTTGTAACAGTTGCCGTACCAGAAGCAGCATTCCAATCAGTAATAGCTGCAGTCATAGTAAGATTCTGTAGTCCTACTTCGAGATCCGCAGTATACTCATAACCCTCACGGAAATTTTTAGATGTCACAGCATAGTTGGCCGTACCTTTGTCAGTAACTACCTGAATAAAAGTTACCCCTTCTATCATTTGTGCCGGGAAAAGAGCCGTACCACTAAGAGTTGTTGAATTACCACCTGTGGCAAGAGTAATAGTACCTGGTGAACCAGAACCACTCCATGTGTCGTGAGTGGAATCATATGTAGCCTCTGTCTTTACGCTAGCCAGATTAATACTTTGGATGATGAGAGGATCTGTACCAGAAACACTAGCAGCAACTTGAATTTTTGCCATTCGATGCTTAAACTCTAAGTTTATATCATTTACAGTCTTAGTAATACCTGTTGCTGTCGCACTCATAAGATCTGATAGTTTATAACTATCCTGTGCTTCATTATCATTGTTTGTAATCTGTTCGGTCTGTACAGAGAATGTGGTTGATGACTTTGTAACTGTATAAGGATAATATGCCCAAACAGATACAGTCTTATCACCATTAGGATAGTAAGGCGGGCGAGACACATCCGGTGGTGTCAGGGTGTTCTTTCCAGAGGATGGTGCAGAGGCTATAAAGATTGTGCCGTCACAAATTTTAGTAGCATCTGAAGTCTCTATAGTGACATTGATTTTTGCATTCTCATCAAAAACTGTTCTTTGCGACTCTATAACACTTGTACCACGTGTGGGGGCCTGACAGGCCACACTGAGACGAATTGCAGTATCATTCTGCATCATCATATCATCAGTAGCACAAGAAGTAAAGATAAGTGCTAGAGCTGCTAAAGCCTTTATGATATTTTTGTTCGTCACCATTGCGTAATCAATTATCATCTATACTTTTAAAGAATTATCTTGTCGAAATTTATCGTTTCACCGGTCCAATCCCTGATAGTAGTGGTCAGCGTGATATACCGTACTCCAATATTCAATGTCAATATATAATACACTCCCTCATTGAAAGTCATATCTGCCGATGGAGTAAATGTTACATTCCTAATTCCAGTAGCTGCACCTCCGACATTACGAAGGTCGAACTTCAGAAATACCGTATTGGCTGATATTGTCTGTGGAGGCATGAAGAATGGCTCACCTACCTTGGCAGTTATGGTTGTCGTACTTCCTGTGTTGGCCA
>Ga0247608_10004362_pt1 | contig 15875 bp, 10 predicted proteins | sample 176DNAGHGlowgp2_FD_193490 | JGI IMG/M metagenome (GOLD analysis project Ga0247608, IMG submission 193490) | Sheep rumen microbial communities from Palmerston North, Manawatu-Wanganui, New Zealand - 1766 DNA GHGlow gp2 | ecosystem: Host-associated > Mammals > Digestive system > Stomach > Rumen ... | reverse complement strand
AGGAGGCTGCTTACCTGCTGCCAGATACTCTATATTATGTTTGCGACCTACCTCAAGCGCATGTTTGAAAAGCTTACGCTGCACGGTACCGCTGGTCTCAATCTTCTCCTGGACGCCATGATACACTTTCTCCCAGAAGCGGGGCACGCTGGACATACACGTAGGATGCTGCTCACGCATAGACTTCTGTACCTCCTGTGGATAGGTATTCACAATCAGGCGAGCACCAACGGAGATACAAAGCAAAGCCCAGCCACGCTCAAAGATATGCGTGAATGGCAGGAAATTCATCACACGGTCGTTCTCGTCAACAGGCACATCCTTATGGTTTGCTTCCACAGCAGCATGGAACTGTCCCATAGAGAGGATTACGCCTTTGGAATCGCCCGTTGTACCACTGGTATAGAGGATATTGGCAATATCGTCCATCGTAGCGTCCTGCTGGCGCTGCTCTACCTCGGTCTGACGAGTCAGACCCTCGCCCAGTTTCAGGAAGTCTGTGAATGACATCACCGTTGAGTCACCTTCAGGCAGTTGTACTGCTGAGTCAAACACAATGATACGTTCCAAAGAACGGCAGGTGGTGAACACACGACGTGCCTTATCAAACTGCTCCTGCTCACCCACAAAAAGGAAGCGAATCTTTGCGTCATTAACCATAAACTGTATCTGCTGCTCACTACTGGTAGCATAGAAAGGTATGGTAACGGCACGAATGCCCCATGCACCAAAATCTGTGAATAGATATTGTACAGAGTTCTGAGAGAAGACACCCAGATTCTCCTGCACATTTACGCCTAAAGCCAACATGGCATTAGACACTTGTTTTACAATGCCCGAGAACTGATTCCACGAGCATGATTTCCACTCTTTACCACTGAAGTTCTTGTAAATCAGCGCCTCGCGGTCGCCATATTTGGCAGCCACATCATACACCAATCGGGAAAGATGGCTGTTTATCTGCATAATAACCCATTTTATTTGTTGGTGCAAAAGTACTCAAAATAGGTCAGACTGCCAAATGTTTCGTCATTAAATATCTCTCCTCTGGATGATTTCGACACTGTAAACCTGCTCGCCTGCGGTCTTATCGGCCTCGCGTGGCAGATAGATGGGAGCGTCCGGTTGTAAAGGGAGTATGTGTAATTCCAGTTGCGAGCAATTCTCTGGCAGGCGCCACAGACCATAAAGGAACGAACGTCCATAGTAAAAATTATCAGCTAACAGACGGCCATTGGCATATAAACGGGCACAGTCGCCACGATAGGAGATACTCAGGAGGCTAGAGGTAAGAGATAAGTCCTTTGAGGGAATGCTTATCCTATAGACAGCAGCCTGCTCCCAGTCCTGTTCGGATGGTGCCGCAGCCACATTGGCCCTACCCTTGACAATCGTGCGCAAAGGACCAGCCTCTTTCACCTTCTCGGCAGTTAGCACCACACCCTTCATCTCTTTCTCTACTGGCAGGAAAAGACGTTCGGCCTCAGCCTGCGTTATCAGATAAAGATTACCATAGACAGGTTTCTCCACACCGCGCGGCTTGACATTCCTCAGCATTTTCCCATTTGCCATACAGATGGTAGTGGGAATACCAGGAACCTGCATCATATAGATCTTTCCCTCACGACGGGCCACCAACTGCGCCGTAGCATATCGGATGCCATCAATATTCACAGGAAAGATAGCCATACATCCGCTGGGTATCGTCAACTTCGGCAATTTGACGCCACAGGCTTCCAACTGCACATTTTTCTTCGCAGAAAGCTTACAGAAACGCTCGTAGTTATTAACAAAGACGAAGGCGGAAGCATGCTCACCTTTTGCACATCGTATGGCCCAGCGCAACTGTGAATCCTCGCCCTGCTTCAAGTCCTGCGGAGCAGGAAACGAGGCTTCCGTCGTTGCCAGAGTCTCACCCCAATCATGCATAAAGAGATGAAGCGGACGCAACATATAATACTGCGGATAGGTCTGTCCAAACTCGCCCAAAGGGGCCTGGAAATCGTAAGTCATCACAGGCAAGTCGTTATTTGCTGTACCAGGCGATGTCTGACATTCGTTCAGTGTGTGCAGCAATCCTTCTGGATTTGTACCACCATGATACATATAATATCCCAAAAGATTAGAACCACTTCCCAGTTTTACTAACGCCATAGAGTAAGCATCCTCTGGATAGACATACGGACGACGATGATAAGCTGTAGCCATGCCGCCTCCAAGTTCACAAGTGAAATAGGGATATTGCTCATCACCCTCATTAAGTTTCTCCTCCTGCTTTCCCAAAAGGTCGGTACCAATAGCCGTAGAAGAGCGGAAGCCTTTAAAATTAAACGCCTTATAATAATTACCGCATCCTTCTGTCACCTCCTTATCCCAAAAGCCATCGGCATAGTCGCCATAAAGAGGAAGCATTTCGCCATAAGGCACAGGGGTGCGCAACTCCGGCCATCCGGTACGGGTATAAAACGGCAAATCAAAACCAATCTTCAAGGCTATCTGTTTAAGAGCCATCAGGTACTCGCCACGCCCACGGTACTCATTATCAAACTGTGCCGCGATGACTGGACCGCCATCCTTCCACTGCAGGCCCTGCACCTGCGTAAAAATCTGACGGTATAGTCGCTCTGTAAAACTCAGGAATACAGGATTCTGCTCACGCAACTTACAGCCTTTAGCAAAGACCCAGTCTGGAATGCCGCCATTACGCACCTCGCCATGACAGAATGGTCCCATGCGCAGAATAACCGGCATCTGCTCCTTCTTGCAGACTTCCAAGAAGTCGCGCAACGAGCGCTGTCCATCCCAGCGGAACACTCCTTCCTGCTCTTCTATATGATTCCAAAACAGGTAGGTGGCAATGATTGTCACCCCACCCTCTTTCATCTTTCTTATTTCACCGGCCCATTCTTCAACAGGGATACGCGAATAATGTATCTCGCCCATCACAGGACAGACACGATGACCGTCAATAATGAGGCTCCGCCTATCCCATGTTACAGAGGGAATATGTTGTGCCATTGCATACGTAAACGACAGAATAAGGGTGCAAAACGCAATAGAAGATTTCAATAGTTGGCTCATCAGTATGTTTGTTTTTAAGTTTTCGCATGCAAAGGTACGACATATAAATAAAAAAAAGCAATCTGCCAACGATTATTTTGACAGATTGCCTTGAATATCATAACAGAACGTCCGTTCTATCGCTTATGCGAAAGGATTCTCTGTGGGATAGTAGTCACCCTTGGGGAAGTTGTAGTCAATCTCCTCAACGGGGATACCCATGTACTTCAGAACCTCCCACAGATACTTACCAGCGTGCTCAAACATCACAGCTGCATGGTGTGGGTAGTGCTTCTCGATGAGCACGTGACGGTAGAAGCGGCTCATGTTCTTGATACCGAAGATACCGATAGAACCGAATGAGCGAGTGGCCACAGGAATAATCTCACCCTGGGCGATATAAGCACGGAGCTTGGTATCGGCTGTTGACTGCAAACGATAGATGGTAGCCTTACCTGGAGTCAGGTCACCCTCAAGGGTACCGTTAGTTACCTCTACAGGCAGAGCGCGGGCCATAATGCGCTGGAAGCACATCTGACAGTTGCAAACCTTAGAAGAAGCGGTATTACCACAGTGGAAGCCCATGAAGATTTCCTTCTCTGTATAGGTGTCGCACTCGAACTTCTTACCCTTAATGCTCTCCTCGTACATATCCTGAGGTACAGAGTTGTTGATGTCGAGCAGGGTAACAGCATCTTCAGTGATACATGTACCGATATACTCTGACAGAGCGCCATAGATATCAACCTCACAAGCTACGGGGATACCACGACCGGTGAGACGGCTGTTAACGTAGCAGGGTACGAAACCGAACATGGTCTGGAATGCAGGCCAGCACTTGTTAGCCATAGCAACAAACTGACGTGAGCCCTTGTGAGCCTCGATCCAGTCGGTCAGAGTCAGCTCATACTGAGCAAGCTTAGGCAAAACAGAAGGAATCTTATTTCCTGTGCCGAGCTCAGCAGCCATATCCTTCACAACCTCGTCGATACGTGGGTCACCCTGGTGCTTCTGGAAAGCCTCGAGCAGGTCGAGCTCAGAGTTCTCTTCAATCTCAACGTCGAGATCATAGAGGGCACGGATAGGAGCGTTACAAGCCAGGAAGTTATTGGGACGAGGACCGAAGCTGATAATCTTCAGGTTCTGCAGACCAATGATAGCGCGAGCGATAGGCAGGAACTCGTGAATCATCTCAGCGCACTGGGCAGCGTCACCAACGGGCTCCTCAGGGATATAAGCACGTGTCTTGCGCAGGCTCAGAGCCTGACTGGCATTCAGCATACCGCAATAAGCATCGCCACGACCGTCAATCAGGTCGTTCTGAGTCTCCTCAGCAGCAGCGCAGAACATGGTGGGACCCTGGAACCAATCAGCAATCATCGTCTCAGAAATCTCAGGACCGAAGTTACCCAGATAGACGCACAAAGCGTTACATCCGGCCTTTTTCACATCCTCAAGAGCCTGCTGAGCGTGAATCTCACTCTCTACGATACAAATAGGGCATTCATATACGCCTTCCTTACCAAATTTTTTCTCATACTCGGCGATAACTGCCTTACGACGGTTAACAGCCAATGACTCGGGGAAACAGTCGCGGCTTACTGCGACGATTCCAACCTTAACTACTGGTACATTTTTCATTTTAAACAGATATTATCTCTATGAATAATTTTAGGTTATACACTCATCCTGGTACTTTCGGATGCAAAGATACACTTTTCAGAGCGACTAGCCAAATAAAAAAGAGATTTTTTTCATACAAAACTGATTATACCTTGTTGTGCCTCTGGGGTATCCGGACGCTGCAATTCTTCTACAACATTCTGATTACCAATACTTGCCAGGACCTCCCTCGTACGCTTATAGGTGGGCGTCTGCTCTACCGCAGAAATCACATCGTCATTATCAAGGTCTTCAGGACCGAAAATATAGATATTAGGACGACGCTTATAGTGCTTTGCCGTGTCACTGCCGCCATAGTACTGGTCGCGACGTTCCTCACGCTTTGCGGCACGTTCCTGCTCTTCAGCCAGGCGGTTGGCATCCTCCTTAGTCTGCTGGCGGAGCATACGTTCCTCCATACCGTCCACATTCTGCATACCGAAACCAGTAGCAAGGATGGTAACCTTCACGCGCTTGCCCAGTTCTGGGTCAACAGCAACACCCCATTTGAATACGAAGTCATTACCAAAGCGATCCATGAACTCATGAACATAGTTCATCTCCTCCATCATGAAGTTATCCTTAGAATCCTTCTGGTGTGAGAACGAGATATTCAGCAGTATCTTCTTGGAATTGAAGATATCATTATCGTTCAGCAACGGAGAGTTAAGGGCATCATCGATAGCCTTCTTCACACGATCCTCTCCTTCACCATAACCTGTTGACATGATAGCAACGCCACCATCCTGCAGCACAGTCTTCACATCATTGAAGTCGAGGTTCATCGTGCCGTGAAGGGTGATAATCTCTGCTATAGACTTGGCAGCTACCGAGAGCGTATCATCAGCTTTACCAAAGGCATCGAGGAATGACAGGTCAGGATAGATCTCGCGCAGGCGCTCATTATTTATCACGAGCAAGGCATCTACATGTTTTGACATCTCCTCTACACCGTCAAGAGCCTGATCTATTTTCTTATTACCCTCAAAACGGAAAGGAATAGTGACGATACCTACGGTGAGGATATCCATCTCCTTTGACACACGGGCAATGACAGGAGCAGCACCGGTACCAGTACCGCCACCCATACCGGCAGTGATAAAGGCCATACGTGTGCCATCATTCAGCATATTCTGGATATCAGCCAGACTCTCTTCCGCTGCCGCACGTGCCTTTTCCGGACGGTTGCCGGCACCAAGACCTTCACGTCCCAGCTGCAGTTTAACGGGTACAGGAGAATCATTCAGGGCCTGATTATCCGTGTTACACACCACGAAGGTAACATCATGGATACCTTCTTTATACATATGGTTAACAGCATTGCCACCACCGCCACCAACACCAATGACCTTTATGATGCTGTGTTTCTCTTCGGGAACACCGAAATCAAGAATATCGTTTGTTTTATTGAAATCTTCCATAGTTGTTTAATCTTTAATGAGACTGATTAGTTCTGTGAAATTCACTCAGGTTCTGTTACTCCTCAGGAGCAGCCAGTCCCTCAAGCCATTTTTTCGCTCTGTTGAAGAAACTCTTCTCCTTCTTCTTGCGACGTTCCTCCTCTTCTTGTAAACGTCTCATCTCTTCTTCTGCAGCTTCCTCAGCCTCTTTCTTGCGACGAGCCTCTTCTGCTGCACGTTCTTCTTCCTGAGCCGTACGGATAGTACCAGTCTCAATCTCATGAATCTGACGTGGTCTGCGCTCAGGTGTCACCTGTTCTTCCAGTTCCTCTTCATCAAACAGATTACCATTGGGATCAATATCTCTGCCGGCGCAGTTGATGTCACCTTTTATCAACAGGCCCAACACGGTATTATACATACCGTTGTGAGCCCTTATCTGCTCGATGCTGGAATTCACCGATGTAGTAACGAACTTCGCAATACGTATTTTATCAACATGCGTGTACTTATTGAAAGCAATATCTATATTCTTCATGTTTGAGCCACCACCAGTCAGGATGATGCCTCCCAGCAGTTTATCGTAATATTCTGCGGGAATCTGATAACGCACATTCTCAATAATCTCCTCCACACGTGCCTCAACGATCTCGATGAAGCGACGACACTCTATCTGACGTTCAGAATCAATAGAGTATTTCAACTCAGGATCGATATCAATATTATCTGTATAGGCAGAGCCGTAGTTCAGCTTCATCTTCTCGGCATCACTCTCTTCCATCTGAAGTGAAGCGATATCCTTCGTAATATTATTCGAACCCAGAGGGATGACAGCCAGGTGGCGGAGCACATTCTTCCAGAAGACCGATACGGTTGTGGTGTCAGCACCGATATCAACCAGCGCACATCCAGAACGTTTCTCGGCCTCGGTCAACACCACATTGGCCAATGCCAGAGGAGCCAGATACATATCAGCAACCTTGATATTGGCGGCCTCAAAACATTTATTCAGGTTCTGAAAGAATGAGGTACGCTCAAGGATATTCAAGAAATTTCCTTCAAGATGATTGGCACGGATACCTACGGGATCCATCTGCAACTGCGTATCAACACGATACTCCTGCTCGGCAACATCCAGAATCTTCTTGTCAGGATAATCAAGCCCCCAGTTGGCATCCATCAGTTCCACAACCATTTCTTGCGTGATGATACAATCACCAGGGAAGTCCTTCACAATAGAATTTTTGACACTGCGGATAGACTGTCCACCTACGCCAACGAAAACCTGTGTGATACGTGTCTTCAGCTGTGTTTCCAATTTCTTGACAATAGATGTCAGACACTGAGCAGTTTTGTCAATGTTGTAAACAACACCCTTGCGGATGAACGAGGACGAATCTTCCCGTACCAATGCCAAAACACTGATGCTGCCATCGGGCTTTTTCTGTCCGGCAATACCCGTCACCTTGGATGATCCGAGTTCAATTGCAACGATAAAATCCTTAATTTCAGCCATAATATATTATCTTTTATTTTCTTTTACACACTATCTGATTATCAAACTCAACGCTGACACGAGAATATTTATTCCAACCAGCCTGCATCAGACCATAACGATAGAATTTTTGCAGGCGCTCCAACTTCTTTTCCACACCATCCGGCTGACCGATATAGGCAATATGCCCACCCACACGAGGCACAATCTCCACCGAACCGTCAGTCAGCACATTCAACTGAACAATCTGATTCTTCCAGAACGGGTTGGAGAGAATGATATTGGCCATTGGCACCAGTCTTTTCTCAGCATATCGTTTATTGATGTGACCAGTCGCTATAATCAGATTACAGGAATAGTCTGTACTGGGCATTGGCTTTCCGTGATTATCCACATAAAAGTCCTCTCCTTGGTCATTCATAACCCTGAGCACAGGAATACGCTGACGAACATCTATACACACCAGCCCGTTTTGCCCTTTATAACACTGCACATCTTCTATCAGCTCCTTTGACTGCAGTGTCTCCTCAATCAGTCGGAGATTGATACGCTCCATGGACTGACCAATAGGACTGATGGCATCATGATTAAGCATGAATCTGATATCTGCCTCACTGAGAAATCCTCCAACGACACTCCTCTCTATGTTGATACGTATATCCTTGCACACACGCCCGGCATCCGGCTTATTAAATGCCGTCATTGCCAAGACGAGATACACGCCCAGCATTATATTCAGGGTACCAAATGCAATTTTCTTCCAGTTCATCAACTATTCCACGATAAGCGTATCTTAGTTTTTATTACTCTGCAACACCTTGACCATCTGCGGCACCTGATTATCCAAGTCACCAGCACCAAGTACGATAAGAACATCGAACGAACGGCTCTTGATGAAGGACAGCACGTCATCCTTGTTGATGAGCTGCTTCTTGACACCAGGAGCCAGTCGGTCGTAGATCAGCTGTGAAGTAACGCCCTCTATAGGCAATTCACGGGCAGGATAAATCTCTGTCAGTATCACTTCATCCAACTGGCTCAGCGCATCAGCGAAATCCTGATAGAAATCGCGGGTACGCGTATAGAGGTGAGGTTGGAAGATAGCCGTGATATGACGATCTTTATATAGTTCACGAATGCTACGTGCACTCTGATAGATTTCCTTTGGATGGTGAGCATAGTCAGACAAGAACACCAGTTTGTCCGTCTTTATCTTAAAGTCAAAGCGACGGTCAACACCACCATAAGTCTGCATACCATAACGCAACTCCTCTGCCGTACAACCATTGAGCTGCGCCATAGCCATCGCAGCGATACCATTCTCTATATTGATAGGGATAGGCTGACCAAGTTGTACTTTCTGCACATTCTCAATAGGAGAGATAAAGTCGAATGTAATCTCACCATTCTCTATCTTGATATTCTCCGCATGGAAATCACCCTCATTGAGCGCATAGTCATAACGCTTCACACCGTCCTGCAGATGCTCTTTCATCTCCAGGTCACGATGAATAATCAGGGCACCACCTGGCTGAATCAGTTCCGTATAATGACGGAAGCTCTCCAGGTAAGCCTCCTTTGTACCATAGATATCCAGATGATCTGGGTCCGTCGATGTGATAACCGTCATCCAAGGCGACAGCCAATGGAAAGAGCGGTCAAACTCATCGGCCTCAATCACCACATACTCAGAGTCAGAGACAATATAGTTGGTACCATAGTTCTTGGTGATACCACCAAGGAAAGCATTACAATCCAGATGACTCTGGTGCATGATATGTGCACACATGCTCGACGTTGTAGTCTTACCATGGGTTCCCGCCACACAAAGTCCTTTCATCTGGCGTGTCAGTGTGCCCAGCACCTGGGCACGCTTCTGTATCTCGAAACCATTCTCGCGGAAATAGCACAACTCCTGATGCTCTGCCGGGATAGCAGGGGTATAGACCACTAAGCAATGTGCCTTATCCTTACAGGCATGAGGTATCATATCCACATTTTCCTCATAATGAATCAAAGCGCCCTCCTTCTCCAAACGACGAGTCAGGTCCGAAGGTGTTTTGTCGTAGCCTGCAACAATCAGCCCACGATGAATGAAATAACGTACCAGTGCACTCATACCAATACCACCGGCACCAACGAAATATACAGCTTTAATATCCTTTGCTTCCATTTTCTTATTTTTACTCTGCTCCTGCGAGTTTTAATACTTCCTTAGCTATAACTTTTGCCGAATCAGGATAGCCCATTTTCAGCACATTCTCACTTAAAGACTCCAACAACGCAGCGTCGTTCACAACGTCAACAGCCATCGGAATCAGTTTCTCAGCAGCCTCACTATCCTTTACGCACAAAGCCGCACCATTCTTCACCAATGCCATGGCATTCTTCGTCTGGTGATCCTCTGCAACATTAGGACTGGGCACCAAGATAACGGCCTTGCCTATCAAGCAGAACTCCGAGATACTGCTGGCGCCAGCCCTGCTGATAACCAGATCAGCGGCACGGTAGGCTGCACCCATATCTGCAATGAAATCGCTCACCACAAGATTCTCCGGACACCCTTCTTGCTCCAGTCTCTCGGCAATCTGCGCACTGTAATATTTTCCTGTCTGCCAGATAAACTGAACACCAGAACGACGAATGTCGTCCAGATGCCGCAACACGCTCTCATTGATAGTACGTGCGCCCAGACTTCCACCAACCAAGAGCACCGTTTTCTTGTGGGCCTGCAAACCAAAAGACTGGAGCGCTTCTGCGCGTGTTATCTTTGTATCCAGCAATGACTGACGAACAGGATTACCTGTCATCATAATCTTATCCTTGGGGAAGAAACGTTCCATACCCTCGTAAGCCACACAAATCTTTGCAGCCTTGGAAGCCAGTTTCTTATTGGCCAGTCCTGCATATCCATTCTGTTCCTGCAGCAAGGTAGGGATACCAAGACTATTAGCAGCACCCAAAGCAGCACTACTGGCATAGCCACCTACCCCCACAGCAACCTGAGGCTTAAAATCGCGAAGCAGTTTCTTGGCCATCCGCTTACTCTTCAGATAATCCAAAGCCACACCGATATTTCCCGGTTTCCACAACGGACGGAGGAATCCGCGAATGGGCAGACCAACAATCTCATAGCCTGCCTGCGGCACTCGCTGCATCTCCATGCGTCCTTCAGCACCAACAAACAATATCTTAGCATCTGGTCGCAGTTCGCGAACAGCATTTGCAATAGACACGGCGGGGAATATATGACCACCAGTGCCGCCACCACTGATTACAACTCTTAATTCTTTCATACTTCTGCAGTTTTTACAGACTGATCTTTACGTTTTGCACTACGGCTGACACTCAAGATGACGCCAATATAGGCACAGTTCACAATCGTCGAAGTGCCGCCTTTCGAGATAAGAGGCAATGGCTGACCGGTGACGATACCAAAGTCAACAGCCACACACATATTGATGACTGCCTGGAACACCAGCAGCAACGTCAGTCCCATCACAAGGAATGCAGGGAAGTTATTCTCACACCTACTGGCTATACGCGCCGCCCTAAACAGGAGGATGACATAGAGGAACACTACTGCGACAGCGCCAACCAGTCCCATCTCCTCAATGATAATCGCATAGATAAAATCAGAGAATGCCTGCGGCAGATAGTCGCGTTCCACAGAGTTACCCGGTCCTTTACCGATAATACCCGATGAGGCAATGGCAAAATTCGCATGAGTCACCTGGAAGTTCTTATCGGTAACCTTGTACTCTTCGGCAGAAACATTCTTGTCATCCTTACCCGCAATACGGTTCTTCCATGTCCAGAAACGGTGAGTCAACTTCTCCCATCCTGATCTCTCTTTCTTCTCTGTGCTCTTGATGACCTGCTCCGTCTGTCCGTTAGCCTGAGCCTGTTCCAGTTCCTGACCTTCCTTATCCAGTTTAGCCATCCAGAACACCAGTCCTAAGAATAATGCGACAATCAACACAAGCACCCCTGTCAACTTACCCATCTGCTTCATTGGCACACGGGCAATAAACATCATGACAAAGATGACACTAAAGAGCAGTACAGCCGTTGACAGGTTCTCGAGTCCAATCAACATCGTGGCAGGTACCACCAACCAGAGTACATATTTCATCGCAGTGGGGTCCGCCCCGCTATCGTCATCACGTTGCATAGCACTGAGAATCTGTGCAGCCGTCAAGACCATCGTTCCCTTGGCAATCTCTGAAGGTTGGAACGTGAATCCGGGCAATTGGATAACGCGGTTAGCGCCATTGATACTCTCACCGCCTACCAGCACCCACAGCAGCGTCGCATAAGTAAGTACCAGCATCATTGGCGTCAGCAGTTTGAAATACCTGCATGGAATATTCAGCGTGATGATAGCCACGCCCACACCCACAAGAATCATGGCCGTATGATAAATCAACGGCATCATATAGTTATGGGTTTTATAGGTCAGCGTACTCGAGGCAGAGAACACCTCGACGATGCTGATCAGACAAAGGAACAGGAACACCGTCCATATACCCTTATCGCCCTTGAAGAGATTGCCAATTCTATTTTCCATTCTTATAGATTTCTTACCAATTCCTTGAATTGTTCTCCACGATCCTCCATATTCTTAAAGAGGTCGAACGAGGCGCAACAAGGTGACAGGAGCACCGTTTCGCCAGGACTGGCCAACTCATAGCAGGCTTCCACACACTCCTTCATGGAATGCGTATCACGAACAGGAAGGCCAAGTGCATCAAAATTATCGTGCAGTTTCTTGTTATCAGCTCCAAGATAAACCAGCGCAGAGCACTTCTCACGAACGAGCGGTTTGATGGGCTCATAGTCATTTCCCTTATCCTTACCGCCAAGAATCAGCACCACCTTGGTCTTCATGGAGTCAAGCGCATACCAGCAAGCATCCACATTAGTAGCCTTGGAGTCGTTCACATAATGTACACCACGCACAGTAGCCACTTTCTCCAGACGATGTTCCACCCCAGGGAAGTCACTTAGTGACTGGCGGATGATATCTTTCTTGATACCGGCGATATCACCGGCGATACCTGCTGCCAACGAGTTGTAGATATTATGGCGGCCCGTCAGACTCAGCTGCTCTTGCTCCATATTAAACGGCTCCGGCTGTTCAATGGTATATTCTCCCTCAGAGATATAACCTATAGAGCCCTTCTCCTTCAATTCAGAGAAAGGATATTGGATAGCCTGGATATCATATTTCTGCAATTCACGCTGGATGATAGGGTCATCATTCCAATAGATGAAAGCATCATCAGCAGTCTGGTTCTGAATGATACGCATCTTGGCATCCACATAGTTCTGCATCTCGAAATTATAGCGATCCAGATGGTCGGGCGTGATATTGAGCAAGATAGCGATATTAGCATGAAACTCATACATATTGTCCAATTGAAAAGAAGACAATTCAATGATATAATACTCATGCGGATCCTCTGCCACCTGCAGAGCCAAGGAGTTACCTATATTACCCGCCAGACCTGCATCATAGCCTGCCTTCTTGAAAATATGATAGACCAACGAAGTCGTAGTCGTCTTACCATTTGAACCGGTGATACAAATCATCTTCGAATTGGTATAACGGCCAGCAAACTCAATCTCACTGATAATGCCAATACCTTTCTCTACAGCCTTCTTAACCATAGGAGCCGTCTCTGGGATACCCGGACTCTTGATAATCTCATCAGCATTCAGAATCAGCGACTCCGTATGCTGTCCCTCTTCCCAGACAATCTGATGGTCGTCGAGCATCTGTTTATAGCGCGGGGCTATCTTAGACATGTCTGAGACAAACACATCAAAACCCTCTTTCTTCGCCAGAACAGCTGCTCCGGCACCACTCTCACCTGCTCCTAAAACTACAATTCTTTTCATCGTATCTTCAATGTTATAATAGTCAATGCCGCCAGGATAATGGTTGTTATCCAGAAGCGGATAGTGATTTTCGACTCATGGAAAGGACGGTGTGGCCAACCTTTCAGGATATAACGCGACGTGGTATCAAGTTGTGTGTCGAGTTTCCTGAATGTATCGTGAATAGGCGTTGCACGGAACACGCGCACACGCTGTCCTTTTCTCTTCATAAACTTGAACCATTGGGTCTGGATGATAACGCTCAGACTTTCCACAAAGAAGATGCCGCATAATATGGGCAACAGCAGTTCCTTGTGGATAATCACTGCACCCACGCCAATAATACCGCCAATCGTCAATGAACCAGTGTCGCCCATGAAAATCTGAGCGGGGAAGGCATTATACCACAGGAAGCCAACCATTGCGCCGACGAAAGCACTCAAGAACACCACCAGTTCCTCACTATGCGGGATGTACATGATATCAAAATAAGAAGCGAACCCGATATGTGATGACATATAGGCAAAAATGCCCAAGACGACACCGATGATAGCTGAGTTTCCTGCACACATACCATCCATTCCATCGTTCAGATTGGCACCGTTTGAGACGGCCGTCACCACAAATATTGTCATGAGCACAAAGAGTATCCATCCTGCGGCCACCTTATGTTCTCCGACAAACGACATCACGTCAGAGTAGCTCAGGTTATGATGCTTCGTAAACGGTATCGTTGTCTTTAAGGACTTATGAGCCACTGGTTCATGCTTCACCACTTCCGTGCTATTCTGCTGCGGCCCGCTCACGTTCTCTCGCATCACCACGTCAGGACTCAGATAGAGCACAATACCAACGATGAATCCGATAGACACCTGACCCACGATCTTGTATTTTCCCTTCAGACCCTCCTTATTCCTGCGGAATATCTTGATATAGTCGTCCATGAAACCGAGGAATCCAAGCCATATCGTGGTAACCACCATCAGGATCAGGTAGATATTACGGATACGTCCCAACAGGAGTACGGGCACCAGAATACTGACAATGATGATAAGACCACCCATTGTGGGCACGCCTTTCTTCTCCACGCCGAAGGGATCAATCGACGGATCACGCTCTGTCTCGAAAATCTTACGACGTCTCATCCATTTGATGAAGAACTCACCAAACCAGGCTGAGATTATCAACGAGAAAATCAGAGCCAGGAGTGCACGGAAAGAAATATAACTCCACAGGTGACTACCCGGGATATTGTATTGCTCAAGGAATCTAAACAGATAGTATAGCATAATCTCAATTTAAAAAATGACCACTTACAATTCAGGCAATGCCAAATATTTCTCTCACAATCTCACGGTCATCAAAATGGTGCTTCACACCCTTGATTTCCTGATAGTCCTCATGACCCTTGCCGGCAATCAGAATCACATCACCTTTCTGGGCCAGCATACAAGCCGTACGGATAGCCTCTTTACGGTCAACGATACTCACCACCTTTTTCATCTGTTTCTGATCCAATCCAGCCAGCATATCATTGATGATATCCTGCGGTTCCTCGAAACGGGGGTTATCGCTCGTGATAATCACACGATCACTCTGTTTGACAGCCTCCTGAGCCATCAGCGGACGTTTGCCCTTATCACGGTTGCCGCCAGCGCCGCAGACGGTGATAATCTTTCCTTCCTTACCATCCAGCACCTCATGAATGGCCTTCAGCACGTTCTCCAGAGCATCGGGCGTATGAGCATAGTCAACGACAGCGGTATAGCCCTCGGGCGAATGGATTGGTTCCAAACGGCCAGCAACACTTTTCAGTGTGCTAAGTACCAAGAGAACCTCTTCCGGCTTCATGCCCAGCATCACTGCCGCGCCATAGACAGCCAACAGGTTGCTTACATTAAACTTACCAATAAACTGCACCCCTACCTCATGGCCATCAATCTCCAGATACATACCTTCGAAATGACATTCAATGATACGTGCCTTGAAGTCAGCCATCGTACGGATACTATAAGTCTTAACAGCAGCCTTGGTGTTCTGCACCATAAACATGCCGTTCTTATCGTCTGCATTAGTGATAGCGAAGGCACCCTTCGGCAACATATCAAAGAAAGCCTTCTTCGCGTTACGGTAGTTTTCTACCGTCTTATGATAATCCAGGTGGTCACGAGTCAGATTCGTAAAGATACCACCAGCAAATTTCAGTCCGCCGATACGCTTCTGGGCAATAGCATGACTAGAACACTCCATAAAGACATACTGGCATCCGGCATCTACCATCCTGTGGAGCAGATTATTCAGTTCGATAGGATCCGGTGTTGTGTGACTGGCAGGTACGGCTTCCCCCTCGATATAGTTGCATACCGTAGAGAGCA
>Ga0247608_10004356_pt1 | contig 15885 bp, 12 predicted proteins | sample 176DNAGHGlowgp2_FD_193490 | JGI IMG/M metagenome (GOLD analysis project Ga0247608, IMG submission 193490) | Sheep rumen microbial communities from Palmerston North, Manawatu-Wanganui, New Zealand - 1766 DNA GHGlow gp2 | ecosystem: Host-associated > Mammals > Digestive system > Stomach > Rumen ... | reverse complement strand
AACAGGCTCGGCATATGCAGGATGACTTTCATCGTCTGCGTGACCGTATGGATGACCGCCATTTGCAGTTTCATCGCGAACTGATGGGCAGTCTTTGTCTGACGATGATGTACGACATCTTTGAGGCCCATGCCCAGCGAGAATCTACCGACTCGCATACAGACCGCTCGGCCTACATCGTGAAACAACTGATGGCATTGTTCTCCACGGGCGTCAGTCGTACGGAGCGCGATGTGAGCTATTATGCAGAGCGACTGAACGTGTCGCCAAAATACCTCTCGGCTACCATTAAGCGTGTGACAGGCCACAGCGTCACCTCATACATCGACCGTCATACTATACCTATATTAAAAGACTATCTGAATGATGAACGCTTGTCCCTCACTCAGATAGCCGAACTGATGAATTTTACCACTTTATCGTATTTTAGCCGCTACTGCACCAAGCATCTTGGCCAGTCGCCTAGCGACTACAGGCATAGCCTGCAGCCAAAGTTTGAGTAGATTCAGAAAACTCTCTGATATAACTGTATTTGCCTCTTGTCGAGATTCGTAATCTTAATCTGAACCTTGGTCGGGCGTGGTACGTCATCATGCATAGACATAAGTACTTTTGCTATTACCTGTTCAACATTTGTAAATCCAGAGTTCTCGACTACAGATACACGCTCACCACGGATGAATGCCTCTCCACGGATAAGATTGTACTTCGACATCCTCTCAAATAATTTGCAAGAATCTTCACGATTGTCTATATCCTCGTTACTGAAAATAATATAGTTAATTATTTTCTCTTACGATTTTGTGTAACTCGTATGTAAACAGTAAAGTTGTACAAGTTCAAAAAACTCGTCCTCTACTCCTTAACGACATAACATTCATTGGATTAATTGTCCGCCTCTTTTTGCTACTGTTTCCTGTGGGCGAACACCCATTGCAGACGGTTATCAGTAAAGGCTGCCTGAGTGGCTTGGGAGTGGCGGAGACCTTCTAGAGCCTCAAATCGGGCTTCTCCTCCATGCTCGTTGAGCCATGCTGTGAGGGAGAGCATCGCATTGATTTTTCTGTCCCCCTCTTCCGTCCCATAGGTAGAATAAACGGGTGTATCAAGTAGTGCGTCTCTGTCGCAGCCTCGTGCACCGCCTGAGGCAGCAAGGGCCGCTGCAAAGGTGCCTGGATAATCGTTCAGCATATGCCATACGCCGGCTCCACCCATAGAAGCTCCGAGAAGATAAATTCGCGTGGTGTCAATGTCTGTTTGAGTGGTATAATGGTCAATCAGCCTCTTGACAAAGGGGGTGAAGGGCATGTCATCTGCACCCTCATTGCCTGACCATGAGCATTCAGACGGGCATTGCGGGACAATCATCAATGCATTGATATCGTTAGATACAAGGAAGTGATATATTGCACCGATGCCGTGCCCTCTCATTTGTGCCTGGTTGTCCTCGCCACGGCCGCTTCCTCCATGCAGATAGATTACCAGTGCGGCTGGATTACAACTCTTGCCTTTGATGGTGGCTATGCGGTATCTCACGACCCTCCCATCCATGTTGAGTTCCTTACGTTCGAATGTTGTCAGCGTGGTCTGTGAGCGTGAAATGCTATACGGGCAAACCAGTATGGTAAGTAATAACAAGAAGTATTTCATAAACAATCATCATTTCATGTCCGACATCTGTTTATTATTAGACATGGTTTTGGAGGATAAGTTTAATATGGGGCTGCAATAACCGCACTCAAATTTTTGGTAAACAGGCTCATTTTATTTCGTGTATTTTAGCTTCTTTGTATCCAAATCACGTGAGAAATGGCGCCAGAAGTCCCAAATCAAGCGAGCAGCAGGCTTGAAGTTCCAGTGTCCATAATTATTGATGGCAATGAGGCGTATCATGGGTTTGTTGTCCTTGTAAAGCTGGCCAAACTCCATGGTGATGTCTTCGCCCTTGCCTGTTTGGATCTGCTGGCGATCCTGCAGTTTGAGACCGAAGGTGGCATCTACATTGAAATCCAGGTCGCCTGTCACCTCCATATCATTGATGGTCTGATAGATGCGCCACACGTTCAGGTAAGGATTTCCCTGCCAGTTGTCTGGCCTCGGATAGCGGATAACCTCGTCATGAGTTCCAGCTACAGAGCAGTAGGCCACCTCCACATAGCCACGCTTCTGAATAGCTTCGTTCATCAATGGCTCACTGCCATAGCCATAGTAACCCAGTCCGTTGCCAGAGAAGATGCCTCCGGAATGACCGGCCACAGCTGCAAACAGGTGCGACTTACGTACACCCAGCATATTGCTTGTCATGGCTCCGGCAGAGAGGCCCTCGCAATAGATACGGGATGCGTCGATTTGTGGATATTTCTCCTTCAGTACATTGATGACAGCCTCGATGCCGTCCAGTCCCATAGCGATGAAGCCATTGCTTCCCTGCCACTCCATTTCCACTACCATGAAGCCTTCTTCTGCAGCCAGTTCCACAAAGCCAGCAGTCTCACTCTGTGTACGAGGATCGTTGCCATGACCATGTAGCATCACCACCAAAGGTACTGTGCCCTTGGCTGCCTCACGGGTTTGCTTTGGCAGGTATTCATACCACAGGTATTTGTCTGGACTCCTCAAGCCACCTGCAGCATTGGTATCCACTACGGGATATTCCACCACGTTGCGCTGAATACCTAGCTTTTCGAACATGGGGAAAGAAACCAACTCGAATACCTTCACCCCTTCAGGATTGTCGATGCCACGACTCGTGTAGAAGGTGCGATATAGGTTGTTGTAGCGATAGTTGGCACTCAGAACCTTGTCCCAAGCATCAGCAAACAGAGCTGCTACAGACGTTTTGGCATCTGTGTTTACCACGACTTGCTGTAGAGGATCGGCTGGGGCAGCATTGCTAGTAGTCTGATAAGGTTTAGCTGCCTTGGCGGCATTCTTTCCACCAATGTAGGCTGGAACAGGCAGGACGCATACCTTACCAGGCGCACCATTTATGGAGACTATGCCTGCAATAGCTCCAGTAAGGTCAGTGGATGCCAGATATTGGTTTACGAAGGTTGCTCCATTGCCTATGCCTACCACTTTCACGTTGGTGACACCACCGCTTCTTTCCACCAAGTCGCGGAAAGCCTTCACATCAGAAGCCTGCCACTTGGCACCAGCAGGATTCACTACACAGATTTGGCCACCGAACTCAACGGCAATCTCAATAAATTTCAGTTCCTTGGCTAAGTCCAAAGCCGACTTTTCATCCAGTTTTCGGTCTGGAAAGATGAAGAAGGATGGGCCAAAGCCTACACGCGATTCTATGTTTCTTTCCATAGGCATGTTATACTGCAAGGCAGTAGTGCCTTCTATTGCAGAGAATTCATTCAGCGGACCTTGAGGTCTTCTCATGGGCTGTGCAAAGTCTCCAAGGCTGAGGAATAGCAGCGTCGCAACCAACACAAGTCTTTTCATATCTTCCTAAATTACGCGGTACTTTAGTTTAACTTTATTTATAAGTCCCTGAGAAACTTTTAGTTGCTCAGGATCGTGTCATGTCATATTTTCACTACCTTAGTACTGCAATTAAAAACAAGCAAAAATCATCAGTGACATGGCAAAAGTATAAAAAAATCTGAGAAGGTCACTCTTTTAGGAAGAATATTTCACGAATAGAGCTATTTTTTCTTATGCCGTGCTAAACTTGCTTAAGCAAAACGGAGATAGAGCAATTTCTCTAAGTGCCGATGTTACATATAAACAGGATAAAGTCCGCTTTTTGTCTTAACTCTTACTGTTGCTTTTAAATTTACCATACTGATTAAAATTAGTGAATTATTTGTCTTCTGATTTTTTCAATTCTACAGTGCCATTTTTTAGTGTAAAACATTTGCCGATTTAGTAAAGCATTTGTAAAACACCACGTCACGGACTGCCTATTTTATGAGCAAAATGAACAAAAAAGTACCGAGGCAAGTACCTGTTCGCCAAGTACTTGCCTCGTATTTCACTAATTATCAGCATTCTGTAATTTATTCCTCGACGGCTGCCTGGGCGACGGCTAACGAGTACTGATTATCAGCACTTTACGGCGAATCTGGGAAACATTATGAGCATGTACTGCACATTCTGCACCCGATTTCCTCAAAATTAATAATTTCTCATGACATTACGTTTGTTTTGCACGTTTTTCTTGCAGAACGTGTCTGTTTTTAATATAAATGAAGTTGGAAACGACATCCAGTTATCACATTTTTCTTTTTACTGAAGATGAACCGTTTTAATCTTACCCCTTCTCATTCCACTTCCTTTTAACTGAAAAAGATGACATCTTTACATTTACCGTTTCTGCTTTAGTGAGTAGATGAAATTAGGTTTCAAAAAAGAGTCCACTATAAGTGAACTCTCAATACCCTAGTTTTACGTAGATTATCCAATCTTTTCACAATTGAAATATCCACTGTTCATGTTTTGAACATTTACTTCTATACCGTACTTGTTCAAAAACAACTGTGCCAGCATTGGTCGTTCTCGTAATACCCCAATGGGAGGTATAGGCGAAACCGTACTTGTCTCGATGAACATACCTTTTTCAAGGCGTTGTCTTTTGTCCTTACATGCAGCGTTGCCACTGTTCTTTACTACAATTCTCCAAAGTGCCATGATTTATATAATTAGCAGTTAAACTTTAATATTTGATTTAGCCAAAAGGCGTTTGTTCACTTGTTGTAACCTACGGAATCTTCCAAAATTCTCAAACTGATAGGCTTCTCTCCATTGAATGATATCAAATAAATCTACAAGTCCATTTTCTGTTATTTCTTTATTGTTTCTCAAAACCAAGTCGGCTATTCTGTTACATACAAACAGATGCGAAAAATCAACATATAAATCATAGGTAATTATACTTAACAAAACAGCATATTTTACCCAATCCGGAAGTTTATGATAATAATCAGAATTCATAATATCATGCATCATTTTTACAATCAGTTCTTCATCAACAGAATCAATACCCCAGTTGTTGTCTCTGCAAACACGAAGAAATGACCTTTTATTTCTCCAATATTCCCAGTTTGACTTATATTGACTATGCTGCTCTTCACCCACTTTTTTAAGGTATTTACCTAACCAATCATGGCGTTCCATTTCTTCAATCTCCAATGCCCCTACAAATATAACAGGGAAATGATATAAGGATGTTCTTTTGAACTCCTCGAACACTTCTTTACAGTCAGCCACATCTATTTCATAAAGATTGTCTTTCGTTAGGTCTGCCATCCAGTATAACAGCAGTATTTCTTCGGCATTCCTCCCATGCCACACTATTACTTTGTTATAAACAGAATAATCTCTGTGCGTGAACTCATAAAGGCTATCTTGAAAACTGTATTTTTGTAAAGAAAGAGCCATTGCAGTTAATTCTTTCTTGGTATAGTTCTTTGGTAGCTTACCATAAAATAGTGAAGTCGGACAAACCACTATCTCTTCATTTTTAGACGAGTTGATTAACTGGAAAACTCGTTCTTTGACAGTATCTGATGATACGACATGCAAAATTTTCTTATTCATATATATGTCTTTAATCCTCAAAATTGTTTTACTTATTGTAACAATATGATTGCTCGAAGTTCTTGAGTAGATTGAGTCGCCATTCCCCACCTAATCCTCAATTCACCTGGTACAGACTCAATCCAGTCACTAAATAGCTTTAGTTCCTCCATCAGTAAAGGACGGTCTTCTGGGAAGAAGAAAAATATCAGAACATGACTGAATGGCTCATACTTCTTGGTGTTTACGATTATCAGATCCATCAGCGATTCCATCCTTTTCTTTATTGATGCACCTACAGAAGCATCATAAGTATGGATTACACCTCCTTTCTGGAACAAATCGTTCACATCGTTAGTATCTATTTTGACGATACTACTGCGTGAGTCAAGCACTTCTCTAATTAATAATTCAACATTTGTATTCATATCACTCTTCTTCTGCTATTGGTTTTCCATTGTAACAAGCGACATATAAAAGGGCTTGTTGTCCTAAATCTGGAATAACGTCAACAATAAGGTCTCCAGTGCCAACACCTTCTGCTTGGCCTACAATTTCGCATATCGCATTTGTCGTACTTCCATAGAATCTCATGTTCTATGCATTGAATGTCGTAATCGTGTATATCAACCATAGTTCACATTATTTTTGTGCAAAGAAAACAAAGGCCTCCGCCAACTGGTGGCAGAGGTCTTGGAAAAATGCTGTTATTAACAAAAAACTATGCTATTGGGTCTGGACAGAATTCTCTACGCTTGCAAGTCTTACAGAATTTACCCATCCATACTTCATCGAACTGGTTCATGGATTGTTCTATGATTTCTGGGTCATCTGTAAGGATGCCAGCTTCAAAGTTTCTTTTATTATCCGTCTTCATACCGATACCGGCACCAGTAAGGTTTGCACTACCGATATAAACTTCTTTGCCGTCGAAAACAAGCATCTTGAAATGAACACGAGGACATAGCACTCGTTCCAAGCGGTCGTATAGAACAGGGTACTTGTCAAAGTCCTCCCGAAAGTTTGGACCTGGTTCTTTGGCATGTACAAGTCTTACCCCCACGCCACGCCGAATAAGTTGGGCAATGAAAGCCAGAAATGGTTTCTTATCTTTGCCGACCTCAATATACATGTCTTTTATATCGGCAGTACCTATCCAAAGCATATTCTTCACGGATTTTACCCGTGAAAGAACCTCTTTGTAGTGCTCCGTATTCGATATGTATAGAACACTCATAATAGTCGTTCTTTTATATAATTAACTATACGTTTACCACGGGAATTAATGATTGTCGTTGAATCATCAATATACCTGTTGGCTTCTTGAAAGAAACGCTCTTTATTAGTATATCCACCTCTCCACCACGTATAACCTTTCGATTTAATAACGGGCAAATAGTTGTCGTCAACATAATATTCAAGCATATTCCCGTCAATGAAACGTTTCCATCCGTCAACACCGAAGAAGGGATTAAAATCATCCCTATTAAGCATTACAAGTTCTTCCAAATCTTCATCTGCATCATCTTGGTAAGTTAGGACTTTGTATAGGGCATAGAGAAAACGGTCTTCATAGTCATGCCATTCATCGTGACATCCTCGATGTTTATTTATACTCCATTCATCAATACGTTTATCTGGAAGAACTGTCATATTGCCTACTGTATGAAATGTAGTCTGAAACTCAGCAATCTTTTTTATGAGAAATGCTGGAGGATTCCATGTCGGAGTAAATCTGTCATTCCACGGATATGAGAAAAAAGTTGCCGAAGAGTTCATTGTATCTCCTCTCATTTTTTCATTTCCACTATTATCCATACTGAGGTTAGGCCAAACAGAACCAAATACCACACAATAGATTGCTCGCATTATGGTGGTGTCATCTGCATCGAATTTTCTGTTCGGACATCCATAGACTTCATCCTTCATCAACTTTTTCAAATCAAATGTAATTAGATTATCCAAGTTGCATTCAAGATGGTCTTCAGCAAAAGAACGTATTATATCAATGGGATTCTGTTCCATAATGTTCAGTAATGTATTCTTTTAACGAAGGCAAAAGCTGATGGAGCAATAATTGTATTCCTTTCCTTGAAAAGGTCTTTTCTGTTATATACCGTCCAGACTTTTCTTCCTGATGAATAGGGATGTTGATGTTTACATCCAAGAATGGTTTGAAGAAAGTGTAATTATTCTCAATATACAGATTCTGGTCGTTTTCCTCCTCATTAGTTGGACGCAAGAATACACTTAGAGCATAATCGTCTTCCTTTTTGCATTTATGGAATACGTCTATTGCCAGATTGCGTTTAAGTTGTGGCACAAATATTTCAAAATACATGCAGGTATCTTCTCTTGGCCATATGCCTACAGACCAACCATTTCTGTCATCCACCAAATCTTTTCTTATTGAAGTGTCGAGGTAGTCAAGATAAAGGGCATAAGTGCGGAGTTCCATCTTTCCACTATTGTTCCCGTTAGATGTTTTTAACAAAATATGAAGTCCATGTTCATCATCTTCTGGCCAACTACATCTGGATGTTCCCATATAATTCCATATACCTACGTGATGTATAAAATGAAGATTATATTTATCATCTACTTCATTCTCTTCCAATTTCTCTTCATAGTCTCTATTTGCATTATCAATAGCCTCATGCATAGATTGAAGAAGAGATTCTGATATATCAGCACAAGAAGAATGCCTTAGTGCTGGCAAACAAGTTTTTATAATCAAAAGTCTTAATGAATTGATTTCTGTATCTTTATTATTCAGGAATAATCTCCATTCTTCCATATTATCGCAAAAACACCAATAGGCATTCCTATACATTCCGTAGAAATATGGGGGGAATGACATCAAAGCACGACGTAACAATCTGTCATCTGGTTTATCGTAGATACTTTTTACTCCACCATCACGACCATCTCCTGAATAGAAGATTTCCATCAATATGTTAGAGCAGTTGATGAAGTCTTGTAATGTATAGTTTTCTATGCCATCTTCATGCTCCAGCATACGGAAAACGCTACTGATACGCCCAGAAAAGAATCTGCTATTCTCCATCTTTTCCATTTGTGGGAAATACTCTGAGGGCATAGAGGCTTTTTTACATTCTTCCTTGATTTGACTTCCGAATGAATGCAGGAAATCATTCTCTTGCTTATCATATGATTGTAGTATCGTATATACATTGCTATGCTTTGTTTGTTCAGCAAAAGCATTTAAGCAATTTAGAATCTCAGGTAACTTTTCTTTCTGTATGTCGGTATTGAGTATCAAATTTCTACACTCCCTCATCCATGCTTTAGTATCAATGTCTTCAGTAATCAGCAAAACAGCATAAAGCAAAGGAAGAGTACGTCCATACGAACTTTCTGAAAGAGCTAAATCGTAAATGGGCATAACATTTGTGTCAATATTTCCCATAAAAAGATCCAAATCATTCACCGCTCTATAAATGCATGACAGTTTGTTCAGCGAATCATGCGCAAATTTCAAAAAGTCTAACGGCAATAGTCCTAATCTTTCAATCCAAACTAAAGAAAGCATATCTCCCTTTTGCAATTTATCAAAGATATAGCTAACTATTTCTGATGTTCCATCTGTCTCTTTCGATTGAGGGAACAATGTCAACAACTGCTCATATAAATAATGATCAGTTGTTCTCATTCCTCGGATATTGCTTTGTAATTGTTCCTTGTTCAGCATCCAATACAAGATGATTAGATTACAGAAACAGAACAATTGTTCATCATCAATTTCTTCTGGATTTATTTGAGTAAGGTTACGATTGTTCCAAAAGAATTGAGTCCACGAATTATCCATGTTATTTATCCACTCATGCAGCCATAATTCATTACTATCCTTCATAGCTTGCATTACCTTCTCGTCCATCCATGATTTAAGGTTTTCAAAAACACTTAGTGGACGACCACGGCCATTCATCTTAATATAAATATCATCATCAAGCCCGTTCTCTTCTGACATATCAAGAAAAGAAAAAGTAATACCATCTTCTGACAAAAGGTGTTTCCATAATGTTTCAGCCTCCTGACCTGCACACTTTCGATGAATATACTTCAGGGTTAGGAGCATATTTTTCACCGTTGTATTATTTAGCCATGAGGATAAAAACCAATACTCGTCTTGAATAATTGAATTTAAGCTATCATTTTCGGTGACTTTCTGTAAAACTTCAGGCATTTTACACTTTAATCTTTCACAGAAATCCCCAGCGTATTCTCTTGACAAGAAAGTAAGATTAACGGTAAAATCTGACATCATCCCAGCTTTGGCAGCTGCATAAAGATATAAAAGCCATAACGTTGTTAAACGTTGTTGACCATCCACAGGAATAAAACTCCCATGTTCCGTATAGCCATAAATATAGTTCAAGTCTGATGGATTTGTTTCATCGAGCAATGAATCTATAAAGGGCGAAATAACAGATTCCTTTCCACCTTGAACATAATCTCTCTGCAAAAGGGGAATGCAAATAACCTTGTTTTTGAATATATTCAGAAAGTTCATAACGAATACACTTTAATTCTTGAAATATCTTATTGTATTACTCTCTGGCTTATCACACAGCTTTTGCTTGATGTCTTCCCTGTATGCATCGGCATCTGGTTGAAGCCAAGAATTAAGCTTTGTGCTACTCTTCTTACTGTACGCTTTGGTAAAACATTGCATTGTACATGGTGGTATATAAACCTGAGTAACATTTGTTTCCTCATCATCTTCTGATTTCAAGCCATTTGCTATAACTACAATCCTTCTTTTTCTGGGAAAAAGAGAATTGTGGAAGCTTCTATTGGTATGGCTATCCAATAAAACAAGATTACCGACCTGATTCTTATCGTCTTCAGGAATATGGTCTCCATCTTGTGCATCATTATACATAATGACGGCCTTATAGAGTTCGTCAAAATTTTCTTTACTCTTTTTCAAGCCATATTTGGTTAATCTATCCTTAATCTCAGTGACTTCGAAATAAGAAGGATAGTCATTCCTCACACTGCTCAACCAATCTTTTCTATCTTGTTCATTGTCAAATTTTGAATCAGTTTGAGATGTAATATGCTCAATATCCCAACTTTGTTTATGCAGAAGTTCAAAGGGGAATTGTTCATATTCATGTTGCAAATTCAGCTCCTTACTACTTTTTAAGGTTTCATATTTCTGCAATATGGTTTCAATATTATGCAATAGGAAGAAACGACGCAACATCATAGTCGATATCTGACCATATTCAAAATCAGAAATTGATAACTTATCGTTAGGATTGATCGTTCGTCTAATACGCTCGCGGAGTCTGTTAACAAAAACAGTTTTTGAATATTCCCGACTACTTTTCAGGAGAGAAGAAAGAAATTTATATCTGTTATCTTGATTGCAATAGGTGAGATAACCAATGTAATGATAGGTGTAGATATTCTTATACATATCATAAAGACGTAAGAACGTGTGTCTTATCTTCTGCCACCTTGCTTCAAGATTGTCATTTACCTCATTTGCAAACCACCTAAATGAGCTGCGGAAGTCTTTATCAGCTTCAGAGTCATCCACCTTGGCAATGAGGTTAAATAATAAATCCATTCGAGTATGGGGGAAAATCGGTTCCTCGCTTGATAGCATCGCCCAAAAATGGTCATTATTTATTATCTGCTCCATTTCTTCAAACTGTCGAGCAGCATCATCACGCAACCCTTCGTTTAGTCCAGAAGCACGGTTTAGGAAAAGGGCTTTTATTAGTTCCGTATTTGTTAATGATATTTTTCCACTATTCAGATTGCGGAACGTTTCATGTGCTTTATTCTCTGGAACTTCATACCATATGACCTGAATTGACTTAGCACTTTGTCCATTCAGTAGTTCAAGATACTTACTTTTAATCTCTTCTGTAGTTAGTTCCTTATCTGCTGAAAAAAACTCATCATGATTAGTCTCAAAACAATCAGAAATGGTCTGGTATGCACGATGTATATAATACAAATCTATCTGGCTATCTGCCAATTCTATACTCTCTTTGCTTGATATATTTGTTAAGAAACTCCATCGATTTACAATATTGTCATCGTCCTCATTATCTCTTACAAATTCTAAAGTGTAGGCATTTTGATTGGTAAGATATTTATACAGCAGAAATAGAGTTGTCAATCTTTGTTGACCATCAAGTACACTATATCTCCCACTTAATGGAACCACAGCTAATGGCTGAAGGCAATAGACACGTTTATTCTCAGGAGCATTCATGAACTCCCATAAATCACGAAGAAGCTCTTTTATGTTAGCAGGAGTCCATTTATACCCACGTTGTTGACTCGGAATTTCGTAGATTTCACCTTTTAGTTTTGGGAAATCCCTCATTGGTATTTGTTCTGATAAAGAAGACATAATATGTTGTATCTTATAAAATTTCTCTTGCTATCCATGCGCATGCCTCTGTATCAGCAAGTGCGTGATGATGGTCTTCTAACACATAACCACAGGCGGTGGCAACAGTCTGGAGTTGGTGGTTTTCTAAATCAGGGAGCACTCGCCGTGAAACACAAAGAGTGTCATAGAACTCATAGTCTGGGTAGTCCATTTGATATACACGGAACACTGCTTTCAAACAGCCTTCATCAAAAGGCTTGTTATGAGCTACGAGAGGCAAGCCCTGAATTAACGGCTCTATTTGCGCCCATACTTTAGGGAATACAGGAGCAGAGTCAGTATCTTCGTGACATAGTCCATGTACTTGACTACACCAGTAGTTATAATAGTTCGGCTCTGGCTGGATGAGAGAATAGAACGTATCTACAATCTCACCATTTCGCACAATGACGATACCAACAGAACAGACAGAGCTGCGCTCATTGTTAGCCGTTTCAAAATCTATAGCTGCAAAATCCTTGAGCCCTGCTCTAAGATTTTCACGCTCGGCAGAGTTAATACCAGTATTACTCTGCTCTCGCTTACTCAAATCTTTCATTTATTTGTCCTCTTTGTATTTGTTCCACATTCTTTTAATCTTTCCGGCAATTTCATTACGGAGCCAGAGAGGTTCCAGCACTTCCATATCCTCACCGTTCCAGAGAAGTTCTTGCTGGAAGTCAAACTCTGGACGGAGATTAAAGGTGAAGATGCTGTATTCTTCATTACGTTCAATCTCTTCCTGCGATTCGTGCATCTTCAAATCACGGATGTAGTTGGCTTGTCCTGCTGATACTTTCAGCTTGACTGGTTGTATCTTCACAGACTGTTCTGCTATGATGCCAAAGCAGCCATCAAAGAATTTCTCTGCAGTCCAGTCCTTGGGCATCACGAATGTTTCGTCTGACGCATGAAGATATTTGATGCGGTCGAGTGCGTAGATACGAGGTCCTTTCTCGTAATAGTATGAATAGGTGCATCGAGCCACCAAGTACCAACGTTGCCGGAATAGTTTCACACAATACGGCTGCACATCGAAGTTGTTCTCCTCGTCCTTCCAATAACTGTGATAGGTCATGTTTATCACACGATTTTCCTTCATTGCCTCAACGATGGGCTGAAGGTAGTTCTGACCAGACGGCACATATTCCAGAATGATGCGGTCTTTGATGCTCTGGCTGTTTGCTAAGGCATTGCTCACACAGAAAGTGTTGTATAGCCAGGAACGGAGTCCGTTCTTGCTAATATCCTCTTCATTCTCGATGTAGTAACAGTATTCTCCACGCCCTTCATTGGCGATGTTGATGCCAAACATGTCCCAGATAACATAACGCCAATTGTCGAAGGTACGCTTGGGAATATCCACACCTCTGCTGATATCATCACGGAGCCATAGCTCATTCAGTTCTTTGAATGAGATCTTACGTCTGCGATAGATGGTCTCTATCACCCAGACGTATTTGGTAATTAGGCTTTGTCCTCTATCATTGTCTGCCATATAAAATCGAATTTTTCTGCAAAAGTACACGAAGACTACGCCATTTCGTGGCAGAGGTTATAAAAAAAATGAGATTATCTCAATTACTTTGGGCTATAATGAGCAGTACTTACTAAGCAGATTTGACAAAGGGAGGTCTCCTTTCAGGTAACGTTCGGCATCAAGTTTCAGAATTCTCTCACTAACAGGCTTTCGTCCCTTGTATATTATAAATGGACAGCTCTATCGTCCTCTTCTGAAATTGTTTTCTTGCTACTCATCTGTTAGGAATTGCCGGATCCACTCCAGCGACTTTTGGAAGTCCTGTGGATTGAAACCATGACCAGCCTTGGGAATGACTTTCAGTCGGGCATCCTTGTAAAGCTTGACGGCACGGCGGGAGTAGTCTATCGGTACCACGTTGTCGGCATCTCCATGAATGATGAGAACGGGACGGGTGTATGATTCCACTGCCTTATAGGGGTCCATGTCGCGCAACTCCATAAAGAATCGGCGGCCAAGGGGTACTTGCCAGACGCGGGTGGTGTCGGGGATGTCGGTGGTGTGAGGATAGCGACTGTTCCAATTGTCGGGGATGCACAGGGCAGGGAAAACCAATACCAGCTTGCTTGTCTGCTGACTCATGGCAGTTGCCGTCAATGCCGAAACCAGTCCTCCCTGACTCTCTCCAATCAGTACGATATTGGTCGTATCCACGTCTGGACGTGAACAGAAATGGCGGACAATAGCTTCCAGGTCGCTCTGCTCGTCAAGTATGGACATGTTCATCGTGTTATTGTCACTTCGGCTTCCTGTACTACCACAGGGGAAGTCGAAGGTGTAGCACATATAGCCCAACTCACTCATGGTCTTGAAATAATTCCGGCCCCAGTCGTGGGTACCATTGAATCCGTGGGCAATGATGGCCACGGGATGCTTTGCCTGTCCATTGTTCGGACTGCTCAGCACGCCATAGATGTTTCGTTGCCCATTCTTGATCCACAGTTCTTGTTCGCGGACAGGTTGAGATGAAATGCTGTGCTCGCCCGCACCGACAGTTACCGTTCTGCCGTCAGGCAGGTGCAGTTCTGCGTCGGAGCCTTCGGGGATAGAGACGCTGATGGTCCATTCCCCACTCGCCATGTCGCGCGTCCAGTGGCAGGATACCTTTCCTCGGTGTGTGGAGAGAGAGGTCTTTGCCCATGTCACTTCACCCACCATCTGCGGAGCAATGACAATGTGACGCCAAGCGTTGTCGGTTTGCCGTATGCCTCCCACTGCGCTATAGAGCCATTCCATCAGATGACCCAACATCAGGTGGTTGTTCGACACGTCGTCGTAGGCTTGCCAACTTTCGGTGAGGGCGGTAGCTCCCTGCTTCAATTGGTAGGCGTAGCCAGGTATGCTGTCACTGCGGTTCATCCGATAGACGATGTCGCTGCGCCCATTCTGCTGCAAAGCCTGCACCACGTAGCGGAAGCCCACATCGCCAGCTGTCAGCGCATAGCTTCGCTGCTCAATATCGTGCACAAGGGCATCCAGTGTGCGCTGACGCAGGCTATCGGCGGCGATGCCGGTATAGAGAGCCATTGCCAGTCCTGTCTGGCTGCCATTCTCATAGACCTTGTCACTGCCATTGTAGAACTGACGGGCAAAGGCCTCCTTCACCTTTTCAGCTGTACGGGCAAATGCTTCTGCATCGCCATTTCGCCCCAGATGACGAGCTATCTGCTGCATCACGGTCAGCTCATAATAGTACATGGCAGTTGCTGAGAGTGCCACACTGGTGAGCTGCGCCTTGCCTGGTCGTTTCGGACCTATGTCAAACCAGTCGCCGAGTCCGTAGTTGAGAATGCCACCTTCGGCACGAGAGCCAAGATAGGCGATATAGCGCTTCATGGCCTCATAGTGCTTTTGCATGGCACTGTCGTCGCCATACCACTGATAGGTGTACCAAGGACAGAGAATGAACGATGCCCCCCATTCGGGTGTGTCCTCAAAGCCGCTGCCCAGTTCAAACTGCGTGTACTCGGGCGCTATGGTTGGGATGGCTCCGTCACCGTGCTGAGAGTCGGCCAGATCGTCGGCAATCTTGTTCATCAGCGAGCGTATGTCATAACGGTACATCATCGAGAGCGCCATCAGATGGTTCTGCTCCTGCCATCCCAGCTTCTCTCGGGTTGGACAGTCTGTGGTGATGCTGACAAGATTACTGCGTATGGCCCAGTCGATGAGCGTATGGATGCGGTTGAAAAGCGTATCGCTACACTCGAAGCTGCCTACTTCCGCTGCATCGGTCGTCGTGTGCAGTCCTGTTAGTTCCAGTAGTTCCACACCCTCGTCGGCTCTTACCTCCACATAGCGGAACCCCGTGTAGGAGAACTGCGGCTGCCATGTCTCGCCATTGGTATCGCCCCTGAGGGTGTACCGCCACTCATAGCCAGGCATGCTCTTT
>Ga0247608_10004352_pt1 | contig 15889 bp, 7 predicted proteins | sample 176DNAGHGlowgp2_FD_193490 | JGI IMG/M metagenome (GOLD analysis project Ga0247608, IMG submission 193490) | Sheep rumen microbial communities from Palmerston North, Manawatu-Wanganui, New Zealand - 1766 DNA GHGlow gp2 | ecosystem: Host-associated > Mammals > Digestive system > Stomach > Rumen ... | reverse complement strand
AATCGAGTAAATTTGCGAGCTACGGACTAGAGAAACTTCGGCTTTACGAAGATTGCATTACCACATTGGGTTTTACCTCCTGTTGCGTTGCGCCTTATGAGCTCTCACGAAACTCAACTCCTTTCACCAAACGGGGACTCCATTTAGGATCCATCAACGTGATAAGCCATTAGTCGACATCATCTTACCACTTACTCTGGCATTACTCAGAGGCCTGTACTCGATTTTATATAGTATAAAAATTTTTTCTGGTAGAGTGCTGTTTAGTTCCTCATTTAAATCCGACCTACTTGTTATTCCACTTACGGTTTTTAGTCTCAACAGCCTGACTTAACGCTAACCCGGATCCCAGTGTTATGAACTATTCTCAAAAATTCTTAGTTGGGGTAGATAGAGTCGAACTATCCTTACCAGGACCAAAATCTGGTGTAATCAACCGATATACGATACCCCAAGTTATTTGATAAATTATATAAAATTCTATGTCGGGTGAATGGGGTACGATCCCATATTTTCAGAGTCAAAGTCTGAGGTCTTAACCAATTGGACGATCACCCAATCTATTTGTTAAACATTTTTTTAAAATCAAACCAGTAACATTCTTACAAAGAAAAAATAAAAATCAAACAAACAATTAGAACTATGAAGTATCTCTGTAATTCAACATGATTTGATATGTTTGGTGGAGCGTGTCGGACTCGAACCGCAAATTCTCCGTGCAAGGGAGATATGTTAGCCAATTACATCACACACCCCAATTTATAAAAAATCTAAAGAATCATCGATAAAAGTATCTTTTTACTAAGTACATCTTTATCACTCCGAAGTAACTCTTATCTCCACTATTAGATTTTTGAACGTAAATAATCAATCAAAGTCGATATATATACGATAGAGGCGCTACTGAGAATCGAACTCAGATTATCGGGTTACAAAGCCGAGGTAATAACCATTATACTAAAGCGCCATTTCCTTAAAATCACATATAAGTTTTGTTTTATATCCTAGTTTTACATATGCATTAAATTTATCTATCATATTTTGTTTATCTAATGTAAAGGATGATTTAATTTCAACTATTGTATTTGTTGAAGGAATATAAAAATCTGGTATGGCATTTCTTTTTATATTTTTTTGCGTATCAAAATATTCAATTATTAAATTTTCATATTCATAATTAATTTTAGATCTATCTAGTTCATTTGCATATATATCTTCATATGAAGATCTTAAATGAAAAATTTTATTATCCCAAGTTTTATGAATATATTCATGAAATTTATTATATCCACCAGGTTTAATTCTACCTAATTTAATTGCAATTTTTGTTGATTCTGAATTATTTAATGTATCAATATTTAAAGATTTTAATATTTTATGAAAATTTGATAAACCTGAATAATAATTATATTTTTCTTTTAATTCATTTTCAGTTATTCTATTATATTTATATTCATGACAAATAATATCTCTAACTTTATAATATTCATTAATAATTTCTTCAGTTCCAATTTTTGATTGATCTAAACCAAATTTTATAAGTGTTGGAATTAATCTAAAATGCTTACAAACATTTAAATCTTTACATTTACCAATTTCAGCTCCACAAATTTTACAAACAATTTTTTTATTTTTTATTTGTTTATTTTTTCGTGGATTAATATATTGACGATATATATTATTACATTCTTCACATCTACATGTTTTTAATGAAGCACGTTTTCCTATATAAATTGTTTTTTCACAATCAATACATTTCGCTTCTTTTAATTGACCTTTAGATTGTTTTGTCGAAAATGATCTAGCGCATTCTTTACAACAAAAACGTCCAGATCCATAAGATCCATCATGTTCCTTTCCACAATTTTCGCAAATCATATTTGAACTAAATATTTATATTTAATAATAATATAAAATAGTAAAATAGTTCAAAGCAATTAAAAGAATTTCATTGTAACAATCGAAGAAAGTTTAAAATTTAGAACCAAATACTTTGAAGTAACTCTCATCTACAACAAATGAAATTAGTTGCGGGGGTTGGAATCGAACCAACACAAGCATTTTCTGTCTCAAGGTTATGAGCCTTGCATCTTACCATTAGACTACCCCACGATGTTATATAATAATAAAATATTTAATTTTATATAATTATAAATAGTTATTTTCTTTTCTATATTTCAAAGATTTATTAATAATTTGTTTTAGGTTTTCATTATCAATTTTAGTTAAATCTTTATATAATACATCAATACAATATGATGGTATTGGTTCTTCAGTAAAATATGCATTATATCCAAACGCAGATGAATCTTGTCGAAATATTAATTTATGACGATATTTATTAAGATCTACTTTTAATATTACTGGATATTTTATATTTTTTAATCTTCCTATTTGGTTGAGTTGATCTTTTATTTTATTACTATTTTCATTACTAATAGCTATAAAATATATTCGTCCATCTCTAAATATTTCTCCATTATCTTTTTTGTTTGGCTTTAATATATTTTTAGTTATTTCTTTTGAATTATTAATTTTATTATAAATTTCTGCTCCAGTTATTGTATATATTAAACCTTTGCATTCATTATAAATATAATTTGTTACTTCTTTAGGCTTATATGGTTCTAAAACTATTGAATATTCATCATCAATAGCTTGTTTCCAATAATAATTATATTGATGTCTAAAATTTTGAAATTCTAAACTATTAAATGCATCTTCATAATCACTTTTATTTAAATATATTTTAAATTGTGTTATATTTTCTTTAGGATTAACATATTCAACAGTTTTAATATCAAAAATAGAAGTTAATTTATTTACTAACTCTTTTGCATTATATGATCTACATAAGTTTTCATTTAACCAAAATTGATATGAACTATACCATCTCCCATAATGAGTACTATGGGAATAATCATTAAAATTATTATCAAGATAAAATCTATAAGTATCTTCGGTTATTTCATTAATATTATTTCTTTTAATGAAATCTTCAAAAGATGATTCCCAAACATTTTTAATAAGATTTAATGAATTATTACCAATATAATATTCTTTATTAAATTTAGAATGTGTATCTAAATTCATATAATTCTTTAATCTTGGTAATTGTGATAATCTTTTCATATGATTTAGTTATAAAATTGGAATCTTTTAGTTGCGGGGGTTGGAATCAAACCAACACAAGCATTTTCTGTCTCAAGGTTATGAGCCTTGCATCTTACCATTAGACTACCCCACGATGTTATTTGTAATAGCAATATAAAAATGTTTTACAATTCTTCCTCGGCACTTTCGAAATCCGATTAAACGAAAAGGTATCTAAGTTTCCTTTTTGATATATAGTACACATATCATAACTGACCGGCGACACAAATTTGGGAGGCCATCCCCACGAGGTCACGTTGCTCTCAGTATTGTAAAACTTGTACGCCCACTGGGAATCGAACCCAGGTCACCGGATTAAAAGTCCGAGGCTTTACCCCTAAGCTATGAGCGCAAATTTATTTAGTGGATTTAGTGGGGCCACCCAGATTCGAACTGGGTGACTACCTTGTAAGGGTAGCATACTCAACCACTATATGATGTCCCCATATATGTACCTCCGGTGGGATTCGAACCCACGATCCTCGGCTTAAGAGGCCGCAGCTTTAACCAGCTCAGCTACAGAGGCATAAATGCGTCCACTGGGAGTCGAACCCAGACCTGACAGATTAAAAGTCTGCTACGCTATCATTAACGCCATGAATGCAATTTGTGCTCCAACAGGGAGTCGAACCCTGCTATTCGGTTTAAAAGACCGATGTAATCCGCCTGTTTCCACGCACTTACCGATATACGATTGGAGCATGCTTTACTAAATCTTTGAAGTTTTGTTTTTGATTTTACGTGCATGCTTCTTATTGGTAAGACTTCTTATAAAACTTCTTAAACACCAATCTTTCTAAGGAATCATACACAAATTACTGTTTTCGTTTCATATGCTTTAATTTGTTTATGTTTTTATATGTTTTCAATTTTAGTGCCGCCGGTAGGATTCGAACCTACTTACTGCTAGAGGCCAATAACGAGATTTGATAGAGCAGGTTGGTTTTACAGACCAATTCGTTTACGTCGGCATGAAACCAGGAACGTTATTTTACAAGATGAACACCTGGTGGATATCTTGATATTTAATTAATTTGATATTCAATTTATAAATCAATTAATAAATATGTGGGGTTGGTAGGATTCGAACCTACTCAGCCGTAAGGCAACAGATTTCTTCGTAGATAACTTACGCTCGACTATTTTATTTCCATGCCTTATATGAAGGTTTAGGAAGTTCGTCTATAGTCTGTACACATTTACAAGCCTACACTTGATTTAGCTCGAGATTCATATCATTTATTTTCTGTGGTTGATACTTTCCTCGAATTAGCGAACTGTTCATTTATATATTTCTATATAAAGCTGCATACCACTTGAAGAAAATGTTATCTTTTATCTTACAGTCTGCCCCGACTCTCCAACTTCGGCGCAACCCCAATAAAGGTGGAAATTAGAACATGGAATTTCCACGAACCAGCCAAACATTTTTATTCTTAGGAATAGTTTGGATTCAACCAAAGTTTTTTCAAAGAATAGAAAAAACTACCTAATTCAATGGGTTAGGTTTGTTCCCAATGATCAATCTATTTTCTCAAACGGATTAATCAATCATCTCCATTTCATCTTCTATATAAAATTATAAAAAGCTCTTCCATACTTTTTATAATCATGCGGGATATACGGGAGTCGAACCCGTTCCGAAGTGAGAGACAGTCACTCATCTTAACCGTTTGACCTATACCCCTTTGATATGTAATTGTGGGGCCACCCAGATTCGAACTGGGGTGACTACCTTGTAAGGGTAGCATACTCAACCACTATATGATGTCCCCGAATTATTGTTTAAATTATTGTTTAAATTATTGTTTAAATTATTGTTTAAATTTGTGGACCTGCCAGGACTTGAACCTGGGACCTTCGGCTTATGAGGCCGCTGCTACTAACCACTGAGCTACAGGTCCAATATTATTTAATGAATATTTTTTGCTCTAAATGTATCAGTTTGAGCATGACAATTCAAACATAATATTTTTAAATTTTCTAACTTATGATTTGTACGATTACCATCAATATGATGTAATTCCAATGGTATTGGTAATCCATTCCATTCTGATAATCCACAACATTCACATTTCCTTTCTTTATAATTTTCTTGTAATAATCGATTCTTTAACTTAAATGTTTGATAGTCAGGATATTTACCATCTAAAATATCTTCTGTTTTTATTTTTCTATTTGATGGTTCTCCCTTTTGACCTTTTCCACCAGGATTTGGTTTAAAACATCCAAATTTAATTGCATATTTTCTAAATGTATTATAATGCAATTTTAATTTTCTACTGGCTTCTGCCATTGTTAAAGAATTATTACAAACTTCTATAAAGTTTTCTTTATCAATATTTATCATAGTACTGGGAATGGGACTCGAACCCACACGCTCATTATGAACAACAGAGTTTAAGTCTGTTGCGTCTACCTATTCCGCCATCCCAGCATATAAAATATTTACCCACTTAGCTCTTTAGAGATACAGTCCTCTGTGCTATCCTACGGCCTCGGATTTATAACAATATGCGCATATTTTATAAACCTGTACCACCAACGCATTTATTTATTTCTCTTCACTGTAACACGTAGATGATTCCTTACTACTAAGAAGTTTATTAATGCTCCGACCTGATAAATATTTTATTGGCGCTTCGGGAGAATTACGATATCTCGACCTACGGTTTAACAGACCGTTGCTCTGCCTCTGAGCTACCGAAGCATTTGTTGTATCAACATGTCAAAGAACATATTCAAATATTATATTTAAACATTATATTCAAATATTATATAATTATAATATAGAACTTATTTTTTATATTTCAAAATTTTAAGAAATTTTTAGAAATTTTAAAAAATTTTAAAAAATATTTTTGCTACCTCTGAGGGACTCGAACCCTCGACCCGCTGCTTAAAAGGCATTAAAATTGAAGTAACTCTAACCTACAACATTCTTTCGAAGTAACAGCGACTAAAGTGTGTACAATAAAAGCTGCTCTAACCAACTGAGCTAAGAGGTAATGTTGCGATGGCAGGAATTGAACCTACTTCCTCCGACTTCTGAGGCCGGTGATCATTGTTTCCATAATATGTAACTCAGCTCCTCACTTTATCCGCGGCTTGCTTGGCTTTTAAAACATATCATTTTTAAATTGAACGACTTAAGTCATATCCACGTCTGGAAAAATTCAATTTGGAAACTATCCATTAATCTTCATCGCGAAGTTTTTTGTTGGAGCCAAGGATTCGAACCTTACTGCGCGACGCGCTATCACACTGTGCTAACCAATTACACCAAACTCCGATTCTTGCAAGAATACTGCGCTTCCGGAGGGGCTCGAACCCACGCCCAATAGATTAACAGTCTACTGCTCTACCACTGAGCTACAGAAGCAAAATGTAGGCACCGGATTCTACTTCTACCGATTTTATAAGATTCAGAGTCAAATGAACTATCAAATTGTTCTAACCTACTCATCTATAACTTACTTTGAGTTGCAGTTCGCGACCTGACTGATTTCTTTTATAGATGTTTTCTATTTGCGGGGATAGAGGGATTCGAACCCACAACCATTGGCTTAACAGGCCACCGCTCTAACCATTGAAGCTATATCCCCAAAATAATTTTGCTCTAACTAAGGATTCGAACCTTTCCTCCGAATGATACGGTTTATGCTACCATTACACCAGATTAGACAAGTACCGGCAAATACTTCGTTTGTTTGACGTTGACTTTATATTATTTCTTTGGGGTTAACCAATTGCCGTTAATTAACCTTGCAAGTCTTGTCAAGCCGATTGCGTGCCCTGGGGGATTCGAACCCTCGGAGGTTATTCACCTCGGCAGGTTAACAGCCTGCTGCCTTAAACCACTCGGCCAAAGACACGGAAACAAAATGTAGGTACCGGATTCTACTTCTACCGATTTTATAAGATTCAGAGTCAAATGAATTGTCAAATTATTCTAACCTACGCATTTATAACTTACTTTGAGTTGCAGTTCGCGACCTGACTGATTTCTTTTATAGATGTTTTATATTTGCGCCTCCTGAGGGACTCGAACCCACGACTTTCTGATTAACAGTCAGACGTTCTAAACCAACTGAACTAAAGAGGCAAAATAAAATCCTATATGATAATTGGGTCTTTATCATATCTCCAATACGCTCCTCCCGAAGGGAAATTAGTATCAGCATAATCTAACCTTTCTCGACTTATACGAATAGGATTGGCGGTCCCAACGGGATTCGAACCCGTACCTCCGACGTGACAGGCCGGCGATTGTAGCCATTCAACCATGAGACCAATTAAAGATCGTGGACCGTAAGGGATTCGAACCCTTCCTAAGAGCTTGCAAGGGTTCCTCGCCGCGCCTTGGTACATGCGCCCCAATTGTAATCATTTTCAAAGTAACCAACTGTTCAATGATTACTGTACAAAACAATTCAAGTTTTTTCCAATTGGAGATGGTTGAACTTAAGGAATGTTTAACGATCATACCTATTAAACCAGCTAATCCCTCATAGCTAGGAGTCGGTTTAGTTTTTATTATTTTATATGCAAGTTTAAATTGGCTATAAATGGAATCTTGCATAGGTTGAGCCGGTATTCAGAATCGAACTGAAATCGTCGGGTTACAAAGCCGAAATAATTACCCATTATACTATACCGACATTTCTTTATGATCACATATAAGTTTAAAATTATATCCTAAATTTTTATATGCTTTAAATCTATCTTTCATATTTTGTTTATCTAATGTATATGTTGATTTAATTTCAACTATTGTATTAGTAGAAGGTATATAAAAATCCGGTATTGCACATCTATATTCTTGTTTTTGTGAATCCCAATATTTTATATGAAAATATTCCACTTCATAATCAATTTGATCATTATCCAATTCTTTAGCATAATCTAATTCATAAGAAGATCTTAAAAATACTTCTTTATTATTCCATGTTGTATGCCATTGACAATGATATTGATTATATAATATTTCATTACCATTTCTTCCAAGAAAAAACGCTAATTTATTTGCTTCTTTAGACGTTAATGTTTTAATATTTAATTGCTTAAGAATTTTATGAAAATTACATAAACCAGATGTATAATTAAACTTTTCTTTTAATTCTGTTTCTGTTATTCTATCATTCAAATATAAATTTTTAATAAATTCTTTAATTCTTAAATATTCATTTTCTACTTCAATAGTACCTAATTTTTGAGGATTAAATCCAAAATACTTTATTAATGATTTTATAAATTGTAATGATGTATGTTTACAAAAATCATTATTACAACCTCCTTCATTTTTATTATATTTTCTGCCACATATATTACATGTCAATTGATTATGTATATTATTACATTCATTACATCTACATGTTTTTAATGAAGCACGTTTACCTATATAAATTGTTTTACCACAATCAATACATTTTGCTTCTTTTAATTGTCCTTGTGTTTGTTTTGTTGAAAATGATCTTGCACATTCTTTACAACAAAAACGCCCAGATCCATAAGAACCATTATGTTCCTTTCCGCAATTTTCGCAAATCATATTTGAACTATATTTATATAATTAATAATAATATAAAATAGTAAAAAATAGTTCAAATTTATTGAAAAAATTTAGAATTTTTTAGTACGCCTGGAAAATTCTAATAAACCTTGCGTACTTTCGGGAGGTTCCATTGAGATTCGAACTCAAACAACTTGTTTACGAAACAAGCGTTCTAACCAATTAAAACTATGAAACCAAAATGATAAGGAAATTCTGTTGTTTAACGACTTTCCGCAGTTTATCACCGCAGCGCCTATTAAATATATTTACTGAACTATTTCGCTGGGTTGCTTGACGTCCCATTGAAAGGGGTTTTCCACCACTCCTCTTCCAAATCAATTTTTATATTGCCAAATATGAATATTTGACAAAATTTCATTATTTTGTTGTATCAACATGTCAAAGAACTCAATATTTAAAAAAAACTAAATAAATTAGTTTTCAAATATTATATTAATAATATAGAACTTAATTTCAAAATTTCAAATTTCTAAGAAAAATTTTCAACTTTTTTCTAAATTATTTTGTTGTACAGGTTGGAATTGAACCAACGGTGGCAGAGGTTAGGAGCGACCTACCATCTCTTTTCATTCCACGCCTTGTATCTCCAATCCATAAAGGATTCTTCTGTACAATTGTTGGGCTTACGGGATTCGAACCCATAATGCAAGGACCAAAATCTTGAGTGTTACCATTACACCAAAGCCCAATACATCCCTACTGTGCTATTTTATAATCAATCTAGGGAAATTGATAACCATATAAAGAATGGTGTGTTCCTTGTACTTGAGAATGCCACATTATAAACTTTGCGCGCCCTGTAGGATTCGAACCCACATCTTTCTGGTTTGGAGCCAGAGGTTCTGCTCTTATTAAACTAAAGACGCATATTTAAATTTAATATAAATCCGGTGATATTCTCTTACATTGTCCTTTATAGTCTGGATTCTTGCTTTACATGTAGTTGGTGACTTAACCAAGTTTCTAATTCCCATGGTAATTATCAACTCCTCAATGTAATACATTTTCACTTTTACAATCAATACTTACTTATTCCACCAAAGTCCGTTGTGGCACACAGGAAGGGAGTCGAACCCTTCGCATTAATTGTGGATTTATATTTGAGTTTATATTTGAATTTATAATAAAACTTAACTGGAAATTCAAATCCCAATGATTATGTTAGCCTCAACAGATTTCTCCAGGTACTCATTCAATCAGACAAACCTTCTTAAGTTTTATTTTTATTTTCTTGAGTTCAATTTTTTCAAAGAGCTAATTTTCAAATAATTCATTTTACATGAATATTTTATAACTTTATAAATAATATTTATTTTCAAATAATTCATTTTACATGAATATTCAAATAATATTTGTTTTATATTTATAATATAGTATCTTCTAAAAATATTTCAAATGTTTAAAGAATTTTTTAAGAATTTTTTAAAAATATTTTGTTTGTTTTTAAAAACAAATAAGCGGTTAAGATTTCTCCTAACCGCTTACAGATATTATATTAATTATTAACTTTATCCTTCCATATCATTCTGCAAACGGTTTTTACATATTGCATAATCCTTTAACCAAGCATTATTTAATGTTTGGACAGCATTTTGTTTATATGTATTTTGTATTGCTTGCATCATTATTTTAATTATTTTGTTATATAATAATAAACAACTTTTTTGAAAAAGTATAAAATTTTTATAAATTTTTATATATTAAATATAAATTAAATATAGAATTCTAAAAATTATTTTTCAAATTTTTCAAAAATTAGTTCAATTCGTTTTTAATTTCATCAATCATTTTCTTTGCTCTCTCAAGAAAGTCCTTAGCATCTCTAATATTATCTTTAGCTGATTGACGGATCCAAGAATCACCAGATCTATTTGGATATTTTTGATCATCTCTATCTGCTTCACGGTCATCCTTCATTGATCTATAGAAACGTTCATAAGCACCAGATACGTATGACATAAGACTGCCCATATCAAAATATTTGTCAAGATTATCTGGAGTACTCATGATTTCCTTGTAAAGAGCAACCACCTCGTCATTTGTTTGCTTAATTTCATCAAATAGCACATTAGGATCCTTTTGTAATTTCTTTGCCTTAATTTCAGCAACCATCGTCTTATATCTTGCCTTTTGTTTCTTAAGAAGCTCAGCCAAAGATGCTTCATCATAATTAATTGATCCTTCCTTTTCAGCATCTCGTTTTTGTTGAATAGTTTGATATTGCTTAATTAAATCATCAGTAATTGTCAATATATATACGTCATAAGGTTTAATTAAAGCAAGCGCCTCATCCATATTAAGAGCACGTGTTTGATAAGAATATTTTTTTGCTGTTTGCTCATGTACACCAGAACCATAACTTGATTGATTCATATTGAAATAGTAGAGTCTCTTATCATCATCCTTACCATATCCTTTAATAAACATTACTGGATTTTTTGTTCCTGGCTCACAAACAATAGCATCTCCTTTGCCATTCTTTGCATAAATAGGCTTTAACGCTTTCTTAAGTTCTTTTTCATTTCCTGCCTTAACTAAAACAAAATCATCTTCGGTGATTTCAGACCACTTTAATCCTTGTACACCCTTTTTGGTATTATAACGACCATTAACTGTCAATGGGCCAAATATTGATGCGAAAGAAACAAATTTCTCTCTTAAAGAACCGTATCCTTCCTCTTCTCGTTTTTTATTTATTTCTGCTTTTCTTGCATTATTCTTTTTTTCTGCTTTCTTAATTTGTGCCGCAAGATTAGTTAAAAGTTCACATTTAAAACTTTCATTAACCATATCCTCAGCATACAAATTAGCTTCTTCCTTTAAAATAGCTTGATCACAGATATCATTTATTAAATATTCAAATAACTGTTGCATTGTGTTTTAAAATATTTTTCTTTATATATCATTATATATAAAAATAAATAAAGCTGGGATATATAATACCCAGCTATTAAAAATAAATTTAAAGTAATGTCAATTGCGAAGTACCCTAAGTAGGACTCGAACCTACACCCGAAGACCTGATTTTGAATCAGGCGCGTCTGCCAATTCCGCCATTAGGGCATTTAACATAATGAATATTGATACAACAAACTAAAATTATATATAAATAGAACTGAGGGAGTCGTGCCCTCTGCGGGATTCGAACCCGCACAAGCATTACTGTTTAACAGATTTTCATTACTACTTCATATTACCATAACCAAATAAGGAGCGTCTTTACCTCCCACTCTTTAATTATCGACTTATTTGCTATAGTAATTTGTTATAGTCTGGAATACATCATTACCATATTGAAATCCTTGCAAGTTGGGCGATTGCTTACTAGCGAAACACAATCTTTCAGATGCTACCCAATTTCAACTTAGGTATCTCCCATATATTACCTGTACGTTTATGAGAATAAACTTTTGGTTAGAAAGAGTTAATTACAAGTTTTTTCCATTCCTTGTCCCTATTATTCTCAATTTAGTACGGTATTATTCTCTACGCATTTATGAGGTGTTCTGTTTCCATTTGAACTATCTGTACTAATGTCCCTCAATTTAGCACGGTATTATCCTTACACATTATTGTTTAGTGTACCAACATCTTTTAACAGCTAACTAACCCGCCCTGTGTTGATATGCTCGGGTACTGTGCTTCAAGCAAAGGATTTCCACCGTTTTAGGGAGATTCTACTATGGGATTTCTCGCCATAGCACTCGATTTTTCATCAAGTCTGTTGTGTCAGTAAATGCCACCATTAGGGCATAAAAGTTAGGCATCTTGCAAGATTCATAAAGCGTGCTACCGTTACACTAAGGAGTCGAACCTATCTTCTTTATGTGTACACCTAACTTATGTACAGCTGGTGGGACTCGAACCCACACGCTACTGTTATTTCGCATTAGATTCTTAATCTAACATGTCTACCTATTCCATCACAGCTGCATTACACATTTTCTATATAGGAGGTCCTTTTTTAATGAGTAACAATAACTTCTCATCCTATAGTCACAGAAAATGTTTTTAACATAGTTCTTTGACCCCGTTTGGTTATCTAGAAATGCTTAGGGTGTCTTTGTTATATTCACAAATACGATTCAAACCCATGTCTTAAACTACGTATTGTATTCGTTGGGATAACCAGATTCGAACTGATATCTTGAAAGCCAGAATCTCACATAATTAACCTTTATACTATATCCCAATAACCCAGTATTTTGAGACTGGTAACTCATCTTACTTGAACCTCATTTTAGATTTGTCAGACTACTGAGATGCCACCTTAAACTTTTAATCAAAATCCATCTTCTTTCCAATATTAATATTTGTGGCCACAAATAACTAATATCTTCTACTAGAAAGTCTTCCTCTCAGCATGGAGGATTTTACTATTTTGTATAGATTTTACTATACTTCTCGTCATGAAAATAGCGAAACACTAGCCATGACCCACATCACCATGGCACGCGTACCTCTTGTGAGACTCGAACTCACACCCAACTAAGGATAGCTTCTAAGGCTACTGACTATACCAATTCGTCTAAAGAGGTAGATTATATGATCTTTCGAGTTTCAACGAGGCGTCTCGTCCTCTATAGGATAATGTTGCAATGCAAACTAACTCTAACTAACGCTACTAAAGATTCCTCAGATCATCTTAAGGAATAGAACGAACGATTTCCCCATACCACCGAGGAACATGGCTCCTTCGATTCATAGGCTTGTGCACCAACCAATGACTGTAGGCGGAGGCAGTAGGATTCGAACCTACGGACCAGTTCATCACCGACCGACGCGTTAGCAGTGCGCTCCTTTCGACCACTCAGGCATACCTCCAAATTTCTGGGGCTTGTGTTGGAGTCGAACCAACCTAAAGAGGACCACAATCTCTTGTCCTACCGATGAACGAACAAGCCCATATTAAATATATATTAAATACTTACTATGTGTGACCCAGGTAGGACTCGAACCTACAACCCCATGCTTCGTAGACAAGTGCTCTAAGTCCATTGAGCTACTGGGCCAATTTGTACCCCGACCTGGACTCGAACCAGGAATAGAAGTTTAGAAGACTACTGGTATATCCCTTTACCTATCGGGGCATTGGAGACGCCGAAGGATTTGTTACATTGCATCATTACATTACATAATTACATTGCACTGTACATTACAACACTGAGGCCGTACGTCACTATTCCTCATTTGAAACCGTTTCAAAGTCTATGTACCCCGTGTAGGATTCAAACCCACAACTACTTTCGTAGACCAGATCCGTATTCTGGGGCGGTCATTCAATTACGCTTTAACGGGGCATTTATATATTGTTGGGCTGGTGAGAGTCGAACTCACGCTCCCTTGTGTGTAAAACAAGTGCTTTAAACCACTAAGCTACAACCCAATAAAATGACGGTTCCATTATGTAAACGGCGATGCGCATCGCTGTGCCTATTCTGAAAGTCACCGACAACCAAAAGTACGTTGGGGTACCGGGATTCGAACCCAGAACTTCTGCTTCAGAGACAGATGTGTTGACCAGTTACACACATACCCCAATATATTTATAAATTAGACACATTCTGTTATTTAGTTAGCCGAGCAGGTTTTTTGGTTATTTCAGCTTTCACACATCTAATAATCAAATGCAGGCATCTAATTTGTACCCTGAGGGAGACTCGAACTCCCATGCTACTATTACTTCGCACTTGCTTCTAAGGCAAGGATGTCTACCAATTCCAACATCAGGGCATTTGTGTTCTTGTTCCATTAATGCAGTCTTAGCCACCGAAGATGGAATCAAACCACCGTCTCTTGGTAAAATCCAAGGCTCTATCATTGAGCTAATCGGTGAAATGACCTTTCGAGTTTCAACATGGCTTCTCATCCACTATAGGATAACTCTAACTAACGCTTCTACATATTCCTTAGGTCAACAAGGAATGGAACGGACGATTTCCACTGAGCGACAGAGGCATCAGGCTGCTTCGATTCATAAGCTTGTGCACCAACTTATAACTATATGCGGAGAGGCTGGGTTCCGACCCCAATCCGGATTAACCGAACGTGAAGATTAGCAGTCTACCCCTACTCCTTGCAGGTTGCTCTCTCCAATAAAATATCTTTACATTCCACTATCTCGTACAACTCTAATCAACTCTTCGAAGATAAATATAAATTAATTGGTTGCCTACGATAACTTCTTCTAATTCAGTCCTGAAAGCGACTACCTCTTAGATGTTTCCTTTAAGATATTTGGGTGACTTGTGGGTAACGATCCCACTACCTGTTGAGCCACAATCAACCGCTCTACCATTTGAGCTAAAGCCACCATAAAATAATTCTCAAAAACAGCTGTAAAACCTGAATTATTCATAAATCCCTCACCTGTGTTTCTGCAATTTTCCTCGTTGTCATGTTGTCTGTACTTCTTGTTACCTCAGGATAACCCATTCTCCAGAGTCATTTGGCATTCCTTAGAATTTATATGGTTTGTTTCTCGGGTGTCGTGTCAGATTCGAACCGACATCTCAGTGATTCACAGTCACCGCCTTTGAACCAATTAAGTTAACGACACCATGTAAAAACAGGTCAACCATTTTCCCTGTTATGTCCTACTAAGTTTTTCACCATAATCAAGGCTTATGGCTGCACAAGCAACGAGGACAGGATTTCAACTTAAACCTCTAAAATGGCCTACACGGATTTTAAGAGGCTGCAGGGAATCCTCTATGAGCGGACGGTTGGACTCGAACCAACACCACCGGCCTGGACTGCAAGTAATTTGAAGTAACTCTCAACTACAACAATCTTTCGATGTAACAGTGTTAAAAGGTCATAAAAATCTTTTTAACAGTGTACTTTCCATTATACTACATCCGCATGGGTGCAAATGATTACCTGATTGCACCATTCAAATAATCATTAAACAATCATCGAGCGGCATATGAGATTCGAACTCACTCCTGAACAATGGCAATGTCCTATGCAGCCATTAACACCTATACCGCAAATTCGGTTTTCCTTAGATCCGAAAACTTAGCTACGTGTATCGCCTCTTAGCCCTCGCCTTAGTAGAGATGTCCCATTATATTATATAGTACGTAATTCAAATATAATGTCTAAGGATTTTGTAGCGCGGGTTGGACTCGAACCAACATAAGATTGTTTTCATACAAT
>Ga0247608_10004350_pt1 | contig 15895 bp, 16 predicted proteins | sample 176DNAGHGlowgp2_FD_193490 | JGI IMG/M metagenome (GOLD analysis project Ga0247608, IMG submission 193490) | Sheep rumen microbial communities from Palmerston North, Manawatu-Wanganui, New Zealand - 1766 DNA GHGlow gp2 | ecosystem: Host-associated > Mammals > Digestive system > Stomach > Rumen ... | reverse complement strand
TCATCAGCCAGAGCATCACGCCTTATCAGGAGATCCGCGTCGATCAGCGGCTTGAGCTGGTGATTTCGCTCGGGCGCGATCCCGCAGATGATATTCAGGATCACACCGTTGCAGTCGAGGACCATGTCGGCAAAACCTACGATCAGGTGCTGGCATCAGCATCGGCGCAGGGAACGCCGGTCAAGGTTGCGAAAAAGGTCTACGATGACACCAAGCCGGAGGGCACGGTAATCAATCAGTATCCGCCGGCAAACAGCAGGCAGAGCAGCGCCGATTCCGTACAGGTTGAGGTGACAACTGCCAATAAGGACGTCATTTTGCCGGATATGACACTGCTGGAGCAGAAACGCGCATCCGATATTCTGACGCTGTTCGGTGTTGCGGTAGAGATCAAATCCGTGGACAACGAGCGCGTTGCGCCGGGGCTGGTCGCGGAGCAAAAGCCCGCGCCCGGCGAACATACTGAGGTCGGCAAGACCGTCACGCTGTTTGTCAGCACCGGCAAGCCGGAGGTTTCGATGCCGGATGTTGTCGGGAAAACTGCTGATGAGGCTGTCAAGGCTGTGACGGATGCGGGGCTTTCCCCGAAGCTCGCATATGCAGCGGACGGCTCCAAACCTGACGGCGAAGTGATTGCACAGAGCATTCCGGCTGGCAGCGGTGTGACCAAGGGCATGTCAATTTTGCTGACGGTCAATGCATCCGATCATCTCGCAGAGATTCCGGATGTGCGGAAGATGACGGCGGAGGAGGCAAAGAAAGCGATTGAGGATGCCGGATTTGTCATGAAGATCTATGTCGATGACGAGCATCAGGTCACGGAAGGCAGGGTGTTTACCCAGTCTCCGAACGCCGGACAGTCGGCAGAAAAGGGGAGTGAGATCACGGTGCTGCTGTCGGAGGCGCTGATTTCCGAGGATTCTGAGAGCAGCGGTGAAGACTCGCTGACAGATTCTGTCATACCGGATCTGATTCTGAACCCGGAGAGCATCAAACTGAAAAAAGGCGAGAGCTTTACGCTGAAAATTGAACTCATCAATATGGATGATCCGGACGGTCTGCAATATCAGTTCGAGATCGGTGAGGTGCTGCGGGAGGTCAGCTTTGACCGCGATACCTGCGAGATTACCTTTATCGCAGAGGACACGGGTACCGAGTTTGTTACGGTGTCCTGCGGCGATGTCGAGCATTTGTGCTATGTGGATGTTTCGGAGTGATGCGGGACGCAAAATCGGACATAATTTATAATAATATTGAAATCGCTATTGCAATTTTAGAATTTATGTGCTATAATAGAATGGCAGATGACTTGTCTGCTTTGAAATGACAGTTATGACCTGATAACAGAAAGGAAGGTATCTATGCAAAGAATGAAAACGAAGCTCAGTGCTGCTGCGGTATCCCTGCTGCTTGCTGCGACGGCTGCCGGTTCGATTCCGTTCAGCGTATCGGCTATCCGTGACCCGTCACTTGGTATGTCCATGCTGGCAGGCGGTTCTCAGATCGGGATTAAATTTACCGTGACACCTGCTGATGGCTGTGTGCTGGTCGTGAACGGAACCGACTGCGAATTGCAGAACGGCTCCTATATCCTGCCCGCTAACCCCGCAGAAATGACAGAGGATATTACGGTTTCTGTGAAGAAAGGCGGCTCGACCGCCGTTGCGGAGAAGAAAGTATCCGTCAGCTCTTATCTGCAATCGCTGACCTCGGATGACACTTACGGCGAGCTTGCTCAGGCTATGCTGAATTACGGCTATTCGGCAGATGCCTATTTCAACGGCTCTGCGGATATTGCAGATTACGGTCTGACCGCTGCACCGGATTACAGCGGCGTGAGTATCGACGTTGAACCGCTTGATGAGAATGACCGTTATGATTTGAACGAGAATGTGAGTAATAACGGTCTGACCTGCTCTTATTACGGTATGAATCTGACACTGCTCGATCAGCTGCAATTCTCCCTGTTTTTTGAGTATCATGATTATTCCGGAGCTTCACTTGACGAAATGGTTCAACTGTTTACAGATACAGTTCATTTCGGAGATACATCTGCGGAAGTCTCCAAAAACGGAGAAAAGTATATTCAGTTGAAAAGAGCAGTACCTGCGGCACATCTGAAAGATGAGATCGAATTCAGTAACAGTCAGTCTGTATATTGCTGTCCCGCACAGTATCTGAGAGCGGTTGTGGACAGCAGTACAACGAGTACCGATCTGAAAAATCTCTGCAAGGCGATTTATGCTTACAGTGAGGCTGCTGCGGATATGACTGTGACGAGTACGGAATCCTTTTCCGGCAGACTCACCATGTATGATTATGTGACCGGATGCGCCGGCATTGATGACTATGTCAGTGCAAAGAACGCTGCGGTTGCTGCTGTGACCGACGAGCTTTATAACCGTTATGCAGGCGCATGGATTGAGATTAACTATAACGGTAAAACCATGAAAGCCGTCATTGCAGATGCAATGCCGTATGCGGATAATCCAGACCGCAGTCAGGGTGACGTCGATCTCGACCGTGACTCCTTTGTGGAGTTTATCGGCGGTGAGGGCGGCGATCTTCCGATTACATGGAAGATCATTGAGAATCCGTATGCCGATACGGAAAATATAAGCCTGAAGCTCAAGAGCGGAAGCTCCCGCTGGTGGATGCAGCTCCAGTTCCAGAATTCCCGTTACCCGATTGCTGAGGTTTCTGTCAGCGGCAACACATTCGTAAAGCAGTATAACGATCAGGATTTGTTCTACGGCTTTTACGGTTTAGACGGAGAGAGCATGGAGGGTGATTCCGGAGACGGCAACTATACCCTTGCGCTGACCGATATCTACGGAAACACGATTACGGGTTCTTGTCATGTTGAATGGGGCGACCAGCCGTTTGCAGAGGATACAATTTTTCCGCTCGATATTCAGTTCGCGTCATGACAGAAAGGAGTCGCATATGAAGCAGATTTATACTGAGCCTCAGCTTGAGATCATTGAATTTGAGACGGAAGATGTCATCACTACCTCACCGACAACGGATGAGTACGGACTTCCGATTGTGAGATAATTCTGATATGCCGCACCGTTCTGGGGTGCGGCATATCCTGTAAAGGAGAAACCGATGAAACGATTTTTGAGTATGCTGCTGCCTGCGGTATGTCTGCTGCTTGCCGCCTGCGGTACACCGTCTTCGTCTGAGAGCGAATCGCCGGCGGAAACCACTACGACAACAGCAACGGAAACGACCTCCCGGACGGACACAACCGGCGGCGCTGAAACCGGTGCACAGGGAACACAGCCTCAGGGGCAGAGCGAATCTGCGCAGGAATCTGCATCCGGGAATGATCCGGATCAGGGGGATAATCCGCAAACCGGAGCAGCTCCGTCAGGCAGTACCGGTGCGCAGAATCCGGTGTCCGGCACGCAGACCGATCCTGCTCTGCCGCACTCTGCCGCAACTTCCGCTGTCAGCACTGCCCGGTCATCTGCGCAGTCAACAACGGCAACCTCGCTGACCTTTGACATAACTCAGGACGGCGTGATTGAGCTGCCGATCATTCCGATTCAATAAACAAACAGGGGAGCCCCGAGAGAGTGCGCTCATATAGAAGTTTTCCAAACTACTATATACAAGACCTTTACAGCAAGCTATAAAAAAGCAGATGTTTTCACGGTAGTGCAGTATCTGTCTTTCGTTTTCATAGCTCGCTGTTTTGACCTTAATATAGTGGTTGATTCTATACTGCAATATCAGCGCAGCACTTTGCGGGGCTCTTTTATTTATAGCTTCGGATTGATCTCAACGGACTGAATATCAAAAACTTCCTTCCACTCATCGGAATCACGCAGGATGATGACACCGGCGAGCGTGTCGCCGTCGAAGTAGCGGTAAACGGTATCATACTGCACAGACTCCCCGATACGCTCGTCGATCAGCCAGACCTCGCAGACATACTCCTTGCTGCCGACGGTTGTCGCATAGGTGTCGTAGCAGCCGATTGTCATATTATCATGCGAATGCACCTCAAAGAAGTAATCGAACAGCGGCGGGATATATCCTTTTTCGGATGCCTTCCAGTGCCCGTCCTCAAGTGTTTCGATTCCGCTGCTTTTTGTGCGGATCTCAGTTGTTTTGGAGCGGATTGAGGATACGGCAGAGGAGACTGTTTTCAGTTGTGTCAGCCCCATACTGCTCAGGTAGGTGTATTCGAGCACCGTGTTATCGGTTTTGCCGTTGTCATCCAGCAGATAGGCTGCCGTTTTGACGCGTACAGGCTGTGTACCGATCTGCGATGCTGCGGCGACTGACAGTGCTCCGGGTTCGATGCCGTCTCTGCTGCCGGGTGTTTCTTCTGTACGGTAATCAAATTTCAGATTTTTCATGACAGTGTGATAGCGGTTGAATTTCATCATCAGCAGCAGCGTGCCGGTTACAACCGCAGTGAGCCCCAGCAGAATCAGCGGGATCAGCAAGCGGAGTCTGCGTTTGATTCCGCTTTTTTCGGCTGCGGCGGCTTCCGCAGCATAGGGGACAAAGCCCTCCTCGGGCTGTTCGGGTTCGGCAGGCGATGCGAGCTGCGGCAGCGTTTCCTTGTCAGCCATATTGTTCTCCTTATTGCTTTTTGTCATCCGGATCGTTCTTCGGCTTGGTTGCGGCGTTCAGCAGAACGGTCAGCAGCATAATTATACCGATCACGATAAAGATTCCGAGCATTCCGAGCCCCATATATTTCAGATAATTCACAAAATTCATCGGTTCAAATGCAGCAGCCAGATACATTGTAATTCCTCCCTTTCAGTGCATGAAAAAGCTCAGCATCAGACCGCCCGCGATTACGGAAGCGATCTGTCCGGAGACATTGACACCGGTCGCCTGCATCAGGATAAAATTGGTCGGATCCTCCTTGAGCGCCATTTTATGCACCACTCTGCCGGACATCGGGAATGCGGAGATGCCTGCGGCACCGATCATCGGGTTGATTTTTTTCTTGAGAAACAGGTTCAGGATCTTGGCGAAGATGACACCGCCGGCGGTATCGAAGATGAATGCGACAAGTCCGAGTCCGAGAATCAGCAGCGTATTGAGCTGGAGAAACTTATCAGCCTGCATCTGTGAGGCGATCGTGATGCCGAGGAAAATTGTGACGAGATTTGCAAGCACTTTCTGCGCAGTCTCGGAGATGCTGTCCATGACGCCGCACTCGCGGATCAGGTTGCCGAACATCAAAAATCCGACCAGCGCCACAGATGCCGGCGCAATCAGTCCCGCAATGATCGTAATGCAGATCGGGAACAGGACGCGGGTAGTCTTGGAGACCGGCTTCTGGGTGTATTCCATGCGGATCATGCGCTCTTTTTTCGTTGTCAGCATCTTGATAATGGGCGGCTGAATAATCGGCACGAGCGCCATATAGGAATATGCCGCGACCATGATTGCACCGATATAGCCCGATTGCAGCTTCTGCCCGACAACGATGGAGGTCGGGCCGTCGGCGGCACCGATGATTGCGATGGAGGCGGCGTCCGCTTCGCCGAAGAACATCGAGGCGGTACACAGGGTAAAGAAGATGCCGAACTGCGCCGCCGCACCGAACAGCATCAGTACGGGATTGGACAGCAGCGGTCCGAAGTCAATCATTGCGCCGATGCCGATGAACAGAATCAGCGGAAACAGCTCATTTGCGATTCCGGCATCGTAGAGCACCGAAAGGGGACCGGCTTCGCCGTTCAGCGTGCCGTCCGGGAGAAAATGTGAAATCGCGCCGGAGAGCGGCAGATTGACGAGGATTGCGCCGAAGCCCATCGGCAGCAGCAGGGTCGGTTCCATATCCTTTTTGATTGCAAGCCAGATCAGGATTCCGCCGATCGCCCACATGACAATCATTTTCCAGTCAAGATTCAAAATGTTCTGATACAATACTTCCATAAGCCGTTCGTTCCTTTCCGGAGCATAAAAAAGACTTTTATCGCAGCAGACGGTGTATCTGCCGCGATAAAAGTCTTGCCGTTTAATTTTCGGTCGGACTGCGCATCGACAGTCGGGTATGTCGTCCCGAAAGACAGCAGGCATCCCCACAGGAGCTGCTGCCGGCTACTCCCTCTTATCCTTTTTCAGTTTACCATAAATTAAAGAAAAAGTCAAGCCTTCTGCGGGACAAGGCGCAGACATTCGGGGATTTTTCCTGCCGAAAACAGAAACTTCTGTGAAAAGACTTGCAGTCCGGCGGAAAATATGATACAATAAAATTATGAAAGGATGGTTTTCGGATGCAGGAACAGGAACAGAAACAGCGCCCGGATGATGCCGGGCAGCCCGAACACAACGAAGATAAACAGAAAACCCCCGAGAAGGTCTCGGCGTTCCGGAATGCGCGGGAGATCGCGGCGCGGCATAAGCGCGAAGAGGAGCTGAAAGAGCGCGAGCGGCAGCACGCCGAGGAGGAGGCTGCCTATCAGGCGCGTGAGGAATATGCGAAGGAGCTTCAGGAGGAAAAAATCGACCTGATCCGCTTAAAGCAGGGCGTGATTACAGACAGCGACAAGGTCTTTAAGAAAGAGCAGGAGAAGAAGCACTATACCGTTTGGCAGAGGATCGGCAACTGGTTCTATCACTCCAAATGGTGGCTTGGAATTGCAGCATTCTGCGTTGTGGTCGCGAGTTTTCTCGCATATGACTACCTGTCGCGGAAGGACGGCGATGTGACGCTGCTGCTGCTGACTGACAATGTGGAGGTGTTCAACGGCTCCGACAACCTGTGCGGCTGGCTCGGCTCGATGTGCGATGACTATAATAAAGACGGCGAGGTGCTGGTCAAGAGCTATTATGTGCCGGTTTCGGATTCGACGATGAAATCGGGCTATTCCAATGCCTCGACTTCCAATATGCAGCTTTCGGCGCAGCTTGAGACCGCGACCTGTATGCTGGTTCTGGCAGATGACAATGCAAAGCCGTATTTTGAGGCATCGCAGTTGTTTATGAATATGGAAAAGCTGTATCCGGATTGCCCGCTGGCAGAGGGATATAAGCTGAAAATCTGCGGGACGGAATTTGAGAAGCAGCTCAATCTGAATACGCCGCTTCCGGAGGATACATATTTGGCAATCCGCGTGCCGGTTGAGCGGATGAGCTCGCAGAAGGAAATGCAGGAGAGCTACGACCATGCAAAGCTGCTGCTCGACCAGATTGTCGCGGCGCTCACGGAGGAGGTGCAGGCGCATGAAAAAACAGAAGGATGAAGCAGAGAGTTTGCAGCAGTGGAAGCTGCCGCTTTCCGGCAAACAGATCGCTTTGCGGATTGTGATTGCCGCATCTGCGGTGATCCTTGCGCTGGTGCTGTATTTTGCTCTGAGCGATGCCTATGAGCGTCCGATTCAGAAGTATTACAAGGGCTTTCAGCAAAACGATGCCGATGTGATGTCGGAGGCATTTCCGGAATGGCTGCGCAATGCGAAGGGCGCGGAGACCGACATGAGCGTAAAGGCAATGTGTCTCTCGATGATTTCGGTGAAGAACCTGAATTACGGCAAAGACGTTTCAGTCAATGCGGGCGTCATCGAAAAGAAAGCAGTTGACGCGGATAAGCTCCGGACGCTGGAAAAAGGTATTGAGGCGCGCTACGGCGTTTCTGCAAAGGTCAGCGCCGGCTGGGACTGCACCCTCGCGGTGACCTACCGCGACAAGAGCGGCAAGGAGACCAAGAGCATGGAGTATGCGACAGTCTATAAGATCGACGGAAGCTGGTATATGATCGACGTTGCAGCCTTCGATAAAAAATAAGAATATCGCTTTGCGATGCTGCCGGGCAGATGTCCGCAGGTCATTGCAAAGCGATATTTTTCAGCTGTTCTGCATCCGCTTGACGAGGGCAGCGAGGATCTTGTCATCGACTTCGATGAGCGCACGCTTGTCATCCTTGAATTTCAGGGCAATCGTGTAGATGCCTTTCTTCTGCATAGCCTCCGAGGCGTTGAGCTTGAGCTTGACGAGCAGCCCCGGATCCAGAGAGCCTGTCAGAAGCAGGGAGTTTCCGGAACGGATAATGTCTTCCGTCATGACTTCAAACCGCTTGACATTTTCCGGTACCAGATAAATGTCATCCATTTTCTTCATCGTGCCGGAAATATAGGCGAGCGATGCCGACATACGGAAGATGCGGCAACCGGTATAATCGCCGGCGAGTACAATATTTTTGGCTGATGCCATATGAATCCCTCCTGTTCGTTTTGTGCGTAAATCAGCACTTAGTAATATTATACCATTTCCAAACGGTTTTGTCAAGCATTTTGAAACAAAAAGCTGCGTGCGCCGGTTGATGTGCGCACACAGCTTTTTTGTGTATCTGAGTCGGCAGGGGAGCGGTCAGTCATCCGAGCTGATGAGTTTTTCGATCAGCTCCTGTCTGAGCGGTTCATACTCCTCTTTCGTCAGGGCGCCTTCCATGTAGAGCGCTTTGAGCTTTTCGAGCTCTTTTTTCGTATCTGCTGCGGATGTATCGGCTTGCTGCTGCGGCAGTGCGGGTGCCTGCGGCTCATTTTTCCGCTTTGCTTCCGCACGCCCGCTTTCGTTCACGATCGGGTCAAAATCGGCAGCCTTTGCGGGACGAACGATATAATTCCGGACAATATAGTCGCCGAGATTGTAGACCGCCTGAATGGTAAGCGCCAGACCCATTGCGGAGAAAAAGATTTTCGGCAGCACCTCATAGCAGTGCGCCCAGCGCTCCTGCGGGGTGTGATAGCTCATGCCGAATTTGGAATCGGTCGCGTAGAAATGCGTATCGAACACATAGGAGACTAGATAGCAGGCGAAGGTCGATTCGCTGATAAACTTGATAACCTTGATGATAACCGGATTTTTGCTCTGGATATCGAACAGGATCAGGAACAGCATGGTGCTGCACAGTGCAACCGGCCATGAGCCGTAGTCGTTGTAATGACGCGAGAGCATCTTGAAATTTTCTTTCTCATTTGCGAGAGAATGCTGATAGGTTGTAGTCGAGATCCAGGCAAGCCCGAGCAGGAACATACCGGCAAAGTACATCTTGTTGACGAGTGTGCGCTTCGGGGGATACTCGCGGATATAGGCGCCGATGAGATAGTAGGCAATCGGGTAGCAGCGGGTGAAATAACCCGGGAAGAGCTTGAACTGTGCAGAGTGTGCATAGGCATCGTCAAAGCCGATATAGAGGCTCTGCGAAACGACGGTAATCAGGATGGTAGTAATGACCATGACCTGACGCTGCTTCTGGTTTTTCAGCCCGTTAAATGCGAGGTTAATGAACGGAATAATCAGGAAAATGCAGAGATAATACTCCACATACCAGGCATACTGTGCGTCTGAGAACATGAACAGACCGCGGATGAAGACCCATGCGCTGTACCCGCCGTAGGGATTGTCATATTTCTGCGGCCAGTGGTGGTGGTCATAGGCATAGCAGATGACACTGCACACGAGATAGATCACGAGCACGCGGATAATGCCGAGGTAGTATTTTTTGCTGAGGGTTTTGTTTTTCATCAGGTAGCCGGTTGTAATCATGAACAGCGGTACGCAGCAGTATGCGATCCAGCGCATGAAAATCGGCGCCTGACCCCATTCTTTGGTAATTGGTTCGTTGTAAAAGCCGGAGTAGAGGAAGAAGTGTACGCAGACAACCAGCATACAGGCGAGAATTTTTACGAGGTCAATGCCGACAAAGCGCGGCTTGCCCTGTGCGGTGCCGACGGGCGGTGCCGCAGCGGCAATTGCGTTGTTTTCCATAGTCATTTTGCTCCTTTTGATTGAAAAATAGTCTCCGTATATGAATACGGAAAAAGCAGATGCATTCTCACATCTCCCGGACAGAGCCGGCGGTTCGCAGGGCTTCTTCTGCGGTTTGCAGCAAAAGCTCTGAGTTGTCGTCGCCGCCCATGATGCGGGCGATTTCCGCGATCCGTGCCTCCTTCCCGAGTACCGTCACCGTTGTACTGGTGCTGGAATCGGTGCTGTGCTTCTCGATCAGGAGATGATGTGTAGCCTGTGTCGCAAGCTGCGCGAGATGCGTGACACAGATGACCTGATGATGAGCCGAGAGCGCTCTCAGCTTCAGCCCGATTTTCTGCGCAGCCTTTCCGCTGACGCCGGTGTCGATCTCATCGAAGATCAGCGTGGGAATCGCATCGCGTGCAGCAAGGACAGCTTTCAGCGCGAGCATCATACGGGAGAGCTCGCCGCCGGAAGCGATTTGCGCGATCGGCTTCGGCGGTTCGCCGGGATTCGCGGAGATCAGGAATTCCGCGTGATCCATGCCGTTCGGCGTGAGCTTGCCCTGTGTAAATGCGACCGAGAGCCGCACACGCGGCATATTCAGCTCCGCGAGTTCCTCTCCGACGCGCTGTGAGAACCGCTCCGCGAGCTTCTGCCGGTGAGCGGTCAGAGCCTTTGCAAGCTCTGTGACCCGGTGCAGCCGTTCGGCGCGCTCCTTCGAGAGATTCGCAAGCCGGTCGGCATCGGTCTCGATCTGCTCGACCTCTTTGACCGCATCCTCATACAGCGCACGCAGCCCATCGGCATCCGTGTGATAGCGGATCGCCATAGTATTGACCGCATTTCTGCGCTCATTGAGCCGGTCGAATTCGGCAGGGGAGAGCTGCCCGCCGGTGTAGGCAGAGACTTCATCGGCGATATCCCGCAGCTCGATGTTCAGTGCGCGGAGCCTGTCCGACAGAGGTTCGGCATCGGGTTCCGCGTCTGCGAGCCGGTCGAGCTGCTCGCAGGCAGCCGAGAGCGCATCTGATATATTCTCGTCGCCCTTTATGAGCATCTGGCTGACTGTTTCGGCGAGTCCGGCAGATTCCTCTGCGCGTGTCGCCTCGATATACTGTGAATCGAGCAGGGCATCCTCCTGCGGCTGTGGGTCGAGCTCGCCGATCTCCGAAAGGATGACCTGAAGCTCTTTCAGCCGCTGTAATTTTTCCTGCTCTGCTTTCTTCAGTTGCGTCAGCGCACGGGCACAGACCTGAAGCTCGTGAAATTCCGTCCGGTACTGTTCCAGCAGCGAGCAGTCGTCGCCGAACTGATCGAGCACTTCCAGATGCCGTTCCGGTCTGAGCAGAATCTGATTGTCATGCTGCCCGTGGATATTGACGAGCGTATCGCCGAGCGCACGCAGCAGTGCAGCCGGTGCGGATTTTCCGTTGACGCGCCCGATGCTGCCGCCGTCCGCAGAGATTTCCCGCGTCAGGAGCAGCTCATCGTCCTCACAGTCCATGCCGTATTCGGTCAGCACAGCGCGCGTCTCGTCGGAGAGCGGCGAGAACAGTGCCGAAATGACCGCCTTTTTGCAGCCTGTCCGGACAAGATCTTTACTTGTACGCTGACCGAGAACCGCCTGTATTCCGTGAATCAGGATGGATTTACCTGCGCCGGTCTCGCCGGTGAAGGCGTTGAAGCCCTCCTCCAGCGGAATCACCGCAGATTCGATCACGGCGAGGTTCTCGATCGAAAGTTCCCTTAACATTCTTAAAGTTTACCCCCAGATTTGGGATTCGAGCAGGCGAACGACCTGCTTTGCGCTTTCCTCAGAGCGCGAGACAATGAAAATGGTGTCGTCACCGGCGATTGTACCGACGATCTCCGGAATATTCAGCCGGTCGAGCACCGAGCAGGCAGCCTGCGCTGTTCCCGGCTGGCAGCTGATGACGACGGTATTCATCGCAGCTTCGATTTTATTGACGACATCGGTCATCAGATTGTTTGTCCGCACCGGTGCTGCGGCTGCTCTGGCATAGCAGCTTACGCCGGAGGCTTTGCGTTTCTTTTGCAGATTCAGTATGTGGATATCGCGTGAAATGGTAGCCTGTGTAACATGGAATCCTGCGCTGCTCAGAAGTGAGCGCAGCATTTCCTGCGTGGTAACATCATGTGTCTCGATCAAATGCAGTATCATCTCATGTCTGGAATTTGCCATAATTCTGTCTCCTTTTGTCATTGTGCTGCGGACTTGCAGCGTGTTTCAGTCCTCTGCACCCTTGAGCGGACGCATCAGCTTTCCGTTCAGCGCGTCATAGAAGACATAGCCCTTGCAGTCTACAAAGGGCATTGTGAACTGTGAACGTGTTACGGTAAAGGACTGGTTGTTGTGCAGTACGGCGGACTGTGTGCCGTCGATATGCACGGTCAGACCGCCGTCTCCGACGCCGCGGTATGTGACGCGGATATTCCGCAGCGGCGCAAAGAGCATCGGTCTTGCAAAGAGGGAGTGCGGGCAGATGAGGTTCATCTCGATCAGCGAGAGATTCGGCTCCATGACAGGCCCTCCGGCAGAGAGCGCGTAGGCGGTGGAGCCGGTCGGCGTTGAGAAGATGATGCCGTCCGCACGGTATACGCCGATCGGTCTGTCATCGACCGAAACGCTGAAATCGCAGATTTTTCCGTTGAGGCGGGATGCAAAAATATCATTCAGTGCATGAGAGACCTGCCCGTCATGCGCGCTGTCGTCGATGGTTGAACGGAGCATCATCCGGTGGCTGATCGAATAGCTGCCGTTTTGCAGGCGTTCGAGCATATCCAGCTCGCTTGCTTCAAATGCGGCGAGAAATCCGAGTGTTCCGGTGTTAATGCCGACGAGCTTGCAGGGTTCGGTCTGATGCTCCTTTGCATATTGCAGCAGTCGTCTTGCGGTTTGCAGAATCGTGCCGTCTCCGCCGATTGCGATGACAAAATCCGCGCCGTCATAGAGGGTATCCTCCGGAAGAAAGCGGATTCCGGCGGGCGCGGTAACAGCTCCGGCAGCAGATTCCGGCAGCGAGACCGCAGCCCCGAAGGAAAGCAGCCGTTCTGCGGTCAGCCTTGCGGTAAGCAGGGCTTTTTCCTTTGAGAGATTCGGACAGAGGACATATTTCATATGCTTCGCCTCGATTCGTTGCAGATATGCAGATAGAGGAGGTATTCGGTATTGCCGCTGCCGCCCTTGATCGGGGATTCGCATTCGGCATCGGCGATCATGCCGTTTTGCGCGGCACAGTCCCGGATTTCGCGCAGAACCTGCTGCCGGATTTTTTCATCGCGGACAATGCCGTGTTTATTCAGCGCACTGCGCCCCGCCTCAAACTGCGGCTTAACCAGCAGAACTGCGGTTCCGTCATCCGTCAGCAGCGGGGGGATGTGCGGGAGAATCTGTTTCAGTGAGATAAACGAGACATCGCAGGCGGCAAAATCCGCCGGAAGCCCGTCTGTTTCTGGGTCAAGTGTCCGCAGATCGGTGCCCTCCATGACCGTGACACGCGGGTCATTCCGCAGCGATTCTGCCATCTGGTCATGTCCGACATCGACCGCGAGCACGGACTTTGCGCCGTGCTGGAGCATACAGTCGGTGAAGCCGCCGGTTGACGCGCCGATATCGAGACAACGCTTGTCCCGGAGGCTGATCCGGAACTCCGCGAGTGCATAGCGCAGCTTATATCCGCCGCGCCCGACAAACGGAAGCTGCTCGGTTACGGCGATCTGATCGGCGTCGGTCACCTTTCTCGATGCCTTCATGCAGACCAGTCCGTTGACCGTGACATGGCCTTCGTCGATCAGCGTCTGCGCACGGTTTCTGCTTTCGCACAGTCCTCTTGCGAGCAGCTCTGCATCCAGCCGCCCGCTCATTGCAGCAGCTCCTTCACGCGAGCCGCAATGCCGTCAGCGGAGAATCCGCGCTGTTGCAGGCTGCTTTCGACCGGCGCCTGCTGCACAAATCCGTCAATTGCAAGACATCGGAATTTGCCTTTATAATCGGCATCAAGCAGCATTGCCGCGAGCTTTTCGCCGATGCCGCCGGCGCGGCTGCCCTCCTCAGCAAAGAGAATGCGGTCATATTGTTTTGCGATCTGCAAAATTTCGGGTGCAATCGGATAGACTGCGGTGAGCTTGAGCAGACCGCAGGAGATTTGCTCGGAGCGGAGCAGCTCCCGGGCAGCATATGCCTGTCCGGAGATTCTGCCGTAGGTGATGATGAGCGCATCAGAGCCTTCCAGATGCGTGTACTGCTTGTTTGCGGCAATCGGAAACTGCGGCATTTCCTGACCTTTGGGATACCGCACCGCAGTGATGCCGGAATCTTCGTACAGCGCCGCTTTCAGGCAGATTTTCAGTTCCTCATAGGTTGCGGGGGAGTAGATTTTTGTGTTCGGAATCGCCGTCAGCATCGGGATATCGAAGATGCCCTGATGCGTTTCGCCGTCCTCACCGACGAGGCCTGCGCGGTCAACGCCGAGGACGAGATGCATTCCGGCGATTGCGGTATCATGCAGAAGCTGGTCGAATGACCGCTGCAAAAATGTCGAATATACGGCAAAAACCGGTGTTTTGCCCATAGATGCGAGCGCCGAACAGAAGGTGACGGCGTGCTGCTCGGCAATGCCGACATCGTAAAAGCGGTCGGGATGTGCCGCAGCAAAAAACTGCAAGCCTGTCCCGTATTTCATCGCCGCAGTGACAGCGCAGATATTCGGGTCGGTTTTCGCGAGCGTTTTCAGCTCCTTGCCGAAAACCGTTGAGAAGCATTCGTCAATGGAGACCTCCGGATCATGCGCATCCAGATCGACCGGGGCGATTTCGTCCTCCGGCAGATCGTGCCGCGGGACGCCGTGATACTCGCCGGGATTCTTCTCGGCGGGTGCATAGCCCTTGCCTTTTTTGGTCTGAACGTGGACAACAACGGGGCGGCGGTAGCTCTTTGCGACTGCCAGCGTTTCATCAAGCGCTTCGATATCGTGACCGTCAACGGGGCCGAGATAGACAAAGCCCATGTCCTCGAAAATCGTCGTCTGTACGATATTGCGGCGCAGGCGGTCCTTTGTGTTTTTCAGTGACCGCACGAGCTTTCCGCCGATTGCCGGCGCCTTTCCGATGACGCGCTCAACCGTCCATTTTGTGCGGACATAGTCGGTTTTCTGTCGGATTTTTGAGAGATATTTCGCGATTGCGCCGACATTTTTTGAGATTGCCTGATTGTTGTCATTCAGCACGACGATCAGATTGACCTTTGTTTTTCCGGCGTTGTTGAGTCCTTCATAGAACATACCGCCGGTCATGGCGCCGTCTCCGACAACGGCAACCGCATAGCGGTCTTCGTGTCCGTCCATGCGCATCGCCTCTGCCATGCCGAAGGCTGCGGAGACCGCGGTGCTGCTGTGTCCGGTGATAAAGGTGTCGTGTTCAGATTCCGACGGCTTCGGAAATCCGGCGAGACCGTTTTCCTGCCGCAGGGTAGAAAGCTGATCGGCGCGTCCGGTCAGGATCTTATGCACATAAGCCTGATGCCCGACGTCCCATACGATCCGGTCCTCCGGCGAACGGAAATTCCGGTGCAGAGACAGGGTCAGCTCAACCACACCGAGATTGGAGGCGAGATGCCCGCCGGTTTTCAGTACGGTGTGAATCAGCAAATTCCGTATTTCACTGCAAAGCGCAGTACACTGCGGCACGGTCAGCTCCGAAAGTTCCTCCGGCAGCCTGAGCCCGCGCAGTGTGACCGAGCGTTGCAGGTCAAATTGACGTTCTCTGTTCATGGTGCTCTCCGTACAGCAATTTCTCTGTTTTTAATTGCTGTCTTCCTCTGTATTGTGATCAGGCGCCGAAGCGGATTGCGTGTCAAACTCGGCGACCTTCAATTTTGCATTTTCCAGTTCCTTTTTGCAGGCAGCCGCGAGCTTTGCGCCTTCGCCGTAGAGTGTGACGGCTTCTTCGAGCGGCAGTCCGCCTGCTTCGAGCTTTGCGGTGATTTCCGCAAGCTGCTGCATTCCCTCTTCAAAATTCATGTTGATGCTCCTGTTTCGGATATTTCGGTGCCGGTGACCGATGCCGTGACGGTGCCCTCGCCGAGCCGGATGCGGATAGAATCGCCCGCGTGCAGCTCTGCGGCATCCCGCACGATCGACTG
>Ga0247608_10004346_pt1 | contig 15909 bp, 8 predicted proteins | sample 176DNAGHGlowgp2_FD_193490 | JGI IMG/M metagenome (GOLD analysis project Ga0247608, IMG submission 193490) | Sheep rumen microbial communities from Palmerston North, Manawatu-Wanganui, New Zealand - 1766 DNA GHGlow gp2 | ecosystem: Host-associated > Mammals > Digestive system > Stomach > Rumen ... | reverse complement strand
ATGTGCAGAAGGTGGAATGCTACAACCAGATGGGCCAGTTGGTTGGCGTGTATGACAACGCGAACGAGCTGAACATCAGCGATCTTTCCAACGGAGTCTATATGCTTCGCATCACGGTGCCGCAGGGTGTGACCATGCGCAAGGTGGTGAAACGCTAACCCCCCTAGCCCCCCTAAAGGGGGGAACTAAACAGACAATGAAGCAACAGTTGGCTGTAATGTAACTTGGACAAGCCCCTAGCCCCCCTTTAGGGGGGATGCCCGAAGGGCAGGGGGGTAGATGATCAAGGGCGAGGATTCCTCCTCGCCCTTTTTGCGTTTTAAAGGGCCAAGGTTCAAAGGTCAAGGTTCAACAGTTCAAAGTTTAAAGTCTAAGTCTAAGTTTAAGTCTAAGTGAAAATGGATAAACCCATTATATTTTCATAACCATTTTCATGCGTATGGAGGGAAAATCTTCCCTTCATACGCTTTTTTTTACAGTAATTCCTGCAGTAAAATATTCTTTTAGATTCGTCTATAGTTGCAAAAAAAATGTATTTTTGCAAATTTGTGTAATAATCGATTTTTAATTTAAGTGTAAGATATATGAAAAAGAATTTCTATCTGGTTGTCCTGCTGCTGCTGACAACAATTGTAATGCATGGACAAAACACCCATTACCAATTACCCAACAACAATTTTGAACTTTGGGGAGCGAGCAGCAACATGCCGCCTCCTATCTTCTGGTATTCCTTCAGCAACACAGCTTGTCTGTTAGGTTCCACCACGTGCGACATGGTGGACGCAGCTGGCGGATTCGACAACCACCATGCGAAAGTGACCGGGTATAACGGTTCCGGTTTTGCCTGCCAACTATATACTGTGGAAAGAGTTGAAAGGGCCGTAAACGGGTTGATTACCACTGGCAAATCAGTTCTCGGTTCGGAGAACTTATCTAGTTCCGCCAACTACATTTACACCCAACGAAACGGATCCTGCAAATGGACTTTTTCTGGCCGGCCTGATTCCATTTCCATGTGGGCCAGGTTCAGTTTTATGCAAAACGAGGAACCCACTGCCATGATGAGAGTTCACCTCCACGGCGATGTGGATTTCAGGGATGTCACTAGCCACACCGCCGGCACCGCTCAAGAAGGGAAAATAGCCAATGCTTATTGCGAAATGACCAATCCGGCGACAACCCCTGTCAATGGTGTTTACAAATCGGAGTGGAAAAGGTTTGCTTTCAAATTCCGTTACTGGAAGCCAAACAACCAACCCATTTCCACTCCCACATTGGAAAACACCCAACAGCCTTACTATGCGCTTGCTTCAATCAGCACTAACAAGCGCGGCAATGTCGGTTTGAACGACAGTTTGGCGATTGACGCAATTTATTGCATCTATGACAAAAGTTTGGCCTCTCTGAAAATCAATGGAGTGGAAGACACCACTATCAAGAATTTCTTCAACCGCCACGAATACCTCACCCACGAAAAGACGGTCAACAGTGGCGCAATCACTTACACTTATCCAGACTGGATTTGCTACCACAGCGAGAATGATATCCCGAAAATCAGCGCCACCGCAAAATCCTCACTTATACTAAACATTTCAGTGACACAAGCCACTATCGCTGACCCCAGGGCCACAATCACCGTCATGCACAATGACTCGTCCACCTACGTTTACACCATCAATTTCATCAATGCACATCCAGGGGTATCGTTGTCACTAAACAGTCCCAATGGTGTGTACACCGTCTGCGAAGGGGATCCAGTCACTGTAACCGCCTCCGGAGCCGACAACTACACCTGGAGCAACGGCATGGGCACCAATGCCACCATCCACCCCACCACAAGCGGCAACTACATGGTGACTGCCTCGAATGAGGGTGGCTGCACCGCCTACGCGACCGCGTATGTAACCATCAACCCCATACCCGATGTGAACATTACCGGCACCAGCATTATTTGCGAAGGCACCAACACCAACCTGATAGCCAGCGGTGCATACTCCTACAGCTGGTCCACAGGAGCCACAACCGCATCCATCAATGTGTCTAACGGAGGAACTTATTCTGTCACAGGGACATCCAGCGCTGGTTGTTCCAAGACAAGTTCGTTTTCCGTCACCGTTCAAGCTGCTCCTACTATAACTATCCAAGGTCCGACAGTCATCTGCAACGGCACAGAGAACATCTTGACCGCCTCAGGGTCAACCAATTACGTATGGAACAATGGTTCCGCTACAGGATCAACCCTGACCATTACAACAGGCGGTATCTACACTGTCACCGGTAGCACAAGCGGCGGTTGCTCCGGCACAGCCTCAATTACCGTACAAGGTAAGCCCACCCCCACAGTCAGCATTAGCGGTCCTTCCCTCATCTGCGGCAACAATCCTGCCACCCTTGTCGCTTCGAGCAACTTGCCGGGCGTTAATTTCTCATGGTCAACAGGGGCGACATGCAATACCGTGGTTGCAGCCCATGGCGGATTCTACTCCGTCACCGCATCCCTCAATGGCTGTGAAAGCAGCCACACACACACATTGGCCACAACCAGCGCTCCCACTCCACCAACCGTGACACCCGCTTCCCACTGTGGCGCCGGTTCCGTGACCTTATCGGCCACCTCAGTGGCAGGTACAAGCTGCTACTGGTATGCCAGCAGCACCTCTCAGGAAGTCCTCGCCACAGGCGACACCTACACCACCCCTACCCTCTCCGTATCCAACACCTACTATGTGAGCGCCCAAAACTCAACGGGATGTGTGTCCAACAGAGTGCCCGTGACGGCAAGCATCTACCCCATGCCCGCCGCCCCGACCGTCTTCAGCTTCTCACAATGCGGTGAAGGAGACATCACGCTGACAGCTACATCGAGCAATCCTGTCCAATGGTATTCTGACGCACAAGGTGAGAGCCCCATATCTCCCACACAACATATCACAGAGACAACGACCTACTACGCAGCGGCCACCAACGAGAATAACTGCCAAAGCAACCTTTCTCCACTAACCGTCACCGTCAATCAAAAGCCGCAACCTCCTGTTGTGACCGAACCCGACCCCGTGTGTTCCAACAGCACCATCAATGTAATACTTAGTGCCACTTCCGCTATCGGAACCAATGTGAAATGGTACGACAGCGACATGAACTACAAAGGTCAAGGCAACACTTACCAAGTGAGAAACATCAGCAGCACAACCATTTATTATGCCACAGCCTATAATAGCGATTGCGAAAGCGACCCTGTAACCATCAACATCATCAAGAATCCACTTCCGACAGTACCGACAGTGAGCTGCGAACCGCTTTGTGCCCCCGGAGAAATCACTCTCGTCGCTGACGCCGGCGGTCTGTCCGTTAAATGGTTCGATGCCGACAACAATTTCCTGTCCGAAGGCCTCTCCTACACCACCAACATCGCTGCAACCACCATTTTCAAAGCATCCGCATTTGACCCTGAAACACTCTGCGAGAGCGCCCCTGTCGATGTGACCGCAACGGTTGACCAAATCCATTATGGCAATGTCAACATCAACACCTGCGAAGCTTACGTGTGGAACGGCAGAACATACACTCAGAGCGGCACTTACACCGACACGATGCAAACCGTTCACGGTTGTGACAGCATTGTGACTTTGCACCTGCAAATCAACGAATCGTTCAATTCTACCATCGACACCACCGTGTGCGGAGAGTTCGTCTGGGATGGCCAGACATACAATGCTTCCCAAAACATCGTCAAAAGCTTCACCACAGCCTCCGGTTGCGACAGCACGGTCACCATCCATCTTACCGTTCTCAATGCTGTCAATATCGCCAAGACAATCACCATTTGCAGTAACCAATTGCCATACCATTACGGCGGAATGACTTTCACGTCAGCAGGAACTTCCGTTATCACAACCACCACTGCCGCTGGTTGCGACAGTACTATCACCTTGACCCTCGTTGTCAATCCGCAGCCCAGCCTTCCGAACATATCCCCATCCAATATCACTCACTGTGGTGAAGAAAACGTCTCCTTGAACGGCTCTGCCGGCGCCAACGGCACTATCTGCCGCTGGTATGCTTCGTCAACCGATGCCGATCCCTTCATGACCTCCAACAACTTCCAGTACTCATTTTCTGAAAGCACCACCATCTATGCATCCAGCTACAATGCCAACACTGGCTGTGAGAGCGACCGGATCCCAATGCACATCACCATCAACCCGATACCAACGGAGCCTGAAGTGTCACCCGTCGTTCGTTGTGGAAGCGGCCCCGTAACCTTCAACGCAGTTGTAGATGAAACCGCAAACACTTGTCGGTGGTATTCCAACCAATACACCAATAGTCCCATTTACATAGGTCTCGATTTTACCAGAACCATTGTGGCCAGTTCCACTTTCTACGTACAAAGCTACAACTCCAGCACTGGGTGTAAAAGTCAGCGTGTCCCAGCTGTAGCCACCGTGAACATACCGCCCACCAAGCCTCAGACCAACCCGGTCTCAAACTGCGGTCCTCTCACCACAGACCTCGCCAATTACGTATCTTCCAGCAATATGCAATACCGCTGGTATGACCAAAACGAGAACCTCCTTTCCGAAAGCAACCACTACAACACCACCGTCAATGAGACCAGCACCTTCTACGTCAGCCTCTTCAATGACTTCACCACTTGCGAGAGCGACCTCTCTCCGCTGACCGTGACTATCAACGAGAACTACGCCCCACAAAACATCTATGACACCACTTGCCAAAACTCACGTTACCAAAACTACAACATCGACCAAGTCTTTGTCACACCGGGAGAAACCAATATCACTGTTAACACCCTTTCTTCCACCGGTTGTGACAGTGTGGTTACCCTGCATCTGTTCGTGAGACCTCAAATCACGAATGAAATCAGCATCAACTCCTGCGGCCAATACATCTGGGGCGACAGCATTTACACCGAGGCTGGTATCTACACCAACACTTTCACGGCTGCTAACGGCTGTGACAGTGTGGTCACCCTTAACCTGACCATCACTCCTATAGACCAAACGCATGTCTATGCCGTAGCTTGTGGGCAATATGAGTGGTATGGTACAACTTACACTCAATCCGGGACATATAACCAAACCTATACGAACATGTTCGGTTGTGATTCTATCATAACCTTGCATTTGACCATCAACCCCGCCTACCACGAAAATCTTGTTGTTTCCGCCTTTGAAGAATACACCTTAAATTCGGAAACATATTATGAATCCGGAGATTACACCCAGCAATACACTACTGTGAATGGTTGCGACAGTATCATCAACCTCCATCTGACCATCTACCAAAGTCAGGATGCGGTTATCCAAGATGAAGTTTGCGCCGGCACCCCCTACACATCGAATGGCTTTGACACAATCTTCACACAAGCAGGTGAATATACGCTGACCCATCTCGACACCGACATTCACGGATATGACAGCGTCACTACCCTTCTTCTCACCGTCAATCCTGTTTTCAACACTGTAATTGAGCAATCAATCTGTCACGATGACACTTATGACTTCTTTGACCAGACACTTTCAGAATCAGGCACTTATACTGTAAATTTGCAATCTGCTGCGGGATGTGACAGCATCATCACTCTTCAGTTGACAGTTTTCCCTGAAAGCATTGACACTATCACCGCCTACACTTGTTACAATATTTCTTTCCACGATCATGGATTTGACATCTATCATCCTACAGAAAGTGACTACTATTATCAATACGACTATGACATACACGACTGCGACAGCATCACAGTTCTTCACCTTTTGGTTCGCCAGCCAGCTGAAACCACTCTGAATGCCTCGCTTTGCATCGGAGAATCCTATGCAGAGAACGGTTTCGAAGTGAATGCAACGGAGCCCGGTGAATTCACCTACGTGCAGAATCTGAGCACCATCAACGGCTGCGACAGCATCGTGACTTTGTACATGACTGTGAACCTGCCCGACACTATCGACACTGTCGTCAATGTATGTGACATTGACCTCCCATTCCTTTGGAACAACAACGAGTATTTCAGTTATTCCGAAGCTGGCGACTATGACATCCACATTCAGGCTGCCCACGGCTGTGACAGCTTGATTCATCTGCACCTGCAAGTGAGCACTTCCTTCGAAAATGACACTACTGTAAACGTCTGTGCAGGTGCACTGCCATACGTGTTCTGTGAAGGGCACACATTCAACGAGCCCGGCAACTACACCATCAACCTCCAGAGTGTCAATGGTTGCGACAGTGTTTGGAATCTGCAGTTATTTGTCATCCCCAACACTGAGCAAGACGCTTCCATCACCATCTGCGACAATGAATTTCCTTTTACCTATCTGAATGAAACCTTCACAGAAGCTGGATACTATGACATCACCGAAACCGACATTGACAACTGTGTCACCATCACTCACCTTACGCTTAACGTCAACCCCACATACCATGGCTATGATACGGTCACGGTTTGCGAGGAGACCCTGCCGTTCCTATACGGAACCACATCTTTAACCGTCTCTGGCGAATATGATGTCCATCTGAATGCCAGCACGTCTTGCGACAGCATAATTACAGTTTTATTCACGGTATTACCTTCTGCACACGGCACCGAGGCTGTGGAGCAATATGCCTGTCCCGGCGATTTCCCGGTCAACTTTGAAGGAAATCTCTTCGAAGAAGTGGGAACCTACGAAGTAGCCTTCCCACGCGAAGGCCTCTGCGACAGTATTGTCACCTTTATTTTGCACGAGTATCCGACATATATGTTTAATGAGGACCATAGTGTCAGCAGCTTAGACCTGCCTTATACGTGGCACGGCGTTGAAATCAGCCAATCCGGTATCTATTTCGATTCCTTGACCACCGCAAATGGCTGCGACAGCATCTACAGCCTGAACCTCGTGGTTTATGACGTTCAAGTAATTGAGAGCGACCCGATATTCCTGTGTGATGGTGAGACAGCTGAATGGCGCAATATGATTCTTTCCCAAACCGGCATTTACAGAGACACCGTCGCCAACGATGCAATTGGCTCTTACGAAATCCATCAAGTCTCTGTCACCGTATATCCGACCTATCTCTTCGAAGACACTGTCACGGTCTGCAGCAGCAGCCTACCCTACATTTGGAACAATCTCGCCATCAATGAAGCTGGCACCCGTGAAATTTTCCTTCAGACGGCTGAAACTTATTGCGACAGTATCTACCGGCTCACTCTCTATGTCAGCCCAAGCTATCAAGTCTCCGAATCGGTCACTTTGTGCGAAAACGAGCTGCCTTACGAATGGCGAGGACAACTGCTCACGGAAAGCGGCAACTACCAACAAACATTGACCACCGTGAATGGTTGCGACAGTATCTTCTCACTCAATCTTACCGTGAGTCCTTCTGCAAACACCATGCTCATTGACACCGCCTGCACGAACGAATTACCCTATTTGTGGCGCGGACACCAGCTTACTTCTGCTGGCACCTATTTCGACACAATCCCCAACGCTTTCGGATGCCAGGATATCTTCGGTTTGCAACTCACCATCAGCCAATCCTCCGACACTACCATCCAAGATGTCATCTGCGCCGGAGAAACATACACGCTGAACGGTTTCAACATCCCCACCGACCACCCGAGCATTCTCTACGAACAACGGACCACCGTCAACAGCCAAGGTTGTGACAGCACCATTTTCATCATGCTGGAAGTGCTACCGTCTTATATGATTGAAACCGATGCACAAACTTGTGAAAACGTTCCTTTCGAATGGCGCGGACACGAATACAACACGGAAGGAACCTATTACGATAGCCTGACGACGGTTTCCGGCTGCGACAGTGTGTTTGTCCTGCATCTCCAGCTCAACCCCACATACGATGTCTTTGTGACCGACACCGCCATCCGCGAACACGAATACACTTACGAGGGATTAGTCATCACCCCTGCGGACAGCGGCACTTTCTATCACGAAATCCAACACTACACAATCTACGGCTGCGACAGTATCACACATCTGACTCTCTATGTTGCATACAACGATGGTGTTGACGATATCACGCTGCCGTCCTTCTCATTCTATCCGAATCCGACGAGCGCCCAAGTAAACATCCAAGGCGAACAAATGCGCCAAGTGGATGTCTTCAGTATTGATGGCAAACTGATCCATAGTGCCAAGGCGGAATCACCGGAATTCACGCAAATAGATGTAACACGTTTCCCGACTGGCCATTATTTGGTCAGAATAACATTGGATGACGGAAAGACTGTCACTCGGAAGATCATTGTAAATAAACGATAATAAGAGGATTAGATAATGAGACGTTGGACTATTGTACAGAAGTCCAACGTCTCACCATTTTAAAGACATCCTGACATGAAATTGCAAGAGAAACCCTATTGGATCCAACTTGTTGTGCTGGCCTTGTTTACGACAGGAGGTTTGCTGTTGTTTTCATCCTTGTCGTCTTTGGTTTTATTGCTTATATACCACACACCATCTATGCTGGACACTTCAGATCCGGTCACGGCCATCCGCATCAGCCAGACTTTTGCCACAATCGGCACTTTCCTGCTGCCGGCACTGCTGTTTGCATACTGCCAAAACCGCCAGTGGTTCGACTACAATGCAGCCAACCGCCGTCCGAACACATCCATGGTCAACATCGTGTTGCTTCTGTCCATCACGCTGCTACCTGTTGTCAGTGTATTATCAACATTCAATATATTCATCATGCCCCAGGAAGGTGCCGTGGCAGAGTTCATGCGCGACATGGAAGAAGCCGCCAACCATATTCTGGAAATGCTTACCAGCAGACGCAGCACCTGGGATCTGATCTCCAACTTGCTGGTACTTGCCGTGCTAGCCGGCGTATGTGAAGAATTCCTTTTCCAAGGAGCCTTGCAGCCCCTAATGACACGATGGACCAAAAATCCCCACGTTGGCGTTCTTGTCACCGCCTTCATTTTCAGCATCCTGCATTTCCAGTTCTACGGATTTATCCCGAGATTTGCATTAGGGGTTTATTTGGGATACCTTTTCTACTGGAGTCGGTCGCTTTGGCTGCCGATCCTGGCCCATGTATTGCACAATGCCCTCTCCATTCTCGTGGATTTCACTCTCCAAGGAAAAGGCATCGACACCGACAACTTGCAATTCACTGACATTCACGGTTCTATCCCCGTAATCATCTCCTGTACCCTACTCAGCGCAATGGGAATCGTGTTCCTATGGCGCACGCATCGTGACAATGAGACACGATGACAATAACTATAACCAACTCAAGTTATAGTTTTGTTAGAGTTAAGACTCACGGAACGGGGTCATAGCCACTGCCGCCCCAAGGGTTACAGGAAAGCACCCGTTTAAGGGTTAGCCAAGAGCCTTTCAGGGGACCATGTTTTTGGATGGCTTCAATGCCATAGTTGGAACAGGTTGGTGTGTAACGACAACTTCTTCCAATAAAAGGGGACAAGGTTATTTGGTAAAGTTTGATCAACCCTATCAGGAATTTCGAGACCAAGGAGCGAAAAAACTGAAGTATTCTCTTCATTTGGCGGCCTCCTTCTGAACAATATTCTGCAGGTCCATGAAAATAGACGTTGCGGCTGCCGTCACTTGTTTGTAAGTCGGCATCTCACCGCCCACATACATCCAACACATTTCCAGACCGCAATTTTCAGGCAGAAGCAGCTGATGGCGGTTGAGACGGTAAGCTTCGCGCATAAGTCTTTTCACGCGGTTACGGTCTGTGGCGTGTGGGAAACGTTTTTTTGAGACAACTACCGCTATTTTTGAGCCGTCATCAGGTTTTATGTTGTAAAAGCACTTGATGGGGAAAGAAAACACAAAAAGTCGCTGATGCACGATCTCTTTGATGCGCAACGAGGATTTCAGGCGGCACGATTTCGGGAAAACCGAGGTTTTAACGTCTGCGGCCTGCATATTCTTTCAGGAAAGCGTCCAAAGCATCAGTCAGCGAGGCGTGTTCCTTGGTGGGGGCCATGACATGAAGCTTCCAGCCAGCCTCCTCTACTGCGTTTTTGGCGGCAGTTCCAAGAGCGGCAAACGCCAGCTCGCCCTGTTGGAAATCAGGGAAGTTAGCTTGTAGGGATTTCACGCCGTTGGGGCTGAAAAAGACAATCATGTCATATTTCTCGATATTGACATCATGCACCAAGTCTGCAGGAGCAATCACAAATACAACTGCCTGGGCAAATTTGATCTCATTTTCCACCAGAACCTGTTCCAATTGGGAAGGAATTCCATCTTGGCTGCAAGGTATCAACATGCTCATCTCTTTGTTACGGATGAGAAGATCATAAAAACTGCTGGGTCTGGCATCTTTTGCGGCAAAGACACGGCGTTTGCGGTAAGGGACATATTTCTGCAGATAGAGTGCTATGGGCTCTGTGGCGCAAAAATACCTCATAGATTCCGGCATTTCCACGCGCAACTCCTTGCAAAGCTCGAAAAATTTGTCAATAGTGTTCGTGCTGGAAAAAACTACTGAATTGTAGTCCAAAATGTTGATATGGGTTTTACGAAAATCCAGTGCCGTGGTGCAGTTGATCTTGAAAAACTTATAGAAATCAACATTGATGCTATACTTTCTTATCAGTTCTGCGTATGGGGATCTTTCTATATCCTCCGGAGCATTTTGGGAGACTAATATGTTTTTTATCTTCATTTTAACGCATTAATATTCTCAACAATATCGTATCTACTTTACTTTATATCAAGCATTTAACAACACCTTTAGGAATACTGCCCAAGGTAAAATTTCAAGGGTGCAAAAATAGAGAAAAAATTGAAACCTATGACCATTCATGGAATTTATTTTCAACAAACGGTATGTCCAAATGACAAACAGAATCACTAACACAACCGCAATCAGATAATAGACAGGACGCAAGCCTGAATACTGCGCGAGGACGAGCATCGGAAACAGAAAAACGGAGATATCTGTCAGAAAAATAAACTTATATTGGTTAATGGTGATGCGCTCTTTGTCACGGTCGAAAAGACGCGAATAAACCTCACCGCATAACAGTTTGAAAACGTAGGCAACGAGCAACAATGCCAAAAACAAACCGACGTATGCAATAAACGGCCACTTGGAGACGGTGTCTGGAATAAATGTTTGACAAAACATCGCCAAGCCTATGGTAATGGTAATCAAGTCAAAAGCAAGGACAAAAATGGAACTCCGGTCCTCTATGATTTTGCCTTCACGCTGTAACAGCGAAAAATGTCGCTGGGAGAACAGAGCTCTGAAGATAAGCATCAGCTTTCGACGGAATGTGAGGAATGTCATTGTGAAAATGAACAACAACAGACAAAATATCAACGTCACCCAGCTGTTCGGCCGTGCAACAGTATCCCATTGGAATTGAGTTACAGAAAGCCAATGCCGCGTAAACATGGCACTAATTAAAAGGACAAACAACAAAGATGATTAGGAACTATTTTATCAACAACTTCTTGGTACAAAGCATCTTGCCGTCAGATTCCAAACCATAGAAATACATACCGGCGGAGAATTTGGAAACATCCACTTGTTTCTTACCCGTGTTACTGACAGGGGTGCGGAAAACCTCACGACCGGCCAGATTTTTAATCACCAGGCTGGTATGGCTGTTCAGAGCGACATAGTCGATACTCACAGTGTTCACGGCCGGATTAGGATATGCGCGCAGAGACAGCTGATTTTCTCTCTCGTGTATGCCAGTTCCAACAGAATAGTGGATATAAAATGAAACTTTGTCGGACTCATTTTGCGCATTGACAAAAGTGTATTTGACCAGCGCAGGGTCTTTGCAACCCGTGTATGTGGCATGGAACGCATTCATAGCATTTGCCGGAACTGCTTCATTGGCCCCCAGTGAAATAGGTTGTGAAAGGTTACCCGTATAGCACTCCCCGATGCAGAACAGGATATCCGTCGTCTCCTCATTGAGAAGCAGAACATCCTTTTTCACACGGAACTCTATCGGACTGCCCGTCATATTTTCATAACCCACAAACGTGTTGATCTCATTCTCATCATCATAAAGAATTTCAAGAATCGTGTCATTGTCATTCAACGCTTGACCAGCATAAAACAACTTGATTGATTGAGCGTTAAGCATTATGACAGACATTAGCAACGCAAGTGTAAATATTCCTTTTTTCATATTCTTAATCCATTTTAATTAATGCTGCAAAAATACATTTTCTTGACTTCCCTCCGATTAAGATGTTTAATTTTTTTTTGTGTGAATTGTGAATTGTGATTAGTGAACTGTAATTCTTACTATTTTCAAATCACAAATCACTATTCACAAATCATAAGAAAGGCGTACCTTTCGGCACGCCTTTCTATCGGAACTATACAAGAAGCAAATTATTTTTTGCGTCTTTTGGGTTTCAGATTGTGTTTTGCAACGAAATCGTCGAGGACTTCCTTCAAAGTAGGAGTTCCGATCTCTTGCAATTCGTAACCGACCTTCACAACGGGTTGTTTGATCTTGATGAAGCGAGGCAGGTCGATAGGAGTACCAACGACAACGGCATCGCAAGGAGTGTTGGCGATGGTCTTCTCGAGGTCCTTCATCTGCTCTTTGCCATAACCCATAGCGGGCAGCAAGGTGCCGATGTTCGGATAAATCTTGAAGGTCTCGGCGAGTTTGCCAACAACATACGGTCTCGGGTCAACGAGTTCAGCACCGTGTTTCAGAGCGGCAACCGTACCGGCACCGATCTTCATCTCACCGTGGGTCAATGTAGGACCGTCTTCCACAACGAGGACTTTCTTGCCCTTGAGGAGTTCGGGTTTGTCAACCGTGAGGATAGAAGCGGCGTCGATTTGCTTAGCCGTCGGGTTGATTTTGCGCAGGTTAGCGCGAACAGTGTTGATGTTGTCCAAAGAAGCGGAGTCAATCTTGTTGATGACGATGACGTCAGCCATGCGGGCAACAACCTCACCAGGATAGTAGCTCACCTCAGCGCCGGGACGCAACGGGTCAGCCACGCCGATGGTCAGATCGGGAACGTAGAACGGGAAGTCGTTGTTACCGCCGTCCCACAGCACGATGTCGCAACCGTCGGGATCGTTCTCAGCACCAGCCATTTCAACCCACTTGCCGGTTTGAGGATCTTTGGTCTTACCACCTTTGAGGATGGCTTCGTAGTCAACACCAGCGTAGATGACGTTACGTTTGGTGACCACATGGGGTTCGTACTCTTCCATCTCCTCGATGGTGCAGTTTTGATATTTGAGGTCATCAACGCAAGCGAAACGTTGGACGATTTGTTTGTTCAAATCGGGATCGTAAGGCATGGGGTGACGCACAGCGACCACTCTGAAGCCCATTCCAACGAGATATTCGATGATCTTACGGGAAGTCTGGGACTTACCACAACCGGTACGGGTAGCGCCGACAGCGATGACGGGCTTTTTGGATTTCACCATGGTGTCCTTCGGGCCCATGAGCCAGAAGTTAGCGCCGGCAGCATTCACGATGGCGCTGACACCCATGACGTATGCGTATGGTTTGTCGCTGTATGCGAACACGCAGTCGTCAACGTCGAATTCCTTGATTAATTCGGCCAGTTTGGATTCCGGATAGATCTTGATGCCCTTCGGATAAAGATCTTCGCCAGCCAGTTCCTTCGGATACATACGGTCGTCAATACCGGGGATTTGCTCAGCGGTGAAAGCGACTACGTTGTAGTTCTTGTTGTGACGGAAAAAGGTGTTGAAATTGTGGAAGTCTCTTCCAGCAGCACCGATGATGATCACATTTCTTACTTTTTTTCTCATAAATTTTTAATTTTTTTTGAGGTTTATAAAAAATGAATTTGAGTTTCTCCTTTTTTGCGGGTGCAAAGGTATAATTTTTTTTCATACGGAGTATGTTTTAGTTTTTTTTTTGACTATTGGGCTTCCGTATTTATGAGAAACTTCCATATCTTCTTATTCTACATTCTTCATTATTTATTCTACATTCATAAAAATCGTATCTTTGCCCCCACGAATCAAATTTAATCAAACCCAATAAATATGAAAGACTTAAGAGCAGAATTGCAAGCGCTGGGCATTGAAAACCCGGTTGAGATTTACCACAATTTGTCATACGACGAACTGTACAAACATGAAACCAACCCCGCTCTGACGGGTTATGAAAAGGCTTACCTGACCAAATCGGGTGCCCTTTCCGTCGATACCGGCATTTTCACTGGCCGTTCGCCCAAAGACAAATATATCGTGAAAGACGAGAACACGAAGGACAACGTATGGTGGTACGATCCCAACAAGAAGGGTTCCGACAACAAGCCCATCGACCATAAGACTTGGGAGCATTTCCGTATGCTCTGCCAGAAGCAGCTTTCCGGCAAGAAAGTGTATGTGATGGACGGTTACTGCGGTGCCAACGAAAACTCCCGCATGAAAGTGCGTTTCGTGTCGGAGGTAGCTTGGCAGGCACACTTCGTGAAGAACATGTTCATCCGTCCCTCTGAAGAGGAATTGGCCGATTTCGAGCCCGACTTCGTGGTGCTGAACGCTGGCAAGACCACCAATCCCAACTGGAAAGAGATGGGCTTGAACAGCGAGGTCTTCGTGGCCTTCAACCTGACGGAGCGCATGGCCCTCATCGGCGGCACCTGGTACGGCGGCGAGATGAAGAAGGGTATCTTCTCCGTGATGAACTACTTCCTGCCGCTCAAAGGTATGGCCGCCATGCACTGCTCGGCCAACGAGGGCAAGAACGGCGACACCGCCATCTTCTTCGGCCTCTCCGGCACCGGCAAGACGACCCTCTCCACCGACCCGAACCGCGCTCTCATCGGCGACGACGAGCACGGCTGGGACGATAACGGTGTCTTCAACTTCGAAGGCGGCTGCTACGCCAAGTGCATCAACCTCAGCGAAGAGAAAGAGCCCGACATTTTCCACGCCATCAAACGCGACGCTCTGTTGGAGAACCTCGTAGTCGATGCGGAAGGTAACATTGACTTCAACTCTGCCGAGAAGACCGAGAACACCCGTGTCTCCTACCCTATCTACCACATCAACAACATCGTGCGTCCCGTGTCACGCGGTACACACCCGAGCAAGATCATCTTCCTATCCGCCGACGCTTTTGGTGTGCTGCCTCCCGTTTCCATCCTCAACAAGGAGCAGACCATGTACTACTACTTAAGCGGTTACACAGCTAAGTTAGCTGGTACCGAACGCGGTATCGTGACCCCGCAACCGACCTTCTCATCCTGTTTCGGCGCAGCCTTCCTGCTTCTGCACCCCACGAAATACGCTGAGGAACTGGCTAAGAAGCTCGAAGAACACAATGCCACGGCTTACTTGGTGAACACCGGTTGGGCTGGCGGCGGCTACGGCGTCGGCGAGCGCATCTCGTTGAAGGCCACCCGCGCCATCATCACGGCCATCCTCAACGACGAGTTGAAGAGCTGCGAAACTGAAATCGTGAAACCCTTCAACTTGGTGATTCCCAAACACGTCACTGGCGTCGATGACAACATCCTCAACCCTGTCAACAGCTGGGCTGACAAGGATGCCTTCCAGAAGAACGCCAACGAGCTGGCCGCAGCCTTCATCAAGAACTTCGCCAACTTCAGCGACACTGAGGAAGGCAAGGCCTTGATCCCGTTCGGCCCGCAAATATAAATGGTTATTGGTTATAGGTTATTGGTTATTGAAGCTTGTTAAAGTGCAAATAGCCCCATACAAGCGAAGCCGCAGTGTGGGGTCTCACCCTCAAAAAAAACGAAAAAATGAAGCTATTACTGATAAGCAATTCCACCAACTACAAGGAACCCTACCTGGGTTGGTGCCAGCCGTTGATTGCGGAGTTCCTGCAAGGCACGGCCGATGAAATTTTGTTTGTGCCTTACGCCGGCGTGGATGTGGGCGGCAAGGTTTATCCCG
>Ga0247608_10004345_pt1 | contig 15911 bp, 16 predicted proteins | sample 176DNAGHGlowgp2_FD_193490 | JGI IMG/M metagenome (GOLD analysis project Ga0247608, IMG submission 193490) | Sheep rumen microbial communities from Palmerston North, Manawatu-Wanganui, New Zealand - 1766 DNA GHGlow gp2 | ecosystem: Host-associated > Mammals > Digestive system > Stomach > Rumen ... | reverse complement strand
GCTCATCACGCAGACTTTCGAGTTGTCATCGCCTGCCTTCGGATACTTATAGGTATAGGCATAGGCACCCTTATTCTCAGCATCCAGATGAAACATCGGCATAGAATACTCCTTCACCTGACTCTCGTCATAGCGAATCCAAACGATTTGCTTGGAGTCGGCAGTAAATACCATCGACGAGTTAAAGGAGAACTCCTCCTCGTTGACCCAGTCGGGAATACCGTTGATAACCTCATTGAATTTACCATCCTTGGTGACCTGACTCTCAGCGTTATTGTAGAGCAACTTCACCAGATGGATATTGTTATCACGTACAAAAGCCACCTGTTCGCCATCAGGACTCCACACGGGCGTCTGCTGCGGACCACCATCACTCAGCGGTTCCAGTTTATTATTGGCCACATGGTAGATGTAGTAAACAGCCGTGAACGAGCGACGATAGATACTTTTCGTTTCTGTCTGAATCAGCAGTCGCTTACCCGTAGGACTCATCACGTAGCCGTCAATCTTCTTCAGTTTGGCGCCACGTGCCTTTTCCACATCAAAGAGCACAGCCACCTGCTTACCCGTTTTGAATGAATACTGCACAATCTGCTTGCCATCGGCCGATATCTGAGCATACGTCTCACCATCCGCCATGGGGTTAACGGCTGCTATCGTTGCTTCACGAAATTCTCCTTTTGTAATCTCCTTTAAATCCAGTTTTCCTGCAGCCGACATCTGCGCTACAGCAGCTAACATCATTGCACCTATAATTAGTTTTTTCATATCTTTGCAAAATTTTGAAGCAAAAATACGAAAAATCTGTGAGAAACGTAAGAATTATGACTAAATAATCGTGACTATTGATGATTTTTAGCACTCAGCAACTCATCAAAGCCCACCTCTTTATGCTGCTGCATGTATTTCTCCACCTCTCGGATACGCTCGTTGTTGAAGATACGCTGCTGCATAACCTGATTCACCACATACTGAATCCTTGCCATATGCTCATGACGCAGTTCGGCAGAATCAGCAGCCTCTTCAGGCATCGGATAATGACGCAGAAGATAGAAACCAAGACAGTCGGGCACAATATATTTTCGCGTCATCATGGCACGCTGCTGCTCTGTATAACCGTATTTCTTGTAGATAGGATAATTGGCGCCCAGGTATTTATCAAGCGAGATACCCACCATCGAATCACCCACAACGACGCTCTGATCCAGCGAACCAATCTGCGTATAGATTCGTGGAACATACAGGGCTGGTATTTTCTTCGTCAATTGATGAAAACTCTTTGTCAGTTCTTTGTTCAGATCTTCTATGTCGGCATACTGCTCATTGACGCCCTGCATCAAGGCTTGCAGGGTACTATCCTGAAAGAAAATCAGGAAACGTGTGTTGATATCAGGGTCATCTACCCTACCCAGTTTCAGCACATCCTCAATCAGCGTGCCAGTCTCAATGGGATAGAGCGTCTTCATCTGCTGCAGGGCAGCGAAATCGCCAGAAGTAAGATAGAGGTATTCCACGCGGTCGAAGCGCTCCACGACAATATCGCCAGTCTTCTCTGTTTCGTCAGGAGATTGGAATTTCCATTGGCAACCAATACATGCCATCATGGTCAACAGGAGCAGGAAAAAGAGCTTCTTCAACGTATGGAGATTTTAGATTTTGTTAAATTCGAGCGCAAAATTACTAAAATTTCTTGAATAATCCAAATTTTAACCTAATTTTTTCTAATAAAACTTCACCTTTCGCGCTTTTCTGTTACTTTTGTACAAAACTAAGACATCATGAAGTATCTTTTTCTTGCATTTGCGCTCTGTATGCCTGTGGCCATGAGCGCCCAACAGACGTTAAACATCAGTGTAAAAAACCCTTTGTCCACAGACAGGACTGACCAGCCCGTAGTCCTTTCGCTTCAGGATTATGGTGAGGTTCGCTCTGCCTTGGTGACGTGCGGCGATCAGGAGATTCCCTGTCAGTTGGACGATATCAATCTGGACGAACAGTATGACGAACTCTGTTTCCTTTCCGACCTCAAGGGCAAGGAGCAGAAAACCTATACCGTGACCCTTTTCAGCGAGGGCGAGCCACGTACCTACCCTGCCCGTGTGTATGCCGAGATGCTGATGCGCAATGACAAGGTGAAGGAAAAGAACAAGCACAACAATTTCGTATCGAGTCTCACCGTGCGTGGCGACTGTGCCAATTCCTATAACCTGCTGCATCATCATGGTGTGGACTTCGAGAGCGAGCTCAACGGTATCCGCATCTATTTCGACAAGCGTCAGACACTCGACCTCTATGGCAAGTTCCAGAAGCGACTGGAGCTTCAGGCCACACAGTTCTATACGCAGGACGATCAGAAGAAAGCCGGCTATGGCGATGATGTTCTGTGGGTAGGCAACACCTTCGGACTGGGTGCTTTCCGCGGATGGGACGGCAAGGAGCCCACGATGATTGATCCTGTGAAGAATCGTACCCAGCGTGTCGTCTCCTACGGTCCGCTGCGCACCATCGTGGAAATCATTGACCAAGGTTGGAGGCTTCCTCAATCTAAAACCGTCAACATGACTATCCGTTACACGCAGTATGCTGGTCATCGTGATACCGATGTGGATGTGTTCTTCAACCGCGACATGAAAGGCGAAGAGTTTTCTACGGGCATCATCAATGTGAAAGGCTCTGAGGAGTTCTCTGACAAGAAAGGATTGCGTGCCTGCTGGGGTACCGACTACCCCTCAACAGATACCGTGAAATGGAGTCGGGAGACTGTGGGACTGGGCATTCTGATTCCTCAGCAGCATATCGCCAGCGAGGAGCCAGCCAATAAAGACAACTATGCTTTCGTAGTGAAAACAGACAATCGTCACTTGGCCTATAAGGTGGTGTATTGCTCAGCCAACGAGACCTTCGGTTTTCATTCCGCCAAGGAGTGGTTCCAGTGGTTAAAGACATGGCGCAAGGAGGTGGAGGCACCAGTTAAGGTAAAAGTGAATAGTGAAAAGTGAAAAATTTGCTACCGCAAGAAATAGTGAAAAGTGAAAAATTAAGCTTTCATCAGTTCAGCCATAATCATATCACTGACAAAGAGACCCTTGCGGGTCAGGCGCAGGTGCTGTTGCTCATGGACTAACAGGCCGTCAAGGATAAAACGCTGTGCCAGTCGCAGACAGTAGTCGGCATCGGCAGACGATAAAAATGTAAGATTCAGTCCATCTGATGTGCGCAAGGCCGTCATCACTATCTCATTATAATGATTATCAGGGGTGAGTTCTTCGTATTCCACGCAGGGCTCACTTTTTTCTATGCCCTCCATGTATTGACGGATATCGGCCACGTTCCATTGGCGGTTCCGTCCGTCGAAGGAATGCGCTGCGGCACCCAGTCCTATGTAGGGTGTCTGGTTCCAGTAACTACTATTATGACGCGAGTGGAGCCCTGGCTTTCCCCAGTTGCTGATTTCATAATGTTCAAAACCAGCCTCAGCCAGTGCGTCTATCAGTCGGAAATACATCTGTCGCTCCAGCTCTTCGTCTATCTCGCTCACCTCACCGCGTTCCAACATCTTATAAAGAGGTGTACCCTTCTCATATTGCAGGGCATAGGCCGACAGATGTTCTACATCCAGCGCAATAGCCTGTTGGATATCACGCTCCCACTCCGCCATCGTCTCGTTGGGAAAACCGTACATCAGATCCACGCTGAGATTTTCGATGCCAGCCTGACGCAAACGATCTACTGCCTCCTTCACCTGTCCGGCCGTATGGCGACGACGCAGGAAGCGCAAACGCTCTGGCTGAAAGGTCTGAGCCCCCATCGACACACGGTTTACAGGCAGCGTTTTCAATATCTCAGCAAATGCCTCCGTCACGTCATCGGGGTTACATTCTATCGTCACCTCAGCATCGGGCGAGATATCAAATGTCTGATAAAGATGATTAAACAACTGGCGCAGCAACGTGCCGTCCAACTGCGATGGTGTGCCGCCACCCAGATACACCGTCTCAACCATCTTACATCTTTCATCATCCATCTTACATCTATTCTCCATCTCCCTGCATAAAGCATCCACATATCGCTGACCCAATGCCAGCGACGTGGTGGAATAGAAGTCGCAATACACACAGCGACTCTTACAAAACGGGATATGGATATAGATGCCTGCCATTTTCTTGGTACAAATGTACAAAAAAAGTCTTTATTATCTCGCAATTTAAGAAAAATTTGTATCTTTGTCCGCATATTTCAAACCTAAAGCAGAAACATCACATAAAGTCAATTGTGAATTAACATGAAAAAGATTCTGATGATAATAGCCGTCATGATGATATACGGCAACTTGAATGCAGAGACAGACGCCACTGCTGCAAATAGAAAAAAAGTAGCTGTCGTATTGAGTGGCGGTGGTGCTAAGGGTATGGCACATATCGGTGTGCTAAAAGTACTGGAGCAGGCCGGCATCCCCATCGACATGGTCACAGGCACATCGATAGGCAGTATTGTTGGCGGACTCTACGCCATTGGCTATAATGCCCATTCGCTTGACTCCATGGTCAAAGCCCAAGACTGGAGTTACGTCATTACCGATAAAGAAGACCTGCATAGCCAAAGCCTCGAGGATCGTAGAAAGCAGAACACCTATCTCTTTTCAACGGGTATCACCATCGGCAAACGCGATATGAACGCTGGTGGTCTCATTAAAGGTAAGAATCTGGCAGAATTGTTCCAGCAACTCTGTACAGGCTATACGGATTCACTTGATTTCTCGCACGACCTTCGCATTCCTTTTGCCTGTGTGGCTACAAATATCATGGACAATACTGAGGTGGTGTTCCATAGCGGACGACTGCCACAGGCCATGCGTGCTTCGATGGCTATCCCTGCAGCTTTTTCTCCCGTAAGAATCGGTGATATGATACTTGTCGATGGAGGTTTGAAAAACAATTTCCCTGTCGATGTAGCCCGCGAGATGGGTGCTGATATCGTTATCGGTATCACCTTATCAGGCAAACCCAAAAAAGCAGAAGATATAAGGGGCACCATGAGTATTGTCGGACAGATTATTGATGTCAACTGTATCAACAAATACGAAGAAAACAAAGCCCTCACCGACCTGTATATGAACGTCGACCCTCACGCCTACTCTACTGCCAGTTTTTCCGCAGCAGCCATTGACTCACTCATACGTTATGGCGAGGAGGAAGCGATGCGCCACTGGGACGAGATTATCGCCCTGAAGAAACGCATCGGCATTGACAATTCTTTCCGTCCGACGATCCTTCAACCTCTGCGTCCGAATGTGATGACCGAGCGCCAGCGCATCATAGGCTACACATTTGAGAACATGACACAACATGACGAGCATTTTTTGCAACAGAAATTCAAACTGAACAAACGCGACAGTATTGATGCAAAACTGGAACAGGAACTCACCACCACGATGCGCATGGACTTATTCTATCAGACCGCAGAATGCAGGTTAAAGCCAGAAGGTGATGGCGTACGTGTCATTCTATCAGCAGGTAACAAAAAGTCCATACAACTCCATGCTGGTGTGCGCTTCGACACCGAGGAATATGTAGCCATGCAGCTTGGCCTTGCTATCCCGCTGAAGACTGCCGTTCCAGTCAGCACAGACATCACGGCACGATTAGGCAAGCGTATGATGGTACGCGGTGAATTAACTGTTCACCCTCGCAGTTTCACCCGTCCTACCCTGAGTTTCACTTTCCGCAAAAACGATGTGGATATCTATACGAAGGGCGATCGCTCATACAACATTCTATATAATCATTACCAAGGTGAGTTCACACCCGTCAACTTTAACCTGAAGAACTTCGACGTGCAAATGGGACTGCGCTGGGACTTCATGCACTATCGTAATAAGCTTGGTGCAGCAAACTCGCTACAAGTAACACTCAAGAACGAACATTTCTTCAGCTACCGTGCCCGTACAGAATACAACAGCGAAGATGACTGGAACTTCCCTACGCGTGGTGCCCGTTTTAAAGCTGAATATGCCTACGTAACGAATAACTTTGCAGAACTCTATAAGCGTGCCTCTGATGGCACAAAACAGGGAAAGAAGCCAGGTATGAGCGATGTTAATGCCAACTGGCGTATGTCTTTTTCTTGCAACAACCGCTTCACCCTGCAGCCTATGCTCTATGGCCGTCTGCTCTTCGGCTCTGTCATACACGCTATCTTTGGTAACACCATCGGTGGTGAATGGTTTGGCCACTATGTAGAGCAGCAGATGCCCTTCGCTGGCATTGGCAATATTGAATACGTCAGCCATCAGTTCGTTGCTGCGCAACTTCAGGCACAGCAACGTATCGGCAGCAACAACTACATTCAACTTCGTTTGGTAGGTGCCCAGCAGTCTGATGCAATCAAGAACCTCCTCGACACCAAGACCATGCTTGGTGGTCAGATAGCCTACAGCTATAATACGATAGCCGGTCCTATTGGTGCCACATTAGGTTACAGCAACCATACCAAAGAGCCTTATCTGTTCATACACATGGGATATGTTTTTTAGGACAAAACGCCCCACTATTTACTAGTTTCGCATTACTTGTTTAGAGCGCAAGATTCCACAAGTTCATCAACTGCTTGTGGAATCTTGCTTTGTCTATTGTCTTCAGCCTGCAAAATAAAATATCAGAAAGTGTCATAGGAGGAATCTAAAACCTGTAACTCCGATTAAAAAAAAAGCCATCGGACAAGTTTTGTCCGTCCCAGCCCCTATCTTTGCCACCAGAAACCGAAAATAGAGATTATCCAAAGTGTTAGCCTATTGAAGTTTCAAGAATCATATTGTCTAATTATAATAAAGTTGAATTATGACGCTTGATATTGTAACCAAAGGAATCCCGTTCCTTCACATGGCCATTGTCACAGTCATGGTATTTGCAGGTGTTCCTGATATAATTCTTTATACAGCATTAATCTGGGGAAGTTGTGCTGTCATGGCAATTCCTTTCACAGAGGAAGAGATTTACCTGGAAATCCCTGCCTTATGGCAATACAGACATCTGTTCGCTTTGGGAGTTTTCTATATGATTTCATAGAGTGTTCAATAAAAAGTAATAGGTATATGAGATTACAGATTACCTACAACGAGTTTGAGCAATTTCTCTGTAAAAATTTCCAGCAAAAGACGGTTAGTCAGATTAGGTTGGCGTATGTGGACGAGAGCAACATCCAGGTGAATGCCGTAGTTAAATTGCGTACCATGCAGGATTTAGAAGCAACTATTCATGCTGAAGAAAATCTCTCAGTTAAGGTGGAGAATGGCTGTGACATTACGTTGACATATCAGGCTGGAATGGTTATTGATCTGATGGGGAAACGGGTATTGGAATTGTATGAAGATGTTATTAAAGACATTCTAGAGGAACTAGACAATAAAACATGGTTAGTTCATCTGGATAAGATTGATAAACTGAATACCGTCTTAAGGAAAGTGGAAATACAGAGCATCAGTTTTGAGCCAGACTATATCAACTTGTGCTTTGTACTAAAGTAAGATATTGTTCATGGAGAATGACCGTTAGAAGAAATTTTGGCAATACAGAAAATATGGCGAATCAATATAATATATGAAGCATCCTATCACAAAAATCCCAATAGTACCTTATGAGGCAATAACAGAAGAATTTGTCCAAAGGAAATACTATGAATATAACCAACTATATTTTGCTGGCGAGCTACCACCATGTAAATTCCGTTTTAATGCGATGTCTCTCAATTATGGATGTTTGGGCCAATATTATGGGTATAAGGACATTCCTGAAATTTGGATTGATATTATGACAACATATGAAGCAGATTGGGTAATCCGCGAGGCTATCATACATGAAATGATTCATTGTTATATAGACAAGGTTATGAACGTTAAAGAAAGGACTCCACATGGTCCATTATTCTCTAAAATACGCAAACACCTCAACAAGAAGTATAATTTGGGGTTATGTAATTGTCAGGGAAGATACGATTACAACGATGAAGTATTTGCATATAATATATATGCTGTAGAATATGAATCCACCAAATATAAATAATGTAGTAATTATGAATAATGAAGAAATTAATGAACTAGTTGATAACATGTCATTTGAAGAAAAGGACTACATGTACAAGAAGATAATAGAGTCAAAATTATTTGACGAGTTACGTAGAAAAGCTGCCTCTTGGTTAAAGATTCGGCATATCCCATATAAGCTGATCGATACAGAGCAAGTGCCTTATACGCCTCTCATGCGTAATTTCTTGTATACATTTGAGTTTTGCCGTCGTCGTTATGTAATCACAGATGATTTGGAATTCACTATTGCTGGCCATTACTTCGATAATGACAAATTCATATTTCTCCTTCAGCATAATTTCGGCATCAAAATAAAGCATGATGCTGTTTGGACCCTCAAGAGCATGAAGGAACTGATGCTCTATATCGAGGCAGAAACGAAACCAGAGTACAGAGAGATGCTGAAAGTTGAGATGGAGAACTACGATAAGCAGAGGCAGGAACTCTTAGACCTGTTTGTCTTTTGTAATAAGCAGAAGAAGTTGCACTTTGACAGCAATCCTGCCTTTACGGATATAGATTATAATGAGTTGAATCGGCATCTCTACAAAGACTATCACATCTATCTCTCTGCAGCAGACCGTCGTACACTGAATACAGTAGGCAGTATGATCAATCACATCATCTTCCGCCTGAAGGATGGTAATGCAAGTTTGTAACATAATCAAATACAGTCCGTGATATGCGAAAAGTGAGTAATTGCTTTGTCGTTTCGGAAATTATTAATATATTTGCACCATAATCATAGAATTCAAATACACATATAGACTGACAAAATGTATCTCATTTGTCAAAGGCCTCAAAAAGAATGACAAAATATAGTAAAAGCCCTATGCGTGAGGGGCAAAATAAGATAGCCAGATATATCCGTATGGATCAACTGCTTCGATCTCCTGAGGGAATGACTCTCAAGGAGATTATGGATGATGAAAAGATGGATCATATTAGCAAGCGTTTGCTGCAGGACAATCTAAAAGATTTTGAAGAGGTATATGGTGCTGAGTTTGTACAGAATCTATATAGAGGACGAGAACGCCTTTGGAGATACAAAGATATTCATTTTTCTATCTTGAAGCAAACACACGATGATATGGAAATTATCCGTAGCTCAATAGGAAAGCTTTCTCTCTTCAAAGGTGATCCCAGATATGATATGCTAAGGTTTTATTTGATGGGATTAGAGAAAGGTCTTTCGGGAGATGGTTTAAACTTTATGTCATTTGATAACAACAGTGAAGTAACAGGATTGGATCATATAGAGATTATTCTTGATGCAATTATTAATCGCTACCCCCTCAAAATGCTTTACCGTACTTTTAGTGGTTCAGAATTCGAAAGTAATATTCATCCGTATCACTTAAGGCAATCTAATAGGAGATGGTATATTTTCGCTTTATCTGAAGAAAGAAAAGAAGTGCAGAATTATCCGTTAGATAGAATCGTTTATCTAGAACACTTGTCAAAACCTTATATTCCTACTGATATGGATTTTGATGAGTACTTTGATGATATTGTTGGTGTTTCAAACTACGCAGACCAGGATGTGGAGAGAATTGTTTTAAAGATTAGCCGTAAAAGCATTGACTACATACGAACAAAACCATTGCATTGGTCACAGACCGAACTAAAAGATTTAGAAACGGATGAGCATGTTTTCATTCAGCTTAAGGTTAAAGTTAACACAGAATTGAAGATGTTGTTATTCTCCTATAATGATGCCATCGAAGTGCTAGAACCGGCATGGTTGAGGGATGATTTTCATAAAATAATCCAAAATATGAGCAATAATTACAATGTATGAAGGAATACTGCATACTATATTGCAAGAAAAAGCCTATCTTTGCATTGTCATTTTGTGAGGGCGCTAACATTTTGATGCCAAAAACACCTATGGGCAGAAAAGACGGTGGAGACAAGTAATGCTGCAGTCATGAGTAATATATTCAGTAAAGCTATAAGCAAAATCACAGGGGCTCGACAGAAAGAAGAAAAACTGGAGGAGCTGAAAAAAATATGCGAGGAGTATAACCGTAATAGTAGGCGATTGCTGGATAATGCAAAATCACTTTTTGAGAGAAGGAAAGAGTATTATAAGGATATTTGTATTATATCGGCCGAATCAAGTGAAATCAAAAATTTACCAAATTGGTTTGATGAAAGCATAAACAATTCAATGGAAAGAATGGAGGACTTCGAGCAGGCCATACAGTATGAAAACCGTCCGGAAAGGTTTGCTGAAGAGACTGACAAAACTGGTAGAACGGCAGCCTATGTGGGTGCAGGTACTGTTGCAGGTGCAGCTATAGCAACTATTGGACCAACTGCCGCGATGTCAATTGCTACAGTATTAGGTACAGCGTCTACAGGAACTGCTATTAGTGCTTTGTCTGGAGTTGCAGCCACCAATGCAGCTCTGGCTTGGCTTGGGGGCGGAACTTTAGCTGCTGGAGGGGCTGGCATGGCTGGCGGTAGTTTAATACTGGGTATGTTTGGTCCCATTGGTGCTGCGATTGCGGGTGTGAGTGCTATCAGTGGTTTTTCTATACTTCGCTCCAAAAATAAGAAAATGGTGGAGGAGGTTGAAAAGAATATAGATATAATTAGCCACGATAACCAAAATTTAGCTCAGAAAATAAGGCATCTTATTAGTTTGAAAGACAGAAGCAAAAGTAACGCAAAAAAACTGCAAGAAAGTCTTAAATGGATAGAAGAAGTGCAGCCCAAAAATTATAAAATGTGGGATGATGACAAAAAACATCAACTTGAAATACTTGCTAATGTTGTTTCAAATACTGTGCAATTGATTAACGAAAGAGTATAGTTATGATAAACAATGGACAATCTCATGAAAGAACAGATAGAGATTCAACTCTTGAAGAAACTATAAAAAAAGTTCGCATTCATAAGCACAACTATGCTGGCGAGTTTGGTAATGTGGTGATTGATCCCATGCTGACTCTTGTGGAAGAATTGATAGACAACCCCCAGATTTTTAGTAAAGAAGAAAGAGAGTGGATATTAAATGGACTGAGGCAGGCATTTCGAATGCGTGGACGATATGACTTCTTGGGATATACACTCCAAGAACAGATGACAAAGGTAAAAGAAGAGATGATTCCAGTTATCAAAAAGAATAGTGAGATATGCAAAAGAATCATCTCTAAAGATAGAAAATACGTCACTCCAGGATTAGTAGAGATTTTACGTTGGTCGGATGAAAAAATACCAGATATATGCTCAAAACTTGTTAATATTGAGTTTGATGATAAAGGAGAGGCAAAACCAATAGCTCTATTAAGTTTTATAGAACATTTATTTATAGAAGATAAAGAGGTTAGGACGCGTAAAGGATTGCCTTCTTTTGACTTTTCCGTCTTCGGAAGAGAATTTTCTGATATAAAGGTTCTTGTTGATGGTGACGGATTTAATAATGTAGTTATTCATAATATAATAGAAAATTTATACAAACACGCCTTTATTTATTTTCAACCAGCAGGAAGTTCGAATACTGTAAATCGGAACCACTTTCTTTTTTGGAACAAAAAACACAGACATAATATTGATGAAGAAATCGTTTATGAGAATTATCCTGAAGTCCAAATACGTTTTGAAAAAGATAGTGACAATGCAAATAATATTATTGTAATTATTGAGAATAACGGCAGACCATTCCTGAAAGATGTGAATAGTGTATTTGAATATGGTATTGGGGAAGGGACAGGTCTTGGCCTATATTCTGTTGCAGATTTCCTTAGGAAGTATAATTCTACTATTTCAATGGTTTCCACTCCAAATGAAAAATTTACCGTACATTTTATTATAAATATTCCTATTTATGAACAAGAAATACAGAATACTATGGCTTGACGATGAGTTCGTCAATGAAGATGGTACAGACAATATACCATTGCCCCTCATTAGAATGAGGTATCCAGATTTGGAAATTGTAACTGTTCCTTATGTTGATCAGTGTGAGTCTATTCTGCACAAGGAAATGTTAGATTTTCAAGCAGTAATTCTTGATGCCAACGGCAAAAACTCGAATACTCCTAACCTGAAGGCTAATAAAAGTGGGTTTGAGGATTTGATATCTCTAGCTAAAGAAAAGCATTTTCCGGTCTATGTGTTTTCCGGTGAATTATCCCCCCAAGAGGTCGGCGATCAAGCAGATATTACCAAACGGAACTTAAAACGTGCAGGTTTTATTGAAGAGGTTAATCTCTTTTACAAGGCCGGGACATACAAATTGCTTTTGGACAAGATAGTAGACGACCTTAATAACGATTTTCAAATTTTTTATTCCTATCCTTTTGTGTTGGACAACGTGTTACATTATGGAGTAAATAAGGAGTGTTGCAAAAAATTATTGCTGTGGATCCATGACAAAGAAAGAAATGAATTTCCCCCATACATTGATTTGCGACGTATTATTTGTGATGAAGCATATGATGGAAAACTTAAATCCTTTTTTGGTCTTTCGAAACTGACCAGCATCAAGAAGGATCAATTGACAGATAAATGCATGGAACCTTGGGAAAAAGCAATAATATTAGATTTGTATAAAGACCTTATCAATTCCAATCTTCATAATTGGCCTTCGGACAATCCATATATGCAAGAAGTAATTGCAAATTCTTTCCTTATCGCCTTAAATTGGTTTAACCGGTTTATGCATCAAATAGAAGAGAACCCTAATGTCAGTGACTATTATACTGGTGCAACAACGATTTCGCCTACTAAAGATTCTGATGTAAAGAAGTTGACCCCAAATGAAAGAGAAATAGTCATAGAAAAGTTGACTCCAGATGAAAGAGAAGGAGTCATAGAAAGAGACACTAACGGTTTTTACCATGTCGGACCATATCTCCTGAAGTCAGACTGGGCAAACAGACATGTTGGAAAAAAGGTGAGAGTACTAAAAGACAGTTTCTTTTATTATAAAAAGCTTGGATATAAGACAGAATTCCTATAAAGTATAATAGCTCTTTTGTTCAATAGCTATGTAGTATGAAGAATTACTGCATAGCTATCTATATTTTTTGTTGTATCTTTGCAACGTCAATCAGACTAAAAGGCGCCTTAGTCAGTTTGATGCCAAAAACACCTATGGGCAGAAAAGACGGTAAGATTCTTAACTCAAATGCTATGAAGAGTCAGGATTATAACGAGACAACAAATGGTGTCGCTTCTACGGCTTCTACCGAGTGTACAAATCAGCAGCAGTGGACCAAGTACCACAGTAAGCAAGGACATGGTTTTGCTGCAGAAGATGCTAATGCATTATGGGACAAGATGCATGGCAAGCGTGTGGACAAGGTCGGTATGGACAATTCCAAGAATGGTGCAGATCGCATAGTCAATGGTGTGGAAATTCAGACCAAGTATTGTGCAAACGCTACAAAGTCTGTTGATGCTGCATTTGAGAATGGCCAATTTCGTTATTCTGGTATGAAACTGGAAGTCCCCAAGGATCAGTATGATGAAGCTTTACGCATCATGCGCGAGCGTATTTGTCAAGGGAAGGTTCCTGGTGTTACTGATCCGAATATGGCTGAACAGATTATTGTGAAAGGCCATTATACCTACGATGAGGCTGTACGTATTGCCAAAGCAGGCAATATGGATTCCATCAAGTTCGACATCAAGACACAGGCTATTGCTTGTACTTTTGCTTGCGGATTATTTTTTGCCGTAAGTTATTGTACAGCAAAATCCAAAGGCATGTGTCATGCTGATGCACTGAAATTTGCTGCCAAGCAGGCTGCTAAGAGTGGGGGCTCTACCCTTATTACAGGTGTTGCAGCCCAGCAACTTCTACGTACTCATGTCGGCCGCAATTTTGCTGCAATTACCACTAAGGCAGTAAAGCCTGTTGTTCGTTCTGCGATGAAGACAGAAGTCGGGAAGAACGTCCTCACGAAGACCGCATCTGTAATTGCAGGAAAGCAGGTGACTGGTGTAGCTGCAACTAATGTCATAACAAAGGCATTACGAACCAATGCGGTAGTGAGTACTGTAGTTTTTGTAGGCACTTCAATTCCTGACACTGTAAGACTGTGTTGTGGTAAGATTACAGGTCGTGAATATGCAGAGAATACTGCTTCCAATGCGGCAGGAGTTGGCGGAGGATGGGCTGGTGCAAGTGCTGGCGCTACTATTGGCTCTGCGGTATTTCCTGGAGTCGGAACCATTGTTGGCGGCATAGTTGGCGGTATAGGTGGTGGTATTGGTGCATCTTTGGGTGTCAGGAAGGTGTTCTCTTTCTTCAAGTAATTGTTTTTTTTCTATTGTTAAACTTAATTCTTCTATGTTATGAGAGTTGATACTGATTTGCATTTTTTGCAGTATTGTGATAATGAGGATCTTCGTACGCTTTGTGATATCCTCACGTTTGATAATAATGGAATGATTCGCTTTTGTGAAAGTCTTTCCAAGAGTGACAACTATCGTTCATGTTATCCTCGTAATATGGTTGGCATGTGGAAAAATTTGGCATGTGAACTCCAGTGCTATGGTGGCAATACGCTTTCCAACTTGTTCAGAAACGGACAAGGGCCGGCCTATGAGCAGATTGTATATGATGTCTGTAAGCGAATGAGAATTAAAGACATTCGCAAGTTTGACTCTGCTGAGGATATGGAGCAGAAACTTCTTTTGGCAGTAGCCTGCAAGGCATTAGACGAGTTGAGTGAAGACGATATTCGGAATATCATGAACGAATGTCACATTCATGGCTATGATTACACGAAGACTGGCCTATTAGCACTTCTGGTGGCGATGAGAGAATTCAACCATCGTATATTTGTTATCGTAGTTCATACTATTATGAGGATGGTTGGAGATGTTCTCTTGGTACGTGGAGCAATGGTCGCTGGTGCAGGATTGATGACTCGAGGAGCTGCTTTTTTATGTGGACCATTAGGCTGGCTCTTACTGGGTGGATGGACTGCATGGGATATTATGGGACCTGCGTATCGTGTAACTATACCTGCTGTTATCCAGGTGGCCTACATGAGACTCAAGTATCAGGCAAAGCTGAAATCAAATACAGCTTGTGCCTGATAGGAGGCTCTATATACAGATTTGTTTCTTTCAAAGACGAACGAATTATGATCAGAGGAATAACAATGATGAAATGCACAGAATGCGGGAAACGTTTTTGGGGATCGGACATTGAATTGGGAGCATCTGCATTAAGCCAACCTCTCCGTTATCCGAAGTGTGGGAGTATAAGGACTCGTCCGTCAGGGCTTCTCAGACCATTCACCTCAAACACGGTTTATAGGAAAATCTGGGATTGGATGGACTAAAAATAAAGAGAAAAGCGATTGATTATTATGTAATCTGGAAGATTTTCTTTATCTTTGCACCAATAATGATATGATTCGAAGATTTCGATTTACTACACATATAGAGCATGAAACAAAGATACATCCAAGAATGTAAAAACTGCGGTAATGTCGTAGTGGGTAAAGAAAAGCGAGGGTTTATCAGGGATGCTTTGCATGGTGACCTGGGACTGCTGTGGAGTTTATTCCTGTCGGTGGAAAACTGATTTGGAAGGCTCCGAAGGAAATCGTCTTGCGCCTCTTGCGAACTAACATGGAGAACAGCTAAGGAATTCTGGTGAGGAAATCAGCATATTTGAGAATAGGAATACCTGCATGAGAACCAAGATCGGTGAGATCCTTATCGCCGCTAACAATAAAATCTACAGGTACGCTCTCTGCCATAGAGAGAAGGTATAGGTCTTTGGGGTCTCTGATATTTGATTCTGCTTCGACTGTAATATCTGTAAAAAGGCAAACATCATATATCATTTAAAAGAAAT
>Ga0247608_10004344_pt1 | contig 15911 bp, 8 predicted proteins | sample 176DNAGHGlowgp2_FD_193490 | JGI IMG/M metagenome (GOLD analysis project Ga0247608, IMG submission 193490) | Sheep rumen microbial communities from Palmerston North, Manawatu-Wanganui, New Zealand - 1766 DNA GHGlow gp2 | ecosystem: Host-associated > Mammals > Digestive system > Stomach > Rumen ... | reverse complement strand
ATGTACTACATTTTTATGTATATTTAATATCATGAATACCTTCGTAAACATTTTCGAGTTTACCAAGTTCCGCAAGTTCCTGGCAGAATACCAGGAGCGCCGTCAGGCGGCGGAGCCTTCGTTTTCGCGTACTGAGTTCTGCAACTTGCTGGGGCTCCCGAATACCCGCAGCTATTTCAACGACGTGGTGCAGGGCAAACGCGTGACCGACAACATGCGCGAACGCTTTATCAACGTTATCGGGCTCAAGGGGAACGAGGCGAGGTATTTCGAGGCGATGGTCGATTTTGACCAGGGGAAGACTGCCCAGGTGCGCGAGGCGGCGTTCGATGCCATGATGCGCCTGAACAAGAACCCGCAGGCGATTGTGGACCCGGACAGCTACGAGTTTTTTGGCAACTGGTACAACAGTACGGTCTACGCGATTCTCGAGGTGATGGATGTGGGTGATGACGTGTCGGAACTCGCGGCGAAGATTTTCCCGCCCGTATCCGAGAAGCGCCTGAAGGCAAGCCTTGAACTTATGAAAAAGATGTCGCTTGTGCGCAAGGACGAACGCGGGTTTTGGAAGCCGACGAAGGATAGCCTTGCCACGGTGCAGCAGAGCAAGAGTCAGATGGTGCTCCAGTTCCAGAAGCAGTGCCTGGAACTTTCGAAGCAGACGCTGGAATCCGAAGGGAGTGAATCCCGCGACATGACCACGTTCACGTTCGCGGTTTCGAAATCCGCACAGGCGAAGGTCGAGAAGGCTGCCGAAAAATTCAAGGCGCAGGTGCGCCAGATCGTGATGGCCGATAACGAGACGCCGACAGTCGTGGAACATGTGAACCTGCATGTGTTCAGCAATATCCGCGAAAACAATAAGCCGTCCGGAATGGGCGAGGCATAGGGAGGAAGGTGTTTATGGGATGCTTTAGGAATATGTTTAGTTCGGGGCGACTTGCGCTCGCTTTTGCCGCGGTGTGCGTGCTCGCCTTCTTTGCGGGCTGCAGCAATACGTCTTCTACGGATTCCGCGGGGATTTTGATTGAGACGAATACGGGCAACAAGGGCGTTGCGCGGATTCTTGTTTCTGTCGAGAACCTGGATGTTGTCGTGGGCGATACCGTCGTGGTGTTCAAGGCCAGCGCCGATACCGTGGGAGATACTTTGTATGTAGATACGGTGGACTACAGGCATGTGGCGACCTCGATTGAGTGCGCGTCGGGCGTGATGTCGCTCGATAGCCTGCCCGTGGGCAATTACGAATCCGTTTCGGTGCACCCTCTGGAAGGTGACGTGCGTTCCGTGGCGGTATCCTGGAATGTCGAGGAAAATTCCACGAATATCGACCGTGCGCTGGAAGCTGAATTCGAGGGTGCTGTCGCGCTCGTGCTTCCCGAGGGGTTCGAAGATTTGGCCTCGTTGGATGAAGTGTTCGAGAATATGCCTTTCGCGGTCCGGCTCCCGGATGTGAAGAACCCCTGCCTGCTGGATGCTAACGGCAATATGGTACGCCTCAGCCGCGCCGAACTTGCGGACGCCCCTACGGCAAAGACTTCTGATTCCGCTGTTTATTGGGGCGTGCTGCCGCAGGTCGCCTTCGACGGGAATGGCGCGATTTCCCTTGACATCGTGGAATCGTGCCAGTCCAGCGACCGCATTGACTTGGCTCTGGCCCGCTATGTGGAGCATTTTGATTCGATAGTGCCTTCCGAAGCGGCACTCGCTACCGGCAACGAGCTTGCGTCTGTGCTCGGCAATTCCCGCTGGGTGGATTCTACCGACAACTGGTTCTACATTCCCGATTTCAAGCCCTTCTCCGAAGACGGCTACTACATGGGGCTTTCCATCTGGTTCAATATCGATTCCATGCAGGTGGGCGAGTACGCACAAATTATTTCGGCCAAGAAGGATAGCGTGGGCTTCACCCTGCAAAAGCGCGGAACATCGGGTGCGGTGAACCTCAGGCTCGATACGCGCACGGGTGTCTACAACACGGTCGTGGGGCGTGCAAACGGGGTGCTTGACGGAACCTGGCATAACTATTCATTCAAGATTCACGGCGATAGCGTGACCACATTCATTGACGGAACGCTGCTGGAATCCAGGCAGTTCGATTCGGGCGAGGGCTTTGCTGCCGCGTTTAACCCGGCAATTGGCTACGGCGGGCTTCGCGGCGGTATCGACGAGGTATTCTTCTTCGACGGTACGCAGTCCAACAACTGGATGCGACTCTTCTACGCCCTGCAATATGCGGTTATAAGGGAATAAACGGGCGCCTAAGGCCCCTTTCGTGGCGCATCTTGCAAAATGTGGACATTTTTTAAGTAAAGTGTTGTAAAAATTACATCATTTAGTTTGAAATTGCGTAAAAACTATTGACTTTTATTAAAAATTAGCGTATATTTAAAGTAGTAAACCTTATAGTAAAAAGGGAGATAATTATGTTTGGTGTGATGGGATTGAATTCTCGCGGAGTGGTGTCCGCGGCAATTTTCACGCTCGCTTTTGCGGGCCAAGGTGCGTTCGCCCAGTCGTGGTATGCAACTGACGTGCGCCAAGGGGGCCATGACCCTTCCATGTACAGGGACGAGAATGGCTACATCCTTATGTCCACGAATAACAACCTGGCAATGTGGACCTCGACGGACATGGTCAAGTGGAGTTCGAAGGGGCGAATTTTCAACGACAGCCCGCAGTGGCTCAAGAATGCCGTGGGCGGAAGGACTGACGGCATCTGGGCTCCGGACCTGTTCCATTTCAATAACCAGTACGGCGTGTTCTACTGCGGCTCCGTTTTTGGCCAGCGCACGTCTGCCATCGGTGTCGCGACGAACGCGAACCTGAACTTCTCGGATCCGGCGAAGGGTTGGACGGACAAGGGTGAGGTAACGCGCACTACGAACAGCAACAACTACAACGCGATTGATGCCGATGTGGTGGTGACTCCTGATGGTCAGTACTGGATGACGTACGGTTCGTGGAACGCGGGCGGTATCCGCTTGATCAAGCTGGACCCCAAGACGGGCAAGCAGGCGAGCGACGACAAGACGAACTACCAGATTGCGACGCGCGGTGGTACGGGTATCGAAGGCCCGAGCCTCATTGAGCACGGTGGAAAGTATTTCTTGTTCACGGCTTGGGACGTATGTTGCAAACAAGGTAATGAAATCGAACAGACCACTTACAAGACGGCCATGGGCCGCGCCGACAAGGTGAACGGAACCTACAAGGACCGCAGCGGCAAGGAACTCAACAAGGGTGGCGGAACCATCTTGATGCAGCGATACAGCCGTTACGTGGGCCCGGGCGGCGGTGAGGCTTTCAAGGACCTAAACCGCATCCGCTTCGTGCACCATTACTACGACCTGACCGGCGACAAGTTCAACCACATCCACATTCGCGACCTGGTGTTTACCGACGACAACTGGCCCGAAATGGGGCAGCCCTTCCTCGGACGCTACCTGAGTGCCGAGGCGGAACACGGCATTATGACACGCGGTGCGACGGATGACCTGACCTTCAATTACACGAAGGAAGCCTCGAACGGCGAATACGTGGGCTACATCAATACGAAAGGTTCCAAGATTCGCTTGCCGATGAACATTATGCAGGCGGGCGACTACATTATGCGTTACCGCTACGCGAACGGCGGCGATGCCGACGCCACGCACAAGGTAACCGTCAACGGAAAGGCGCAGACGGTAAAACTCCCGAAAACGGGCTCCTGGGGCAGTTTCCCCGAAAAGTCTGTGGCGATGGTGCCTGCAAAGCTCAAGCGTGGCGGCAACTTTATCGAGGTGGAACCCGACCAGAATTTTGCGGAACTGGACCGCATCGACTTCTTGCGCGTGATTCGCGATACCATTCCGGGCAACGGCTTCGATAACGGCATCAAGGTGCGCCTCACGAAGGACGACAAGCTTGCCGTCAAGAACGGCGGTTATGCCATCTTCGAAAACGTGGTGACAGATTCCATCAAGAGTACCGAAGTCAAGGTTGAACTGCAGCAGTGCAGCGGCGGAACGCTTAGCATTCGCGAAGGTTCTGCCTCGGGTACGGAACTTTCCAAGTGCACCGTTCCTTCGAGCTGCGCAAGCGGCGCCTGGACCGAAGTGAACTGCTCTGCCACCAAGAAGCTTTCGGGCGTCAAGGACTTCTATCTCACGGGTAGCGGCATGAGCGGCGAAGTGCTGGTAGGCAACATTCGCTTCGGCAAGATTGCTGAACCGCCTGTTTCGAGTTCCAGTGTGGTTCCGCCTGCATCTAGTTCCAGCGTGGCTCCGGTGGAATCTAGCTCCAGCAACGCTGAAGTTTCCAGTTCCAGCGAAATTTCGACGGCTCTCGCTCAGGCAAAGTCTTTGAAAACCGGCTATAAATTGACTGCAAATGCTTTGGGCTATACCTTCCATTTTGATCGTCCCGGTAATTACGAAATCATCGTGATGAACCCGATGGGTCAGCTGATGGCTCGAAAGACTGTGCGCATGGAATCTGAAGTGTCGCTGCAGGGCCTGCCTAAAGGAAAGTACATCTTCAAGGTGATGAATCGCTAACAAAAAAAGGGATGTTTGGGTATGTTTAAACGTGCTTTATCTATGCTGATGGGGGTAGCGGCTGTTGCGATGGCTGCGAATCCCCTCACTACAAAATTCTACTCTGCCGATGCCGCGGCGCTCGTGCACAACGACAGCTTGTTCATTTTTGCGGGCCACGACGAGCAGGGCGCTCAGGGGAACAACAACAAGTTCTTCTTGATGAACGACTGGCATGTGCTGGTGACCGACGACATGGAAAACTACCATGACTATGGTGCGGTACTTTCGTGGCGGACCTTCAAGTGGGCGAGCGGCAACGCCTTCGCGGGCCATTGCGAATACCGTAATGGCAAGTTCTACTGGTACGTGGCGGTGCATCATGCGACCATCAAACAAGACGAAGGCTTTGCGATTGGCGTCGCGGTGGCCGATCACCCCTCGGGCCCGTGGAAGGATGCTATTGGCAAGGCACTCGTGACCGACAACACCCCGAACGATGTCGCGCTGAATATCGACCCCGCAATTTTCTACGTTGGGAACGATATCTGGATGTATTGGGGTTCGTGGAACGCGGGCCGTCGCGTGAAACTCAAGGAAAACATGATTGAACTTGCGAGTACGCCCGAAGACATCAAGATCAGGGACTTTTTCGAGGCGCCCTGGATGCACAAATACCGCGGCAACTACTACTTCAGTTATGCTTCGGGTTACCCGTCCACCACGAACTACTCGATGGCTACGAGCCTGAATGGCCCGTGGACGCAGAAGGGCGTGCTGAACGACAAGCTCGACAACTCCGAGACGAACCACCAGGCGATTTTCAAGTATCTCGGTCACTGGTACTTTATGTATCATGGTGCGAACGCTCCGGGCGGCTGGACTTACCGCCGTTCTGTGAATATCGACTACCTGTATTATGACGAGAATGCGAATATCCAGAAAATCAAGCGTACCACCACGGGTGTAGACAAAGTAAATAACGCACTCGTGGAAAACGGCACGTACCGCCTGACCGTTTCGCACAGCGCTCTTTCGCTGGTTGAAGAAAACGGAATCGTGGTGCAGCGCCCCGAAAGCGAAAAGGATGCGAAACAGTTCTGGACCGTGGAACGCAGCACGAAAAATGCCCGCCATTACACGCTCAAGAATTACGGTACCGGCCGCTACTATTGCCCGCCCAAGACGTTGCTCGATACCGTCAAGACATCGGCGACCGCCTGCGAAATCCGCATCGAGAACGCCTCTGCCGCGAAGGGCTACTACCTGTACGGCGACTATGACAGCGACTTTGTGGGCGACGTGCTGAATGTCTCGAAGGATTCGGGCATGCCTGTGATTACCTGGGTGCGCACCGGTGCGGACAACCAGAAGGTGAAACTCGCGAAGGCAACCCCGCCGGCTGTTGAACCGGAATCGTCCTCTAGCATCAAGGAGTCTTCCAGCTCTGTTGTCGCCGAAAATTCTTCGAGCAGCGAAGTTGCGCCCGAGAGTTCTAGCAGCGGAACTACCGCGATTGCTCCGCGCGCAGCTCGCCAGGGAATGCAGGTGCCTGCTCGCAAGGGTTACCGTGACCTCAAGGGCCGCAGTTTCGACAAGCAGATTCCGTATCGGGTGATGTTCTAACAAAAATTAGTTTGTTAAAAACAGGAGTGTTTGGATGTTCGGATTGGGAAACGCCCTACGGGGCGGCTTTATGGGTGTCGGCTTGTCGCTAGCCGTTGGCGCATTTGCGGCAAGCAATCCCGTTGTCACGAATATGTTCACGGCAGACCCCGCAGGGCTCGTTTACAACGATACCATGTATATCTTCACGGGACATGACGAGGCGCCCGCCGGTCATGAAGGCTACATAATGAACGACTGGCACATATTCTCTTCGGGAGATATGGATACCTGGGTGGATCGCGGGGCCGTGCTTTCTATCAAGTCGTTCAAGTGGGCGCGTGGCAGCGCCTGGGCGAGCCAGACTATCGAACGGAACGGCAAGTTCTACTGGTACGTGACCGTGCACGACGGCAGGGACTTTGCGGTTGGAGTCGCGGTCGCGGACCATCCGGCTGGCCCGTACAAGGATGCCATCGGCAAGGCGCTCATTACCAGCGACATGACTCCGGCGAATAGCGGCGTGAATTACGATATCGACCCGACCGTCTTTATCGATGACGACGGACAGGCCTATATTTACTGGGGAAATGGCGCCGTGATGGGCTACAGGCTCAAGGAAAACATGGTCGAACTGCAAGGCAACATGTTCAACGTGACGCCGCCCAGTTTTACCGAGGCTCCGTATGTTCACAAAAGGAATGGCTACTACTTTTTGACGTATGCCTACGGCTGGGAAGAACGCATTGGCCAGGCGACGATGAAAAGCCCGACCGGGCCCGTGTCCAATTCCAAGGTCATTGTCGGTTACAACAAGAATTCCAACACGAGTCACCAGGCGTTTGTCGAATTCCATAACCAGTGGTACTATATCTACCATACGGGTGCGATTGGCGGCAGTTTTCGCCGTGCATTGTGTGTGGACTACGCCTACTACGAAAACGATTCGACCATCGCGAACATCACCATGACCGACGCAGGCGTAAAGAAGGTTGACCACGCGCCGATCAGGGATGGCGTTTACCGCATCAAGGCGCGGCACAGCGGCCTGAGTCTCGAAGATGCAGCATCCGCAGTGATCCAGATGGATTCCGAAGAAAGTGAATCGCAGTTGTGGGCGCTCAAAAGAATCGATGGTTACACCTACACGCTCAGAAATATCGAAACGGGAAAGTATCTCTCGTTCGGAAAGGGAAACCTGCTTGATACCGCAAGGACCGTCGATGCCGAAAACAGGATTATCATCGAGAACTTTAATGTGGATGATGGCTACCGTCTGTACGCGGATACCGCAAGTGAATACCTGGGCGATGTCTTGAACATCTCTACGGAGGCGGGAATGCCGCTTGTCGTGTGGAAACAGACCGGGACGCAGAACCAGTCGTTCAAGTTTGAATATATGGGCGACGAATCTGCATATAGTTCTTCCAGCGTAGAGGTCGCGCCCGAAAGTTCCAGCTCCGAGGCTGTATCGAGCAGTTCCGCAGAAATTACGTCGTTAGTCGCGGCGCCAGGGAATCTTGGAGCACGGGTTGTCGGCGTTTCTCGCGCAGATGGGTTGCGGTTCTCGCAGACCGCGGATTACGCCCTGATGAACCTGCATGGCATGGTGGTTGCCCGCGGTCACGCGGCGCAAGTTGCGGTGAGGGATCTTGCTCCCGGCGCATACGTGGTAAGGCTCGGCGGCCGCATCCAGAAAATCGAGCTGAGGTAAAGCATGTTCAGTCGTGAAAATTTTGCCATCGTCAAGCAGATTGCGGTGCTCAGCCTGCTCGCCATCGCGCTAGGGCTTGTTTACGGGTGAGAAAACGCTTGTTCTACATTAAATATCGCCGTTTTTCGCTCGAAAACGGCGATTTTAATTTTTTTCAAAAAATATAGTACGTTTTATAGTAAAAAGAGTTATATTTATGGAAAATTGTAGTACAACTTATAGTACAACAAAATATTAACTAAAAACAAAGGAGTGAAGGATGTTTGGAATGGGTAAAATCATCAGGAAAACGGCGCTGGTCCTGGGTGTCGTGGCGGTTGCGGCGCTTGCGCGCCCGTATATCGTAGGTGTTGATGTCTCGTGGGTGCTCGAAGACGAGTCCTTGGGGGCAAAATACTACGATAACGGCAAGCAGCAGGATCTCTTTGATATCCTGCAGAATCACGGAATCAACTTTATCCGCGTGCGCACCTTCGTAAATTCGTGCATCGGCTACGCCAAGGAGAGTTACTCCGGTGCAAATTCCAACGTGTGCTGGTGCGACCTGGAACATACCATCGCGCTCGCCAAGCGCATCAAGGCGCACAACATGGGATTCTTTCTGGATTTCCACATGAGTGACACGTGGGCATCCATCGGCCACCAGAATGTTCCGGCTTCCTGGGCGGGCAAGAGCAATGCCGAGATGGGCAAGCTCGCCTATAACCACGTGAAGACGACCATGGATGCACTCATGAAGGCGGGACTGCGACCCGACATGGTGCAGGTGGGCAACGAAATCAACTCGAAGGTGGCAGGCGTTTCGCTGAGCAAGACGGCGGACTTCGCGAACATCATCAATTCGGGCGTGCGTGCGGTGCGCGAGACGGACCCTTCCATCAAGATTGTGATGCAGCATGGCCAGCCGCGCCCCGAGAAGGGCTTTGCGGATTGGTACAGCAAGATTCACGCGAACATCGACTACGATGCCATTTGCGGTTCCACCTACGGCACCACGAACAACGGGCAGGATTGGCGCGACATGTTCGGGCTCGTGGTCAAGAACAAGAAGGCGGTGCTGAGCTGCGAATATACGGGCGAACGTACGGCCCTCGTGAATTCTGTGTTCTATGATTTTGGCGACCTGGGCTGGGGTACCTTCGTGTGGGAGCCGACCCGCTACAGCAACAAGCCGATGTTCGATCGCGACGGCCAGAAATATACGGCGAATGCGCGCCTTAGGGAACTGCGCGATATTGCAAAAAAATATAACGCGACGCTCCCGGACTGGGTGCAGGTCGGCAAGGCCGTAAAGAAGTACAACGTGAAGACGACTGTCGCTTACGGCGGCTCGATTGCGCAGAGCATTGAAGGCAGTGAAATTCCGGAAGGCAGCAAGGTGACCTTTACGGCCGTTCCGCAGGAGGGCTGGGAATTTGTGGCGTGGACCGGCGACAATACGGGTAACGGCAAGGAATACACGGTGGCAAGTCTCGGTAAGGATGTGAACCTGGGTGCGACCTTCAAGTTCGTGGGCAAGGATTCGCTCAAGTACGAAGCGGAAAACGGCGTGTTCAACAAGGCGGTTCTCGAGTCGACGCACGAGGGCTTTTCGGGCAAGGGCTACGCGAATCTCGATAACGAGGTGGGTTCTTCGTTGACGCTTTCCGTGGTTGCTGCCGACGAGGGCGATAAGGATGTGAAGATTGTCTTTGCGAACGGCTCTACGGCAAATCGCCCGGTAAGTGTTGCGGTGAATGGCAAGGTGCAGGTGGAATCGGTGGACTTCGAATCGACGGGTGCCTGGGAATCGTGGGATTCGAGCACGGTGACGCTCAAGTTGCCTGCGGGTGCAAGCACCATCACTATCGCCTCGCTCACGAAGGATGGCGGCCCGAATATCGACCGTATCGAGTTCGTGAATAAGAATGCGGTAATCCCCGTCAATCCCGGCGACTCGGTGGTGGGCGACAGCGGCACGACGGTGCTCCAGCGGATCCCTGTGCGCAGCAATACGCTCCGTAACGGTGGCCGGAACTTCCTGGTGAACGGGCGTTCTGCGGGTGCATTGAAGAACCGTGCATCGAAAATCAAGATATATTCAAAGTAACGGGATGAGGTGTTTATGAAAATGAAGCGCGTGTTGTGTGCGGCCGTGATTGCCTTGGCTGCTGCGGAAACTTTCGGGGCGACCTACTATGTGGCCCCCGCTGGCAAGAATACGAACAAGGGAACGAAGGATAGCCCGTTTGCGACCCTCAACAAGGCGAATTCCGTGGTGAACGCGGGCGATACCGTGTGGATTCGCGGCGGAACCTACCTGCATACGGACACGAACTATGTGAAAAACGACAACATGTTCGCGGGCATTCACCTGACCAAGAGCGGTTCAAGCGACAACAAGCGCATTCATTACCTCGCATACCCAGGCGAAAAGCCGGTCATCGACTTCAGCAAGATGCCGATTGCCAACGGTTCGAACAACGTAAGGTACACTTCTGGTATCCTTATCCAGGCGCAGTACTTGCACTTGAAGGGGCTCGAAGTCAAGAATGTTCCCATGAAGGGCGAATCAAATGTGGGCGTGTACGTGTCCCGCAGTAAGCATATCTTCTTGGAACTGATCGATAGCCACCACAACGGCGGCTCGGGATTCTTCGTAAACGAGAAGGGCTCGGGAAGCGGCGGCGGACATTTGTTCTTGAACTGCGACAGTCACGACAACTACGACCCGAACGGGCGCCAGGGAGATGGTCAGAATGCCGACGGCTTTGGCGTGCACTACCAGCAGGGTGGCGATACGACGAAGTTCATCGGTTGCCGTGCCTGGTGGAACAGCGATGACGGCTGGGATTTTATTAGCCAGGAATTCCCGGTGGTTATTGAGAACAGCTGGGCGATGGGCCACGGCTACAGCAACTACGGCACCGGCAAGCCGAAGGATGGCAACGGCAACGGTTTCAAGGCGGGGAGCAGCAAGACGGGGGTGCGCCACACCATCCGCAACTGCGTGGCCTGGAAAAACAAGGCGTCTGGTTTCTATGCAAATCACAGCAGCGGCGGTAACGACTGGATCAACAATACCGCCTACATGAACGGTACTGCGTTCAACATGTGGGCGAGCACCTGGGATGCAAACGACAACCGCACCGACGGCGTCGTGCTCAAGGGGAGCAAGGCTCACGTGATGAAGAACAACATTGCCTTCCCGAACAAGACGGCCTACATCGGCGGTGAATATGCGGCGGGCGAATATAATACCTGGAACCTGAATATTACCCCGAAGGAATCTGATTTCGTGAGCGTGTCTGACCCGAGCATGACCGTGACGGGCAAGGAACTCGGGCCTCTCGGTGGTGCTTTCGGCCCGCGCCAGGCCGACGGTAGCCTTCCGGATATTGACTTCCTGAAGCTCGCGAAGAACAGCCAGATGATTGACAAGGGCGTGAATGTGGGGCTCAAGTACGAGGGCAAGGCTCCGGATTTGGGTGCGTACGAATACGGCTATGTGGCGCCTGTTATAGTGCCGGTCGATACCACGCCGAAGGATACTGCTGTAACGCCGATTGTCGTTCCGGTCGATACGTCTGTTGCGCCGGTCGATTCGACGGAGGATTCAACGGAAGTTTCTGCGGGTGATTCGACGACGTTTGTGCGCCCGCTTCCGCAACGCAGGCCGAACATGCAGCAGCCGGGACGCCTGTTCTATGTGAACGGTCGCTCGGTGAATGCGCTGCGTGCAGGTGACCGCAAGGCATCGAGAATCAGGACTTATTCAAAATAACGGGGTGGCTTGTGAAAAAGATGAATTTATTCAAGACGGTGCTGGCCGGGGGATTGCTTATCGCATCCCTTGCCGCTACGGCTACGGCGCAGACTATCGTAAATGACCGTTTCTGGAAAGATACGGACGGCAACTTTATCTATTCGCAGGGCGGTGGCGTGCTTCAGGTGGGCGATACGTTCTATTGGTACGGAGTCAAGTACAACGGCGCCGTTACATACGCGGCGAACCCTACCAAGAAAAACGACGATACCGGATTTGCGGGCGTCACCTGCTATTCCTCGAAGGATTTGGTCAACTGGAAATTCGAGGGAATCGTGCTGAAACCGAGCGAAGCGGGCGGTGGATGGTTCGGGCGCATTGGCGTCGTGTACAACGCGAAGAGCAAGAAGTATGTGCTCGCGGGCCAGGGGGCAAGCCCGAGCTGGGAATTCGGCGAGTATTTTGCCACCAGCGATTCCCCTACGGGGCCGTTCAAGTTTGCGCGCGTGCAGCCCGAAAGCGAGATGACGTTCTTCGTGAACAACAATACCGGCGACCAGACGCTTTTTCAGGATGATGACGGCAAGGCGTACGTGATTGCTTCTAACGTGAAAGGCCGTACTAACTTGTACGTAGCACCGCTCCGTGAATCGGATTTCTTGGCTATTGACGGTTCCAGGACGGTGAATATCCACAAGAGCCGTGTGGGTGGCCGCGAAGGGAATGCCATGTTCAAGCAGAATGGCGTTTACTACTTCTGCTCTTCTGATTTGCATGGCTGGAATACCTCGCAGACATATTGCATGTCGGCGACAAACATCCTGGGCCCCTACAGCGAAGAGTTCGTGCTTGAAGGAACGCAACACGACTTTAGTCACGTGACTCAGACCGGGTTCTTTGTCATGGTGAAGGGTTCGAAGGGTTCGTTCGTGGTGAACGCGGGTGACCGCTGGAGCGATTTTGCCGGGAATGGCCTCGGTTACAACCAGTGGCTGCCTATTTCTTTCGAGACGGGCAAACCCGTGTTCCATTCCCTGAGCGAGTGGAACATCAACGTGAAGGAAGGCACGTGGAGCGTGGGCGCGGGTAACAACTATTGCCTGAATCCGACATTCGAGGCGGATCGCGTGAGCCAGACGACCTTGACGGGCTGGAAACTGGACAAGGCCGATGCCAACAACATCAATTCCACATCCAAGAAACGCACGGGCCGCTGGGGTCTCTACCTGACGGACAGCAAGACGCTCACGCAGACATTGACGGTACCCAACGGGAAGTACACCCTGAGCGCCTACGTGCAGAGCAGTGGCGGGCAGAGTTCCGCGAAGATGTTCGCGAAGGATTTTGGTGGCAGCGAGCAGAACGTGTCTATTGCCGCGGCTGCAGGCAACTGGACAAAGAAGGCGGTGGAAAACATCACCGTGACGAACGGGAAGATAACCATCGGGTTTAGCACAGCGGGTTCTTCTAGCCAGTGGATTGCCGTCGACGATATCGAACTTATCAAGTCGGGCAAGAGCTACAAGGTGTCGCTCAATGCCGGAATTGGCGGGACGATAGCCCAGAATATCGCCGGTGCAGAAATTCCCGAGGGTTCGAACGTCACGTTTACCGCGACCCCTCTGGAAGGCTGGGAATTTGCGGGCTGGAGCGGAGATGCAAGCGGGCTCGTCAAGGAATACACGGTGGCAAGTCTCGGCAAGGATGTGAACCTGGGCGCGACCTTCAAGTTCGTGGGCAAGGATTCGCTCAAGTATGAGGCGGAAAATACCGTATTCAAGCAGGCGCTTTTCGAGGACAAGCATGAGGGTTTTTCGGGCAAGGGGTACGCGAACCTAGACAATGCGGTGGGTTCCTCGATTACGTTTGCGCTTTGCCTGCCCGAAGGCGATGAACGCAATGTCAAGCTGACTTTCGCGAACGGCGGGAGTGCGAACCGCCCCGTAAGCATTTCGATAAACGGCAAGGTTCTGGTGGAAAGGCTGGACCTGGAACCGACGGGCGGATGGACCGCATGGAACGACGTGGAACTGACGCTCAAGATTCCCGCCGGCGTAAACACCCTGGAGATTGTATCGCTCACGGAAGACGGTGCCCCGAATATCGACAAGATAGAGTTCGTGCGTGCAGACTCCGGTACGACCGTGCTGCGCAAGGTTGCCCCTGCAGAAGTATCGAAGGCCCGCACGGGCAAGCGGTTCTACGTGAACGGCCGCACGGTAAATACCCTACAAACAGGCAACCGCAAAGCAATTCAACCGACATTCGCAAAGTAACCGAAGAAACTTGTTTTAACGCATACGCTCGCGTATGCGCGAGGCAAGCGTTGCTTGCCGAAGTTTTTTGTTGTGTTCCCGCCGTTGTCTATGGACAACCGGAAGTGTGGTGATGAAGGTACTATTTGGAGTGCCGGAGATATATTATAGGTGCAGGTTCCCGGTGGTGCGGGGGCCTGTAATTCAAAGAAAGGATTGGATGATGAAAAAGTTGTGGATGTTTGGGCTTTCGCTCGCACTTGGAGTGGGCTTGTCGCAGGCGGCTCGCCAGATGGAATGGCTGAACCGCGGGCTTGTGGCGGTTAAGACTGGCGGGGGCGTGTTCCTCAGCTGGCGCGTCCTTGGGACCGAGGGCTCCGAGACGGGCTTTAACCTGTACCGCGATGGCGAGAAAATCGCGAGCCTCAGCGGGACACAGGCGAGCAACTATATCGACGCGAAAGGGACAACCTCGAACAGGTATTCCGTAAAGGCTGTCATAAACGGCAAGGAACTTGCATCTGACGATGCCGTACCCGTGTGGGGCGAGCAGTTCTTGACAGTGAACCTGGACAGGCCTGCAGGCGGTAGCGACTACACCTACAGTCCCAATGATATTGCCGTGGGCGATGTGGATGGTGATGGCGAGTTCGAGTTGGTTCTCAAGTGGGATCCGAGCAATTCCAAGGACAATTCCCAGAAGGGAAAGACGGGCAACGTCATCATTGACTGTTACAAGATGAGCGGCAAAAAACTTTGGCGCATCGATCTGGGCGTAAACATCCGTGCGGGGGCGCACTACACGCAGATGCTCGTGGGTGACTACGATGGCGACGGCAAGGCGGAACTTGCCGTAAAGACAGCGCCGGGAACGAAGGATGCCAGCGGAAAGTACCTGAGCAAGGGCGCAGCGGCCAATGCGGCACATACCAGCGATTACCGCAATTCGAGTGGATACATTCTGACCGGTGACGAATACCTCACGGTTTTCAACGGCGAAACGGGACTTGAAATGGCGACCGTCGCCTATAATCCAGGGCGCGGTACGGTAAAGAACTGGGGCGACAGTTACGGGAACCGCGTCGACCGCTTCCTTGCGACAAATGCCTATCTCGATGGCAAGAAACCGAGCATGGTTTTCCAGCGCGGCTATTACACGCGCATGGCGCTCACGGCCTACGACTGGGACGGAAAATCGCTGACGCAGCGCTGGTACCACAATTCGGCGACGAGCGGCAAGGAATGCTACGGGCAGGGAAACCATAACCTTTCGGCGGGTGACGTGGATGGCGACGGATTTGATGAAATAATGCAGGGTAACTGCGCTATCGATCACGATGGTAAGTTCATGTACCGTGTAGGTTACGGTCACGGTGATGCAATCCACTTTGGCGATTTGGACCCCGACAACGACGGCCTCGAGGTTTGGCAGGTCCACGAGGAAAAGCCCTACGGCTACAACTTGCACGACGCACGTACTGGCAAGGTGCTTTTCTACGAAACCAGTTCGGGCGATAACGGGCGCGGTGTCGCGGGCGATGTTGATTCCAACAGCCGCGGACATGAGCTCTGGTCTGCTGCAAACTGGAACACCTATACGGCTAAGGGAAAAATCTGGAAGGCCGACAAGCGTCCCGCCTACAACTTCCGTATCTACTGGGATGGTGACCTGCTTGACGAATTGTTGGACAATACGACCATCAGCAAGTGGGACCATGCAAAGCAACAGAGCAATACGCTTTTCCAGATGCAGGGCAACAGTTGCAATACCACCAAGGCGACACCGAATTTCAGCGGTGACATTCTGGGCGACTGGCGCGAGGAAGTCATCTTGCACGATGGAGCCTCCAAGCTTTACATTTACACGACGACCACGCCTACCGAACATCGCATGTACACGCTTGCGCACGACCCGGTTTATCGCAATGGCATGAGCTGGCAGAATACCGCCTACAACCAGCCGCCGCATCTGGGTTTTTGGCTGCATGGCAACAAGGGCAAGTTCCCGAAGCCGGACATCGTGCTGATAGGCGACAACACGCCGAAGGCGGCCGCGATTGTCAAGCAGGGCGCAG
>Ga0247608_10004337_pt1 | contig 15940 bp, 10 predicted proteins | sample 176DNAGHGlowgp2_FD_193490 | JGI IMG/M metagenome (GOLD analysis project Ga0247608, IMG submission 193490) | Sheep rumen microbial communities from Palmerston North, Manawatu-Wanganui, New Zealand - 1766 DNA GHGlow gp2 | ecosystem: Host-associated > Mammals > Digestive system > Stomach > Rumen ... | reverse complement strand
CTGTTTGTCGTAGTGAAATGCAACCCGGAAATGGCAATTCAGAGGTATGCACAATACTGATTAGGAAAGTTTAACAGCCGAAAAACCGCCATAAATCAAGAGGAATCAGAATTAGCGTATCGTTTAACCAAACCATCAGCTGATAGTCTAAGAATGCTTATAATGTCAAGTTTTCGGTTCTCTCAGAGGGCAGTCATTGTACACCATTTGTTCAGCCTGTTAATTTGTAAGCATGAAAAAAGGAGTTAGATTGTCTCTAACTCCTTGATTTTCAGCCTTTTGCGTGGCGCTTCAGGATGGGCTTGAACCAACGACCCCCTGATTAACAGTCAGGTGCTCTAACCAACTGAGCTACTGAAGCAGGTTTTGCTGTTAAGCGGGTGCAAAAGTACGGCGAAAAATTGAAACTACCAAACTTTTTGCGGAAAAAATTCAAGGAAACACTAATTTTTTGCAAAAAAGCGTATAAAATGGGTGTTTTGTTCGGAGAAACGTGTAATTTTGCAGCGTCAAAATAATCATTAGATGAGAATGAAAAGATATATCATCCCTTTGGTGCTGTTGTTGGCGATGTCGCTGACGGCTCAGGCACAGAAGCAAAAAGATCATAATCTCGAGGTGGGAAAGCATCTCGATATCTTTAATGAGCTCTATAAGAATCTGGAGTTGCTCTATGTAGATACCTTGAATCCGAAGGAGACCATCGGCACAGGTATCAATGCCATGCTCAGGAGTCTGGATCCTTATACGGAGTATTATGCTCAGGACGAGACGAAGAACCTGCGGATGATGCTCACAGGTAAGTATGCCGGTATAGGTGCGCTTATCCGTAAGCACCAGAAGTTGGATCGTGTGGTAATCGATGAGCCTTATCAGAACATGCCTGCTGCAGAGGCGGGGCTGAAGAAGGGCGACGTGATCCTGAGTATCGACGACTCGATGATGACGGATAAGGCTGTGGGCTATGTCAGTGAACATCTGCGCGGTGAGCCTGGAACGAGCTTCCTGCTGAAAGTGATGCGCCCGTCTACTGGTAAGCTGATGAGTTTTAAGATTACCCGTAAGAATATCAAGTTGCCTGAGTTGCCATATTATGGTATCAAGGAAGGAAACATCGGCTATATCAATCTGAACTCTTTCACAGAAGGATGTTCCAAGGATATGCGTAAGGCACTTATTGACCTGAAGAAACAGGGAGCCACTTCTCTGATTCTGGACTTGCGTGGCAATGGCGGAGGCTCGGAGCAGGAGGCTGTAGATATCCTGAACCTTTGGTTGCCTAAGGGTATTACCGTAGTTGAGAATCGCGGTAAGATCAAACAAGCCAGTAAGGAATATAAAACCCGCGTAGAACCCTTGGATACCATCATGCCGTTGGTCGTATTGGTAAATGGTGAGACGGCTTCTGCCAGTGAGATTACCAGTGGTGCCATTCAGGATTTGGATAGAGGTATAATATTAGGTACGCGTACGTACGGGAAGGGATTGGTTCAGGTTCCCATCGATCTGCCGTATAATACGAACATGAAGGTGACAACCTCGAAATACTATATCCCCAGTGGACGCTGTATCCAGGCCATCAACTACAAGAAGGGCAGTGGCGGCTATCGCGAGCATATCCCTGATTCGCTGACGAAGGTGTTCTATACCCGTAATGGGCGTGAAGTGCGCGATGGTGGTGGCATCAAACCCGATGTAGAGTTGAAAGGTGATACTATCCCCAATATCGGGTTCTATCTTTCTGCATCAGGACAAGACTCTACTGAAGTGATGTTCGATTATGTTGTGGATTACATCGCCCAGCATCCTACGATAGCCCCTGCCTCGGAGTTCCATATCACCGATGCGGAATGGCAGGCGTTCAAGGATCGTGTTGTGAAGAGCGGCTTTACCTTTGATCCCGTCAGCAAGAAACAGTTTGCCGAATTGGTGAAGACGGCAAAGTTTGAGGGATATTATGAAGAGGCGAAGTCGGCTTTTGATGAGTTGGAGAAAAAGCTGAACCACGATGTGGCATTTGCCTTGGATCGTCATGAACAGGTGCTTCGTCAGATATTGGAGTCAGAGATTATTTCTGCCTATTATTATCAGTCGGGTGCCATCGAGGCCAGTCTGAATAACGACAAACAGGTGAAGGAAGCTATACGGCTGCTGCAGAACCCTGAGGAATACAAGAAGCTACTGGCTCCACAGAAACCAAAAGAGACATCTTCCTTGCTGATGAAAATCGGCAAGAAATCATTTGGTGATATGACGGTTAAAGAGAAGAAAATGAAAATATTTAGTGCGATAGCATAAATAAATAGCTAAATATTTGGTAGTTAACGGGAAAATGCTTACCTTTGCACCCGTTCAGCGGAATGAGAGGCTCGAAAGGGTCTCTCATTTCATATTTTAATAAGCGTTAGATGATTAATAAGGAAACAATTCAGACATTGACGGAAGAGTGGTTAAGTGGTAACGACTACTTCCTGGTAGACATCAACTTCGGAGCTGATGACAGAATCGTAATTGAGATTGATCATGCCGATGGGGTATGGATTGAAGATTGTGCAGAACTGAGCCGGTTCCTGCAAGAGCGTCTGGGTGACGAGCTTGGAGAATTCGAACTGGAGGTGGGCAGTGCAGGATTGGGACAGCCTTTCAAGGTGGCGCAGCAGTATATCAACCATGTGGGGGATATGGTGGAAGTGCTCGACCTCGAAGGTAAGAAGTTCCAGGGAATCCTGAAAGCCGTCGATGGTAACAACTTTACCGTTACCGTACAGGAGAAGCAAAAGCAGGAAGGCAAGAAGCGCCCAGTGCTCGTAGAGGTCGATAAGACTTATGCGATGGATGGTGTGAAATATGCCAAGTATCTCCTGGCGTTCAAATGATTAAGAATAACAAATAAAGATAACAAATGGCAATTAAGAAAGATGCGAAAGGCCCCTCAATGATTGAGACCTTTCAGGAATTCAAAGAGACAAAGAACATCGACCGTACTACTCTGGTCAGTGTGCTGGAGGAGAGCTTCCGTAATGTCATCGCCAAGATCTATGGCTCTGACGAGAACTTCGATGTGATTGTGAACCCCGACAAGGGTGACTTCGAGATTCACCGTAACCGTGTGGTAGTAGCCGACGGTGAGGTGGAGGATGAGAACAAGGAGATTGAACTGAGTGAAGCCCAGAAGATTGAGCCCGACTATGAGATAGGCGAGGAAGTATCCGAAGAGGTGGAGTTTGCTAAGTTCGGTCGTCGTGCTATCCTGAACCTGCGTCAGACGCTGGCGTCAAAAATCCTTGAGCTCGAACACGACTCTCTCTATCAGAAGTATAAGGATAAGGTAGGACAGGTGGTTAGCGGCGAGGTTTACCAGATTTGGAAGCGTGAGGTGCTGCTGATGGACGATGAGGGTAACGAACTCCATCTCCCGAAGGCTGAGCAGATACCCTCAGACAACTATCACAAGGGTGAGACCATCCGTGCCATCGTGAAAGAGGTGCAGAACGAGAATAATAATCCCCGCATCATCCTCTCACGTACCAGTCCAGTCTTCCTCGAGCGTCTGCTGGAGGCTGAGGTGCCTGAGATCAATGATGGTCTGATCACCATCAAGCGTGTGGCCCGTATGCCGGGTGACCGTGCAAAGGTGGCTGTCGAGAGCTATGATGAGCGTATCGATCCAGTAGGAGCTTGTGTAGGTGTCAAGGGTAGTCGTGTACATGGTATCGTCCGTGAGCTCGGCAACGAGAACATCGACGTGATCAACTACTCTTCCAACGTACAGCTGTTTATCCAGCGTGCACTGAGTCCTGCCAAGGTTTCCAGCATCGTGCTTGATCAGGAAAACCACAAGGCTGAGGTTTACCTGCAGCCAGAGGAGGTGTCACTGGCTATCGGTCGTGGTGGTATGAACATTAAACTGGCTTCCATGCTGACAGAATATACGATCGACGTATTCCGTGTAGTCAGCGAAGGTGAGGCTGATGAGGATATCTATCTGGACGAGTTCGCTGATGAAATCGACCAGTGGGTTATCGATTCTATTAAGGCTATTGGTCTGGATACAGCCAAGGCTGTTCTCAATGCACCCCGTGAGATGCTGATCGAGAAAGCCGACCTCGAGGAGGAGACCGTAGACCATCTGCTGAGTGTGCTCCGTGCAGAATTTGAGTAATTATCAAGTATCACTTTTCAATTAGAGTAAATGGGAGTCAGATTAAATAAAGTATTAACAGAACTGAACATTGGTCTTCAGACGGCTATCGACTATCTGAAGAACAAGAAGAGTCTGGGCGAGATCAAGGATGATGCGAATGTCAACACCAAGATTTCCGACGAGCAGTACGAAGCACTCGTCAAGGAATTCAAGGGCGATAAGGACGTGAAGACCCAGGCTGGGATGATTTTCCCGAAGAAAAAGGAAAAAGAGAAAGAGAAGCCCAAGAAGGAAGTGAAGCCGGAGCCCGTCGCTGAGAAAAAGGAGGAGCCCCGCCAGACATTCACCCCACTTGGGAAAATCGATTTGACTCAAGTTGGTAAACCTGCTAGGCCAAAGGAGGAGCCGAAACCAGAAAAGGTTGAAGTCCCGAAGCCTGTGGAGAAGAAGGTTGAAGTAAAGCCTGAACCCAAGCCCGAGCCCAAGCCGGAACCAAAACCTGAGCCTAAGCCCGAGCCTGAACCAGAACCGAAACCCGAACCTGAACCCAAGGTGGCAGTAGAACCCGAACCCGCAAAGGTCGATGAGGCACCTGCTTCACCTGCAACCCAGGAGAGTGAGGTTTATAAGCTGAGGACAGAACAGAAGGCTATGCCGAACCTCAATGTGGTGGGTAAGATCGACCTCGATTCTCTGAACCAGAGTACGCGTCCGAAGAAGAAATCAAAGGAAGAGCGTCGTAAGGAGCGTGAGGAGAAGCAGGCCCAGCAGCATAACGGCACTGGTGAGAAGAAGAAGCGTGAGCGTATCCGTGGCGGAAAAGAGCGCGTGGATATCGAGGCTGCTGCCAAGCAGGACAGTAACAACGGTAATAAGAAGAATAAGAACAAGGGAGGCAACCAGAACTTCCAGGATTCAGGCAATAATCAGCAGGGTGGTGGCAAGAAAAACAAGAAGAACCGCCCCGTGAAGCCCCTTGAGGTTGACGATGAGGCTGTAGCCCGTCAGGTGAAGGAGACGCTGGCGCGACTCACTTCCAAGAACCAGAACAAGAAGGGTGCCAAGTACCGTCGTGAGAAGCGTGATGCCGTCGCCGAGCGTATGCAGGAGGAGATGGAGACACAGGCAGCAGAGAGCAAGGTACTGAAGCTGACGGAGTTTGTGACCGTCTCTGAACTTGCCACGATGATGAATGTTGGTGTGAACCAGGTTATCGGTACCTGTATGAGTATCGGTATCATGGTGTCTATCAACCAGCGCTTGGATGCTGAGACCATCAATATCGTTGCCGAGGAGTTCGGATTCACTACCGAATATGTTTCTGCCGAGGTACAGAACGCCATCACTGAGGAGGAGGACGATGAGAACGATCTGATTTCTCGTGCCCCGATTGTAACGGTGATGGGTCATGTAGACCACGGTAAGACTTCTCTGCTCGACCATATCCGCAATACGAATGTGATTGCCGGTGAGGCTGGTGGAATCACTCAGCATATCGGTGCCTATAACGTCAAGCTGAAGGACGGCCGCCGCATTACCTTCCTGGATACCCCTGGTCACGAGGCCTTTACCGCCATGCGTGCCCGTGGTGCTCAGGTGACGGATATCGCCATCATCATTGTTGCTGCCGACGACTCTGTGATGCCTACCACCAAGGAGGCCATCGCTCATGCTCAGGCTGCTAACGTGCCGATGGTGTTTGCCATCAACAAGATTGATAAACCAGGTGCTAACCCCGATAAGATCCGTGAGGACCTGGCAAACATGAACCTGCTCGTCGAAGAGTGGGGTGGTAAGTACCAGTGTCAGGAGATTAGTGCCAAGAAGGGCATTGGTGTAGAGGAGTTGCTGGAAAAGGTACTGCTCGAGGCCGAGATGCTCGACTTGAAAGCTAATCCTAACCGTAAGGCTACTGGTTCTATCATCGAGAGTTCACTCGACAAAGGCCGTGGTTATGTCTCTACCGTTCTTGTATCAAATGGTACGCTGAAGGTAGGCGACGTGGTCATTGCAGGTACTGCCTGGGGTAAGGTAAAGGCGATGTTCAATGAGCGTAACCAGCGTATCGAACAGGCTGGTCCCGCTGAGCCCGCCATCATCTTGGGCCTGAATGGTGCTCCTACTGCAGGCGACTCTTTCCATATCATGGAGACTGAGCAGGAAGCACGTGAAATCACCAACAAGCGTATCCAGTTGCAGCGCGAACAGAGTCTGCGTACTACGACCAAACTCGGACTCGACGAACTGTCGCACCGTATCGCCCTTGGTGAGTTCCATGAGCTCAATATCATTGTGAAGGGTGATACTGACGGTTCTATCGAGGCTCTTTCTGATTCGTTCATCAAGCTCTCTACCGAGAAGGTTCAGGTGAACGTCATCTCGAAGGCTGTAGGTCAGATCTCAGAGAACGATGTCATGTTGGCTTCGGCTTCCGAGGCTATCATCATCGGCTTCCAGGTGCGTCCTTCTGCTGATGCACGTCGTGCTGCTGACCGTGAAGGCGTTGAGATCAATACCTATTCGATTATCTACGACGCCATTGACGATGTGAAGCAGACCATGCAGGGTATGCTCGACAAGGTGAAGAAGGAGGTTATCTCTGGTGAGATCGAGGTGAAGCAGGTGTTCAAGATTTCCAAGGTGGGTACTGTGGCCGGTGGTCTGGTTACCGACGGTAAGGTACACAATAAGGATAAGGCCCGTGTGATTCGCGATGGTATTGTGATTCATACTGCTCCGATTGAAGCCCTGAAGCGCTATAAGGACGATGCCAAGGAAGTGGCAACGGGCTTGGAGTGTGGTATCTCGCTGGTGAACTTCAACGATATTCAGGTAGGCGATATCATCGAGACCTTCACAGAGATAGAGGTTGAACAGAAACTTTAAACATTGGACATTGGACATTGAACATTGAACATTGGCTGCGCCTTGTTCTTTGACTCAATGGTCAATGGTCAATAGTCAATGGTTAATGAAAGAGAAAAATGAATATGTCCGTAAGGTGGCCGAACAGAAATACGAGTTCGGCTTCACCACGGACGTACATACTGAAATCATCGAAAAGGGGCTGAACGAAGACATTGTTCGGCTCATCTCTGCTAAAAAGGGGGAGCCCGAGTGGATGCTTGAGTTCCGCCTCAAAGCTTTACGTTACTGGGAGGAACAGACGGAACCCAAGTGGGGGCATGTGCATGTGCCGCCTATTGATTATCAGGCGATTTCATATTATGCAGACCCTTTGGCGAAGAAACCTGCAGGCGACGGGAAGATAGACCCAGAACTTGAGAAGACGTTTGACAAGCTGGGCATTCCCCTCGAGGAGCGTCTTGCCTTGAGTGGCAATACGGCTGTCGATGCCATCATGGACTCAGTATCCGTGAAGACCACCTTCAAGGAGAAACTGCGCGAGAAAGGTGTTATTTTCTGCTCCATCGGCGATGCCATCAAGGAGCATCCTGACCTGGTGCGCGAATACCTGGGCTCTGTGGTGCCTTATCGTGACAACTTCTTCGCAGCGCTTAATTCTGCGGTGTTCAGCGACGGCTCCTTCGTATATATCCCCAAAGGGGTACGCTGCCCCATGGAACTCAGTTCCTATTTCCGCATCAATGCCCGTAATACGGGTCAGTTTGAGCGCACGCTGATCATCGCCGACGATGATGCCTATGTCTCCTATCTCGAAGGCTGTACGGCTCCAATGCGCGATGAGAACCAGTTGCATGCAGCTATCGTGGAGATTATCGTGAAGGATAGGGCAGAGGTGAAGTACTCTACCGTACAGAACTGGTATCCTGGCGATGAGAACGGCAAGGGCGGTGTCTTGAACCTCGTCACAAAGCGTGGTGATCTGCGTGGTGTGGATTCAAAACTCTCATGGACTCAGGTAGAGACAGGCTCTGCCATCACTTGGAAGTATCCCTCCTGTATTTTGCGAGGCGACAACTCGCAGGCTGAGTTCTATAGCGTAGCCGTAACCAACAACTATCAGGAGGCTGATACAGGTACCAAGATGATCCACATCGGCAAGAATACCAAGTCGACGATTATCTCGAAGGGTATTTCTGCTGGTCATTCCCAGAACTCGTATCGTGGCCTTGTCCGTGCCGCTTCAACGGCCGATAATGCCCGTAACTATTCTTCGTGTGACTCGTTGTTGTTGGGTTCCGACTGTGGTGCACATACCTTCCCTTATATGGATGTCCACAACGACACAGCCGTCTTCGAGCATGAGGCAACCACCTCTAAGATCTCGGAAGATCAGCTGTTCTACTGCAATCAGCGTGGCATCCCTACGGAACAGGCCGTCGGACTCATCGTCAACGGCTATGCCAAGGAAGTGCTTCAAAAACTTCCCATGGAGTTCGCCGTCGAGGCTCAGAAATTACTCTCTGTCTCTCTCGAAGGCACAGTGGGATGAGGACTAAAGGTCAATAGGATTCTATTTGTGTAAGCCGCCGTATTAAACTCTCCATCAAAGGTGACAAGCGTGCAGTCCTCTAATTGTTCAATCGTTGTTTTATTGTTGAAATCTTGTATGTGATTACTATTGTTTCGTTGTAGACTTATATTGGATGGCCAGCATGGTCAGGTCATCACTCTGCTCGGCATCTCCCACGAACTTGTGGACAGCCTCAGTCATCTTGGCTATGATCTCCTTACAACTGCCACCAGTCTGAAGCACATCCACGATTCGCTGATCTCCAAATAGATTATTCTGACTGTCTTGTGCTTCCGTCAGTCCATCGGTATACATGAAGAGTATTGTGCCTTCTGGCATCCGATACTCCTCGAGACAATAAACAGTGTCGCTAAACGTACCGACGGGCAAGTTCGGATCGCTTTTCAGTTCTGTGATACCATTACCCACAAGATAAGGCCAGTCGTGCCCCGCATTACAATACTGTAATTGGCCTGTTTGCAGGTCGAGTACCCCAAGGAAGAAAGTCACGAACATATTCGAGTCGTTACCATCGGACATTGCCTCATTGATGAGTGAGACGATTTTTTCCGGACGACTCTCATGATTGGCTATGTTACGGAATAAACTACGCGTCATAGCCATCACCAATGAGGCAGGTATACCCTTACCTGACACATCACCGATACAGAAGAACAGCTTATCGTCACGGATAAAGAAATCGAAAAGGTCGCCGCCCACCTCTTTGGCTGACGTCAATTGTCCATAAATGTCAATATCGTCACGATCAGGATAGGCAGGGAACAACTTTGGCAACATTGACATCTGAATATCCTTGGCTGCATTCAGTTCTCCCTCGATGCGACCCTTGGTCTCATTCACCTGCTTCAGTTCTTCCATCTGCTCCTTCAGCGAAGTCTGCATCATCGCAAACGAGTCGTGCAAGCGCTTCATCTCATCATGCGATAAAATCTGGGGCAGCGATGCATTCAGGTTGCCTTGGGCAACCTCATCGGCAGACTTGGCAAAAAGGGTCAGTGGCTTGGTGACTCGTATTAAGATGTGATGGCAAATGAAGAACAGGATCGCCAGTCCTATCAGCATGACGGCCACGACAATACCTCCAAAGATCATCGAGCGAGAGAAGATGAGCTTGGCAGGGATCACAGTAGCCATCGACCATCCCGTACGCTCTATCGGCGCATAGTTGATGTAGAACTTGGTGCCGTCACGATCAACGGCTTCCATACCCGTTTTGCCGTCAATCATCTCATAGCCTATACGGTTGTCAATCGTGTCAGCAGTCACGTCTGCTAAAATGAAATAGGATTCGTTTAGAATACGGTCACGCAGAGGGTGGGTAATGTATGCGCCGCCCTTACCTATAATGTAGGTATATGCATGATGATAGAAGAAGGCGCTGTCGCCCTCCAAGATAGCCCATTGTGCATCTCTCTCTTGGTCTTTAATATTCAGCACCCGCTGATTGAAATCAAGGTCACTTTCCGTCACGAGTTCTGTAAGCCACTCTAATGACACGTCAGCGGTGATGATGGCATAGATGTTGCCCGAAGCATCAAAGAGCGGACGCGAATACGTGGTCATCATCTGCTCACCGCCACCCTTGTCATAATAAGGCTCACTCCAGTAATTACGCTTCAAGAGCTTGGGAATGAGATACCAATCCATATAATGATACTCATAGTCATTGCTGCCGAGCTGTTTGGTGAGAACCGTTGAGTCGATGTCGCGATAGGCATACGGAGAGAATTGTTTACCCTTACTAGGATAATAGTTGGGCTCGAAGGCCACGGTGGAACCAATGATATTTGGGTTCAGTTCCAGCAAACGACGGACGACACCATACATCTTGTCCGGATTGGAAAGCGAATTTTCCACCTCCGGTATGGTATTCGCCACAGCGACTTCCACACCTACAAGGACACTGTTGATGTGCTGATTTGCTATCTCCATACGGCTCTGCACATTTTCCTTTGTTCCCATCAGAACAGCCGATGAACTAATGTACGACACTATCAATGCGATAATGACTGTAACAATCATCACCGTGAGCATCACCCAAAAGGTAAGTCTGGCGGAAAGGGAGCGGAAAGTGGGAAGTGAAAAACGGAATGAACTCATGGCTGCGTAATTTGCTTATAAGAAATCGGATGCTTTAAAACACTCCCCTCGCAGAGGATACGGTTTGTAAGGTCGAACATCTGAGGATCCAGACGGTAAGTACGCTTGCCAGTTTTAGGATCCGTAAGTAACCTGAGACACTCCTCCAGCATCCAGCGCTGGGCATAGATGTTAAAGGGGACATTATTCTGACGCATATAGAACATCACGAGATCAAGCGTCTCCTTAGGATGCTGAGCAGCCCATTCCCAGCCTTTACGAGTGGCTTCAGCAAACTTCACGACTTCCTCCCGATGCTTCATAAAGAAATCCTTCGTCACATAAAGCCCGTCCTCAGGCACATTATAGCCGATATCCCGCAGATATAATAGCTGCTCTTTTTTCAGTCGCTGTCCAGCGGCTCTTAACTGGAAGTACTCATTATAGCTCATGGCCAGCGTGGCATCGATGGCACCTGAAATGTAGATGTTGGCATTGGATATAAAGGGCACCCATTCAATATCGAGTTTGGCTTTTCGCCCTATCGCGATGGGCAGCATGGAAGCGCCTGCCCTGAAATGACCAACGCGTTTGCCGTCCAGACTGTTGAAACCCTTCAACGGCTGGTGGGAGACGATCATCAGGCCGCTCTGCTGGAAATACTGCAGCACATTCACCAGTTGGCTTCCATCATTCATCATCTCCAGAGCCGATGTCAGCTGAAGCGACACAAACTGGCTCTCCCCACTCTCCAAACGATTGACGTTTGTCCTGGAGGCTGTCGGATGCTTGATTACCACATTCAGTCCTGCCTCCTTAAAGTAGCCCATTGCTTCTGCCACATAGAAACCGGCAAACTGTGCCTGAGCTGTCCAGATGGGTGTGTACACCAACTCCTTCTTCTGGGCGCAGACGGTCATTCTGAATGGAAAAAACATCAGAACGGTTATCATCAAAAATATCCTTCTCATAAGTTTTTGCACATTTCGTGGGCAAATTTACAAAAAAAATCTAATTTACGTTTCATTTTAAATAACTTTTTCTGTTACGTACAGAAAAACTCCTCCTTTTAATCAGAAAAATTTCGTTATCTACACTTTTTTTGATAACTTTGCACCCTGAAAACAGATAGACGATGTTAGAAGTTAAAAATTTGCACGCCAAGATTGGCGAAAAAGAGATACTGAAGGGCATCGACCTCGTGATCAACGATGGCGAGACCCATGCCATCATGGGACCTAACGGCTCTGGGAAGAGTACGCTGAGTGCTGTACTAGTGGGCAATCCGCTCTATGAAGTGACGGAAGGCGAAGCTTATTTCAACGGCAAGAACCTGCTGGAGATGAAGCCTGAGGATCGTGCCCATGAGGGATTGTTCCTGAGTTTCCAGTATCCGGTGGAGATACCAGGCGTCTCGATGACCAACTTCATGAAGGCAGCCATCAACGAGAAGCGCAAGTATCAGGGGCTGGAGCCCATGAATGCGGCTGAATTCCTGAAGCTGCAGCGCGAGAAACGCAAGATTGTGGAACTCGACTCCAAGCTCGCCAATCGCTCTGTGAACGAGGGTTTCAGCGGGGGCGAGAAGAAGCGCAACGAGATTTTCCAGATGGCGATGCTCGAGCCCAAACTGAGCATCCTTGATGAGACTGACTCCGGCCTTGATGTCGATGCCATGCGTATCGTGGCAGAGGGAGTGAACAAGCTTCAGACGTCTGAAACCTCGTGTATCGTCATTACCCACTATGACCGTCTGCTGGAGATGATCCGTCCCCAGTTCGTCCATGTGCTCTATAAGGGCCGTATTGTGAAGACGGGTGGCCCTGAGCTCGCCAAGCAGATTCAGGAGCACGGCTACGACTGGATAAAGGAAGAAATCGGAGAAGAGTAATGGGAGCAGAGCAGCAATATATAGACCTCTACGAGCAGGCACGGGAGATGATCTTCTCTCATGCTCCCGAGGCGATGAATGCCGTAAGGGATGAGGCTTTCGGGGATTTCCGTAGGCAGGGCTTCCCATCAAAAAAGGTGGAGCGCTATAAGTACACCGATATGCAGAAGCTCTTCGCACCCGACTATGGCGTGAACTTGAATCGCCTCGAAATACCCGTCGATCCCTATCAGACATTCCGTTGCGATGTGCCCAACCTTTCCACCTTGCTCTATTTCGTCGTCAACGATATGTTCTATCGCGATGATAAGCCTAAGGGTCAAAGACTGCGGGTAGGCGGGCAACGCCCGGGAATTTTGCCCGAGGGTGTTGTCATTGGATCTATGCGCGATTTCCCTGAGTTGGTAAACACCTACTACGCTAAGTTGGCCAAGACCTCAGATGATGCTGTGACGGCGCTCAATACGATGCTGGCCCAAGACGGCCTGTTGGTCTATGTGCCTCGCAACGTGAAGGTCGATCGTGCCATCCAGGTCATCAATATCCTTAAGGCCACACCCAGCAATGCCCAGCGTCAGGTGCCCGATCTGATGGTGAACCGCCGAGTGCTGATCGTGCTTGAGGAAGACGCAGAACTGAAGATGCTCTTCTGCGACCATGCCGCCGACGACAAGAACTTCCTGGCTACTCAGGTCATCGAGGCCTATGTGGGCGAGAATGCCTCACTCGACCTCTATTGTCTTGAGGAGACACATTATAAGAATGTTCGTGTGAGCAATGTCTATATCGACCAGCAGGCCAACAGCCGTGTGAACCACAACGTCATCACCCTCCACAACGGCATCACCCGCAATAAGCTCGACCTCACCTTCTCGGGCGAGGGGGCTGAGTGCCAGTGCTACGGCTGTGTGATTGCCGATAAGCAGCAGCATGTGGATAATAATACGCTCATCACCCATCATGTGCCTCATTGCACCTCGAATGAGCTCTACAAATATGTGCTCGATGAGAAGGCCACAGGTGCCTTTGCAGGTCGTGTGCTTGTGGAACACGGAGCCCAGAAGACCTCCTCGCAGATGACCAACCAGAACCTCACGGCCACAAAGGAAGCCCGAATGTACACCCAACCCATGCTTGAGATCTATGCCGACGACGTGAAGTGTGCCCATGGTTCAACCGTTGGCCAGCTCAACGATGCCGCCCTCTTCTACATGCGCCAGCGTGGTATCTCTTTGCAGGAGGCCAAGTTGCTGCTGCAGAACGCATTTATCAACGAAGTCATCGACAAGATGCAGCTCGAACCTCTTCGCGACCGTCTCCATCACCTCGTTGAGAAGCGCTTCCGTGGCGAGCTCAACAAATGCGAAGGCTGCAAACTCTGCAAGTAGTCACTGGCTTATTCACAGATTCACAATTCACAGTTTCTTTTCCATAGGGTACATCTCCCTGTATATCTATCTTTATATATATTTATATACATATATAAACGTAAATTAACATTTCCTGTGCAAGTCTGCCCCCCCTGGCACCAAAAATAAACTGTGAATTGTGAATCTGTGAATATCGCTTTCCCTTCTTATGCATAAACATACGTGCCATTGTATTAATATCAGCAGAAATCCACCACCCAAATCCGCTTACGACTGAGCAGGGGTTTCCTTACGAGAAACGCCCCTTTTCCTTACGATTGACCATCGTTTTGGTACACCCTGACTACTTGGTGCGTTTAGCGGTGGGCGTGATGCTCTTGAATTTCTTGAAATTGCGGTAGAATGCGCTGGAAGAGGTAAAGCCTGACTTGAACATCACATCGTTGATCGACAACTCCGGATGCTCCTCGAGCAACTGCGAGGCATAATCGATACGCTGTCCGTTGATATAGTCGGAAAAGGATATCCCCATCTCCACATTGATGGCATTGTAGACATAATTGCGGTTGCTGTTCAGCCGCATGGCCAGGTCGCTGACCTTCAGGTTGGGATAAAGATATAGTTTCTCTTCGCTCATCAGTTTGCGTATCTTCTCCAAGAGTTCGCTATAGCCACAGTCTTCAGCCATCGGTTCTGATTCCATAAAGACTTCGGCTTCGATGTCCTGCACAGAGAACTGCTGGTTCAGGCCCACGTGGCCTATCAGAAGGAGCAGCATGGAGAACAATAAGGAAGGAATGGCTAGGGGTCCTGCCCCGTCAATGAAACGCTGACGCCCTATCAGGTTGAACACAAAGGCGACGAGTGAAGTGACTGCGAAGAGCACCAATAGTGTCTTCACCCTGACAATTCGTTTTCCCTCAATGTTCGAATAGTTCGTTTCGACAACGGCATTATAGGCTGTAATCCGACGGAATCCGAAAAAGAGCACTAAAGGCACCTGAAGAGCAAACACGATTCTGACCACGACATGGATTATGGCCTGCCAGTAAGCCAGTCCAGACAGCGAGGCAAATTCATCGTCATAGAGATAATGCTGGACGAAGGTGGCCGTTTCCTGAGGATTCATCAGTGTGTAGAGCAGCCCTACGGCCAGACAGCAAAGCAGCGACGGCAGCAGGTAAAGGGCTTGTCGCCAGCGATTGTGGCGGTAGTCCGTCAACTCTTCTATATATAGGTAATATAGCGGGAACACGGCTGGATTGCAGAAGCAGTAGAGTGTATCCGTTAGAGGTATGACGGCCATTAGACGATTGAAATAGATGTAATGGGCCAGATAGAGCATCGTTGCCGTAGCCATGAAAATCAGCAATTTCAGCTTTGCCATGTTCCGATGATCATAGAGGCTCAGGGCTATCAGCACTGAGAGAATGCCGCATACGATCATCGGCAAGGAGGATATCAAAACGCCTAACATGGCTGCAAAAGTAGTGTAAAATCTTCAATTATGCAAATAAAAAAGGCGTAAAGGATACAAAAAAGCAGATTGGTGTTTGGTTTACACCTGCCAAATGCGGAATATGCCGATGAAATCGTAGTTTTTGGGGTATCTGATTGCATATTCGGGAAAGAATTGAATCTTCTGATAACGAGAAATTGTGAATTCGGGAAAACTTTCTTGGAATAAGGAATCGCATATTCGTCACAATTTTCTATTTTTGCGACATATTAAGCAACTATAAATTAAAACTATTGAACTATGGGGAAGAATTTTCTACTCAAATCCTGTCTGGTGCTTGCACTTATAATGGCTTTCTGCGCCAAAGCCGCGTCTCAAAGTACCAATGATATCCCTAAGGAGGGAAACATGTTCTATATGGAGAACGGGAAAACGCGCACTGTTAAGGCGTCTACCCGAGGAGACAAGGATCCCCAGTGGTCGTTCAAGTCTGTCGTCGAGAATTGTTATGATAATGATAAATACAAAGACAAAGAAG
>Ga0247608_10004336_pt1 | contig 15941 bp, 14 predicted proteins | sample 176DNAGHGlowgp2_FD_193490 | JGI IMG/M metagenome (GOLD analysis project Ga0247608, IMG submission 193490) | Sheep rumen microbial communities from Palmerston North, Manawatu-Wanganui, New Zealand - 1766 DNA GHGlow gp2 | ecosystem: Host-associated > Mammals > Digestive system > Stomach > Rumen ... | reverse complement strand
AGAGAGTTAGGAGAAAAGCATAAGGCTCTTCAGGATATTGATTATCTATTAATATCACATTTTCATCCTGATCACATGGGTATAGCAGGAGAAATAGCAGAGTGCGGTCCTAAAGTACTTATAATGGATCTGCAACTTCCATATATACATTCATCTGATGTTATTTTTGGAAAAGAGAATAACAGATTCTTTAAGCCTATTTCTGAAAATGATTTGAAAGTCATAAGTGTTGATAAAAGTAGAGCGTTTCTAACAAGTATTGGCATAAATGGCGAGATTATATATACACCTGGTCATAGTGATGATAGTATTTCTTTATATTTAGATGATGGCTCTCTTTTTGTTGGTGATCTAAATCCATTATACGAACTGGATATGCATAAGGGGACTGATATTGAGAAGTCGTGGAATAATCTTCTTAGTCGTAATCCGAGTAGGATATATTACGGACATGCGAAGACAGCTACATTTGCGGAAAACGATATGCCGGTTGAAACTAAGGAAAATGATGAGATTAGTTCAGATGGGTTCGGATATAAGCTTGTTTCACGAGTAATCAAGTATATCGATAAGGGTTATAATGTGGATAGAATCAGAAAGAAAACAGGAGCTGACCGGAGCTGATCGAGGATATTAATAGAATGTATCTTACGCATCCCGGAGTTAGTATTCAAGGAATACTGGATAGGATAGAGATAAAGAATAGATGAGATAATCAAAGAGACGGAGGTTTCCATGAGAAGAGTGATATGGATAGTGCTGGATAGCGTAGGAATGGGTGAAGCGCCGGATGCAGCAGATTTTGATGACGTAGGTTGTAATACCATTGGGCATATCATGGAGAAATTCCCTGCTCTGGATATTCCGAATCTTAGAAGTATAGGATATGGAAATATAGATGGAATGGTTGGAGTAAAGCCAGTGGATAAACCTCTTGGCGCTTTTGGAAGACTAACCGAACTATCTGCTGGAAAGGACACGACTATAGGGCATTGGGAGATGGTCGGTATACATACCCCTAAGAGATTTCCTACATATCCTGATGGCTTTCCAAGTGAGATAATTGATGACCGGGCAAGCTTCCTATAGGAGAAAGCCGTTATATTGATGTATATAAAGCATCTCTGGCAAATAATCATTAAAAAGAAACTATATAAATAACATGGATAATACACTTATAAATAGAATTAATGAACTTGCAGAAAAGTCGTATAGTGAGAATAGATTTGTGTTCACAGACTTTCTTGATATGGCGCAGCTTTCGACTTACTATAGCCTTGAACGTGACCTTTCATATGTTGGCACGTCTGTTTCGGGTGGAACGGATGGATGCGAGAGATGTATGGTTAGGTTTGGTTCACCTGATAGTTTGGGATATGACGAAGCGTTTCCGATAGTTTTGCTTCATATCAGTCCAGTGCAAAAGAAGTTTTCTGATGCATTAACTCACCGCGATTTTCTTGGATCGGTAATTGGTCTGGGTATAGAGCGTACTAAACTTGGAGATATTATTGTAAGAGATAATGAAGGATATATTTTTGTTAATGAAAGTATCAGCGAATATATCACTGAAAATCTGAGTAAGGTCAAACATACAAATGTAAGAGTTGAGAAATGCTTAGATATTCCGGAGGCTGTCGCCCCAAAGTTTGCAGAAGAAAGTATAATAGTTAGTAGCAACAGGCTGGATGCTATTATCGCAAGAGTATATAAGCTATCCCGAGATTTAGCTGTAAGATACATATCTGAAGGAAAAGTTTTTCTGTCAGGAAGACAGATGACTGAAAATGCAAAACAACTCAAAGCTGGTGACATAGTATCAGTAAGAGGAAAAGGTAAGTTTATCTTTGAGGGTGAAGGTGGTAATACCAGAAAAGATAAGCTATATATTAATATAAAGAAATATGTGTAACTAAGTTTAGTTAGTTGGTTTATCAGGAAGCTTGTAGGAACGAAGGATAATTATAAAAATAAAGAAACTAGGAGGTTACTATGGGGTCAATATCTAAGGTCTATTTTATAAAGGAAATCACACCCGAGGCTGTTGTGAAATTATACGATATACTTGGAAGAAAGCTGGAAGGAAATGTAGCGATAAAAGTTCACTCCGGTGAAGCTGGTAATCAGAATTATCTTCATCCAGAATTTTGGAAGCCGGTAGTAGATCACGTGGGTGGAACAATTGTTGAGTGTAACACCGCTTATGAGGGCGAGAGAAACTCAAGTGAGAAACACAGAAAAATAATTGGTGCTCACGGCTGGAATAATTATTTTAAAGTTGATCTGATGGATGAAGAAGGACCAGATGTGGAGATTCCAATAAAGAGACATCATAAGCACTTAAAGTCTGATATAGTTGGAAAGAATTTTATGAATTATGATTCTATGCTCGTGCTTTCACATTTTAAAGGTCATCCTATGGGTGGATATGGTGGCGCACTTAAACAGCTATCAATAGGTTGTGCATCAGCTGCAGGAAAAGTTAACATTCACTCGGCAGGAAAGTATACATTGGCCGAGGATCAGGATGTGGTTTGGACTGATCTGCCTGAGCAGAATGCATTTCTGGAGTCCATGGCAGAGGCTGCATCAGCAGTAGTTGATCATTTCCAGGATAAGATAGTATATGTGAATGTTATGGCAAATATGTCCGTAGATTGTGATTGCTGTGCTATAGCTGAGGATCCATACATGAAGGATATAGGTATACTAATTTCAACAGATCCGGTTGCTATAGATAAGGCATGTATTGATCTTGTTAAGCAGAGCGATGATCCGGGTAAGGAACATTTCCTTGAGAGGGTAGCTTCTAGAAATGGTGAACATACGATTGATGCCGCATGTGAGATGGGGATTGGCGTAGTTGAATATGAATTAATTGATTGTTAAACTTTACATGTTTTATAGAACAATAAATTGTTACTTTTGGAAGTGTAAGTAAAGTTTATGAAGAGTTTTGTTTAATTGGTTTAATGTATACCGATTGTATAATGGAATGGTAGATATATGATAGGAAACATGGATTATGCAACTACATATACATTAATGTACCTTGAGATAAATCTCATGGCAATCATTTTGGTTGCCATTATCCTCTATAAAACTCAGGGTATATCCAAGATGGTTGCCCAGAGAAACTTTGCGATGTCCATCTATTCGGCCATTGTATTCTTTGCGTCGGACACTATCTTTGTTTTGATGCTTAGAGGAATATTTGAGGGTAATAAAGTCATATATATGGTATCCAAGAGTGCTTATTTCTTGTCGACCACGCTGATGTGCTACTTTTGGTTCGTTTATTTTGAGCATATTCAAGGCTCGCCTTTTGTAGAGAACAGAAGGCGTGTGAGAGTTGCATCGTGTATTGTATGGGTGATGGGCATACTTCTGATAGTGAACATTTTCACCGGCATCCTGTTTTATGTTGATGATAGTGGTGGATACCACAGAGGTCCGTTATTCCTCATCCAATATATAGTTTCATATATTTATGTTTTTGTAACCTGTTTCAGAGCGCTTATCGGTGTTTTTGATAAGAAGAAAAAAGAAATGCGCTCAACACTTATAAAGCTTGCGTTATTCCCGCTTGCTCCTGCAATCGCAGGGATCATTCAATTCATTTATCCGAATCTTCCACTTGCATGCATGACACTTTCGCTTGCTATATTGCTTCTGTACATGGATTCAATGGATAAGGTTATCGCAGTGGATCCTCTTACAAAGCTTGGAAACAGAAAGCATTTCCTATACAGATATGAGCAGTGGCTCGAAAATGACAACAGTGATTCCATGTATCTTATGATGCTTGACGCAAATAAGTTCAAGACAATAAACGATGTTTACGGGCACATTGAGGGCGACGCTGCACTGATCAGGATTTCCGAGTCCATGAGTATAGCTTGCTCGCAGTCAAAGAAGAAGAGCAGCTGCATCAGATTTGGTGGTGATGAATTTCTGATAATGGTCTGGACAAGTGATGAAAATGAGGTCCGGAAAATCGGTGAAAATGTGAGCAACATTTTGAAGAGACTCAATGATGAGGCAAATGTTCCCTACGACCTGACAGTCTGTATCGGCATATCAAAGGCTGACAAAAACCGGGATGTCAAGGATGTGATTGAAGAGGCGGACAAAAAGCTGTACGAAGAAAAAAGAAAAGTATAGATTTCTTAAGGACTCCTTATCTATTATTATATAACGGATTTTGAGAGCACACCCGCATGCTTGCATGAACGGGTGTGCTCTTATTTTTGTGTAAGTACTGCGAAGCAGTTCCGTATTACGCATCAAGAAAAAACAATTAGAACCAATAATGCTTTAATCCATATGTATAGTTCTACTTAGAAACTAGATATAGTGTGCTTTGTTATCACACATATAAAATGCAGTAAAATAGGGCGTTGCAACGGGTGTTAACAGGAATGTTAACACCCGTTGTCATATTGCAAGGGCTACTTGGTAGAGCTTTAAGCACCTAAATGTTACTCTTGATTCAACAAAATAACCAAGGAGGAAAAGTTGATCATGAGTAAGATTAAAAACTTTTTTAAGAACATCAGTCCGTTAAACAATCGGACGGAAATGCCGATGATACTTTATATCATTAAAGTCATCATAATATTCTGGTTTGTAAAATTTGGGTCGGAATTAATAGGTGAGGTCATTGTCATTGGATTACATTTTATCTGTGGTAAGAATCCACTGAAGGGAGAAATGTTTGATCCGGGCACGATAATGCTGATAACGTATTTTGGTTATGGCATTATGATTGGAGTAATGTTCCTTTACTGGAAATTGTTTCAAAAGAAGACTCTGGCTGAACTTGGGTTTACGAAGAAAGCCTGCACATATTTTGTTGGTGCATTTGCGGGGCTAGTGCTGATAATTGTGTCGGTTGTGTCAGTTTGGTTTACAGGTGCATTAACTTATCATGGTTTATTTAGTGATATAGATTATATCTACATATTACTTATGCTGGGTGGATTCATATGCCAGGGAGCAATGGAAGAGGTGCTTTGCAGGGGGATTGTTTTGCAGCTTCTTAAGGATAAGACTAGGATTCCGGTTGTTGTAGGTGTTAGCACAGCTCTTTTTATTATCCCACATCTTGATAAAATGACGGAGGAAGGTGCAGGTATTATTATTTTTGCAATAATCAATCTTATCCTTATATCAATTATTTTTTCGCTTCTTACACTACGAATGAATAGTATTTGGGCAGCCTGCGGGCTTCATACTATCTGGAACTTTACCCTATACAACATTCTTGGACTCAATCTGAGTGGGAATAATGGGGCAACGGCAGCAGTTTTAAATATGAGTTCAGAGGGAAGTAATGTATTAAATGGAGGTTCATATGGCATAGAAGCAAGTGCTGTTACTACAGTGGTACTTTCTACTGCATTGATACTATTCTACGCTGTCTCACGTTATACAGAGAAGTCTGTTGAAAACAAAGAGTTGCTGAACTAAAAATAATTTTTTGTTATAATACAAAAGGAAAGGTGGTATAAAGATGGAGTTTAATAATAAACTTTATGAATTAAGAAAACAAAAAGGGTTTTCTCAGGAAGAACTTGCTAATCGGTTAAATGTATCGCGACAGACAATCTCAAAATGGGAGGTTGGCGAATCTACACCTGATATGGAAAATCTTGTGGCTATAAGTGAGCTTTTTGAAATATCTTTAGATGAACTTGTTCTTAATAAGGTACCTGAAGAAACAAATACTTCTGCACAGGTTGTTAAATCTGAATTTTACAGTGATATAAAAGAAAATGTATTAACAGAAGAAAACAGGAAGAAGGCAAAAAAAGGATTAAAAATAGCTGCAATTATATTGGGAATTATTGTCCTGATAGACTTAATCTCATTTGTTATTTATGTATTGATGAATGGATTTCCACACTGACATTGACATACAACAAAGGGGCGATGTAGCTGGATACAAGAAAAGAAGCTCTTGAATTGCCTTTGCTATCATGGCATCAATCACAGTGATTTTTATACTGATAGTACCATTTTTCTTTATTTTTAATGGATTTATCATGCTTTATAATTGTTATAAGAAGGGCGTTGGTGGTATAATAGCTCTGCATGTGCGGGCATGAGATTTTTATGGCTTGTATCAGAGTATTGATCAATCAGGAGATTAAGAGATGCTGAAGTATTACACGGCTATATCAGTGATAGTATGGCTTGCTCTTCTCATTCTTTGTACACTTGTTTACGAGAATGACAGGATAAACACTGGAAAAAGAAAGATATTTTATTTAACATATGTGCTGATTTTTACTGCCTCCCTTGCTGAATGGGTGGGCGTGTATATCAGTGGAATTACGGGCATCCCTGCAGTCTGCCTTAGAATCGTTAAATGTATCGATTATATCTTAACACCTATAGCCGGTGCAGCTTTGGTGGGGCAGATGAGACTTAGAAATGTGTGGACCAAAATACTTAATGTAGTGATTTTATTCAATACATTGATCCAATTAGTTTCATTTTTCACTGGATGGATGACCATAGTTGATGAGAAGCATTATTATCATCATGGTCCGCTTTATAATATTTATATTGGAGAATACATTATAGTTTTACTTCTGGTTATCATTCTGTTTTTGAATTATGGAAAGAATTTTAGAAAACAGAACAGACTGTCGATATATCTGGTCATGGTATTTATGCTTGTTGGAATTATTATGCAGGAAGGTCTTGGAAAAGATGTCCGTACAGCGTATTTGGCAATGACTATCGGTGCAACGCTCATGTTCATACATTCAACTGAATACAGTCAGCAGAAAAAAGATGATGAGCTGCTGGAGCAGAGGATACAGATAAAGACAGATGCACTGACGGGACTTCTAAGTCGTTATGCATATAATAATGCGCTGGATAAATATACAACAGATATGCCTGAATCGCTGGTTGCTTTTTCGATAGATATCAATGGACTTAAAAGAGTAAATGATACACTCGGACATGAGGCGGGAGATGAGCTGATATGCGGAGCGGCTGCGTGTATAAAAAATGTATTTGATGAAGTAGGCTCCTGCTACAGAACCGGTGGCGATGAGTTCATAGTATTGGCGAGTATGAGCAAGAACGAAGCTGTTAAATGTGTTCAGGATATAGAAAAGCTGACTAAAAACTGGACAGGAAGTCTGGTGGACAGTTTGGCACTTTCAGTGGGATATGCTGTACTGGAGGAGCATAAGGACTGTAATTGTAGTGAACTTATACAGGTGGCTGATAAGCAGATGTATATGGCTAAGGATGAGTACTATCGTACTACAAAGATAGATAGACGCAAGTTTTAACAGCTTCCATCAACGGTGGAATATGAATGATAACGAGCCAAGCTCAGATATATAAACAGTTACCACGTAGTGGTCGCGAATAATGAAAGCCATGCCCGCAAGCTCGCTTGCAAGGGTATGGCTTTTGTTATTCGTGAGTGTTGCGAAGCAACACTGTTTATATATCTGAGTTTGGCGACAACATACATCGGGACTATGGCATAGCCATAGTCCCGATGAGCGAAGTTTGAGCGAAGTCCGAATGTATAATTATACTAATAGTTGAATGCTGATCTATAACAAATGTGTTAATATTATAGTGAGTGTTTAATTGATTGACCAGGAGTGTACCTCATGTCTGTGTTGCAGACATTTTTACTTAATTATAAGAAGATGAATTGATATGGGAAATATAGATAATTTTAAAGATATTTAAACTGGACAATTTTGTCGTATAACCTGAATTCGCTGTTTATGTCGTGTTTTTAATGTAGTCAGTCTGCTAAGCTTGTACCTGAAAGGAGGAAAAAATGGATCAGAAGAAAATAGGAGGTTTCCTTAGAGAACTGCGTAAATCAGCAGGATTTACACAGGAACAAGCAGCAGAAAAACTAGGTATATCCAGTCGCACAATATCACGTTGGGAGACAGGGGCTTACATGCCTGATATCTCTATGCTGGTTGATATTGCTGAACTGTACGATGTGGATATCCGCGAGATTATTGACGGAGAAAGAAAGGAAGAAAACATGAACAGTGAAGTTAAAGAGGTAGCCGAAAAAATGGCTGATTATTCAACAATGGAGAAGAACAATATCTTTAAGTGGTTTAAGATGATGGGAATAGGTACGATGATCATATCATTATGTCTTATACTTCTTAATTGTATCAGACCCTTCGCGATACATGATATGATGCCGGTCTTTGAATGGCGTATTTTATTTGCAAATATGATATCCCCATATGCGCTCTTAATGTATGTAATGTTTGCATTTTCTATAGTTGTAACAGTTTTTGCTACCGGAAGGTATCAATCGATCGGGCAGAACTCGAAAACGGTTATGCTGACAAAGCTGATAATCGTAGTTGCGATTATACTTGCATTTATAGCAGTTTTTGAGTCTGTATTTATGATATGGTTATATTCTCATTAAATCAATTTTTAAGGAGAAAGAGTTTTACGAATTTTGCGTATTTAGTAGTTTTATTTTTGGGATTGATTGGCGACAACATACATCGGGACTATGGCAAAGCCATAGTCCCGATGAACATATTAAAATTGAAACCGAGAAGTTCTATGATATAATTTATATACAGCGATAAAGCGTCTATGTGTGATATGTACCCTCCTTACTGGTACCTTTTATTATATAGGTTTTTAACCAATAATGATTATCTCCAGAATAAATTATTATGTTATAATAATAGAAGTGGATGATTGGTAAAAAATTATAAAGGGGGTTAATCATGAATATAGACAATTTAGCATTTGATCAGGTGTCACATACACTGTCAAAGCAATTTGATAGTATGTATTATGTGGAAATAGAAACTGGCAACTTTATTGAGTTTTTCCATTCTGAAATGTTATCAAAACTTGAACTCCCGGAACAGGGGGAGGATTTCTTTTCATTTTTGTCTGAACAGGCAAAAAGAACGGTTCATCCTGATGATCTTGATTATGTACTCAGCCTTATAGATAAGGAAAAAATATTAGAAAAGCTGAAAGATAATAATTCTAGCCTGATAGTTTTCAGGTTCGTGCTGGATGGAAAAATAATGCATGTTTGTCATTTCAGTATTTTGTGTGATGACAAGAAACATATTTTGGGCTGTATAAAAAATATTGAGTCAGAGTTTCATGATAGGGAAGAACAGGAAAATCTGATTCAATCTGCAGAACGATTAGCGAGGCTTGATGAATTAACAGGAATAAAAAATAAGAATGCATTTTCTGAGCATGTTAAAGAAATAGATGATGTGATCAATAATGGTGACTATGATCCGGTGTTCGGCGTAATAATGTGCGATATAAATAATCTTAAACGAATAAATGATACAAGAGGACATAGCTTCGGAGATGAAGCTATACAAAAGGCGTGTCGTATGATATGCGAGATTTTTGAGGATAGCTCGGTATATAGAGTTGGCGGAGATGAGTTTGCAGTAATACTTACTGGTGAAGATTTTTCGAACCGAGAAGACTTAATTGAACTTTTGAAACAAAAATCAGCGGCTAACGGACGTTTTAGAACCGGACCTGTTGTGGCGTGTGGTATGGCAAAATACAATCCTGGAGTAGACAGAAGTTTTCGGGAAGTATACAACAGGGCTGATGGTCGTATGTATGCAAACAAAACCGAGTTGAAGAATCAAAGCGATATGGGTGAGATAAGGAAACGCGAAGAGAGTAACCAGATGATCCCTGATGATAGAATGCGAAAGCTCGATAGATTATATGGTGCATTGCATACTGTTGCCGGAGATGGATATGTATTCTTAACCGACCTTAAATATAATTTTTCCAGATGGTCACTATCTGCGATTAATGATTTCGGACTTCCGACGGACTACATGTATAATGTCGAAGATATATGGAAAAATTATGTACATCCTGAAGATGTAGATAAATATGTAGAAGCGGTTGAGTCTGTTTTGGAAGGAACGCCAGTGCTTTACTCAATTACATATCGTGCTAGAAAGGCTGATGGGACATACATAACTCTTAAGCCAAGAGGGTTCATTCTGAGTGATAGCAAGGGGGTGCCTGAGTATTTTGGCGGAGTGATGATTCCTCAATAGTATTGGAAAATAAATATAAATGTGTTTTGGTTTTTGAAGGGTGGTTAATAAATAAACTAATAATTTGACATGAAATGAAATCTGATGTATCTTTTGTATTATATCAAGCAATACAAAAAATGCGTGTAGTAATACAAGAGATAAGAGGATTACATTTATGGTAATAAAGATAGATGAGTATTCAGATGTGCCTATCTATATGCAGATACGAAACCAGATAGTAATCGGAATCTCGAATGGTGAATTGGCACCAGGAGAGCAGCTTCCGACTGTTAGGGCGCTGGCACTTGAAATGGGCATTAATACCATGACTGTCAGTAAGGTATATCAGCTTCTCAAGTCAGAAGGATATATACTAACTGACAGGAAAAATGGTGCCCGTGTCAGAGAGAGTATCAGCAAGTCAGGTGTACTTAGCGAAGAAAATAAGACTGAACTTAAGCGTATTGTATCAGAGGCAAGACTTTCAGGAGTATCAAAGAAGGATATCCAGAAGCTTGTTGATGAGTACTACTGATTTTAGAAAGGCATAAGATATGAATATTATATTTGATATTATAATGCTGGTGATCATGGTCCCAACCGTTTTATTCCTTTTTCTTTATGAGTATCCAGCGAAATGGAAAGATAAGAAATATATATATGGAGTACTTAACCGCACTGAGTTTAAGGAAGAGAAGGCAGCAGAAAGAGTAGATGAGATAGCATCTACCTGCAGGAAAAATGCAAAATGGCTGCTCTTCATTTCTCTTATTCTTATGGTGCTTTTTTGTTTTATTCCGGACTTTACTATAAGGATTATTGTATGGACAACTTTTGTTTTTCTTGATCTAGTGTTGATGTTTGTTCCTTTTTCGAAGGGCAATAGTGAGATGAAGAGTCTTAAGCGTGAACTGGGAATTGCTTCAGAAAAAGGTGTTGTATATACAGATCTAAAAGGAGCAGGATCCATTCATGCACTTAAAAAATCTAGTATTATAGTACCTAGTATTATAGCAGCGGTTTTCTTCCTGGCCGCGCTTCTTAATGATATAGGCGTAGTTAAGCTGGTTGGCTTACTTCCAGGACAGTTTGCATATCAGGCGCGCCTAATGACTGGTATGACAGGAGCGCTTCTTTTTATCAGTATTATGCTCATTCCCATAGCATTAATGATGGATGGAATCAGAAACGAAGTTATTTCTGAAGATAGTGATATAAACGCTAATTACAACAGAGCTAAAAAAAAGAATATGGCTGACTTCATGGTATTGTTCTCCTGGATTAACACTGTAATTATAATCATTATGATGATAATGATGTGTATATGGGATAATCAGCTTATTTATCTTGCTTTATATGCAGTATACATGTTTGCTATTATGGTAGGTGTATTTATCTATGGAAAGAGACAGAGACAGATAGAGAAGAGATACAAGAAGGAAACTTCTGTTGAGACAGATGATGATGATAACTGGATACTGGGGCAAATTTACTACAATCCAGATGATAAGAGACTTAACATTACTAAAAGAGCAGGAGTGGGATCCACAGTAAATATGGCGCATCCTGTCGGTAAGATAATTGGAATAGTTTCAGTGCTTCTGTTGATCTTTACATTTATGATGTTGATATATATTGGTGTGCTTAGTAAGACACCGATGGTAGTAAGGCTCTCTGATGGAAATGTTATATGTCATCAGATGAAGGATGATTATATTATCCCTATAAGTAGTATAGATGAAATTAGTATGGGATCAGACACAAGTAAGCTTAAGCTTCGTAAAGAGGCTGGATATGACATGCCTCCGATGAATAAAGGAAAGTTCAATATAAATGATGAGGGGGGCTGTATAACATTTCTTGATTTAGATACAAAAAACTATATTATTATCAGTGCTGAAGGAAAGAAATACTATATAAATGCACCGAGCAACGAGGAAACTGAGAAAATCTATAATGAGGTTGTAAATCAAATGTCTGATTAACATATCCGATTTTTCTTGACATTACGAAAAGTAGGGTGTATTGTTTGTATTACAAAAAATAATACAAACAATACACCATTTTTATTTATGAGGTGAACAGATATGTTAGTAATTAAGAATTTAGACAAAATTTATAAAGGAACAGATAAAGGAATAAAGGATATATCCCTCACAGTTGAAGCAGGAGATATCTACGCCTTTATCGGTCATAACGGCGCAGGAAAGACAACACTTCTTAAGGCTATCACAGGAATACATGAATTTGACAAGGGTGAAGTCATAATCGATGGAATAAATATCAAGGAGAGTCCTATGGAGGTTAAGCGTAGGATAGCATACATCCCTGATAATCCTGATATATATGAATTTATGACCGGTATACAGTATCTTCAGTTTGTCGCAGATATCTATAATGTATCTGCCGCAGAGCGTGAGCAGAAGATTACAGAATATGCAGATAAGTTTGAGATAACAAGTTCTCTCGGTGATCTTATATCGTCATATTCTCATGGTATGAAGCAGAAGCTGGTTTTAATATCCGCTCTTCTTCATAGTCCGAAGCTCCTCATAATGGATGAACCTTTTGTGGGACTTGATCCTAAGGCGGCATTTATACTGAAGGAGATAATGAAAGAAATGACAGAGCAGGGAAACGCAATTTTCTTCTCAACGCATGTGCTTGAAGTTGCTGAGAAGCTCTGTAACAAGGTTGCAATCATAAAGAGTGGAAAGCTTCTGGCGAGTGGCATGATGAATGAAGTTGTAAAGGATGGCGAGTCACTTGAAGAACTCTTTATGGAGAGTGTTTAGAAATAAATTGTCATAGTGACTTCGAAAGATTTGGAGGCTGAATAATGAATATTCGTACTCTTATAAAAATGGAATTAATCAATTTTCTTGGAATAAATGAATTGCGTCATGTGAAGGATTCTACTGTAAAGAAGCAGAAGGGATTTCTCTTTGGAGTTCTTGTTGTTCTGTACGTATTTCTTGCTGGATATATAGTAATGCAGAGCGTGCTCCTGGGAAAGATTGGGGCTACAAAATATATTCCAGTGCTCTATTTTTTGCTTGCGGGAATGATTAATCTGGTGGTTGGAATCTATAGAGCAAAGGCTGCTATATATAGAGAACGTGATCTTGAGATGATATCAGCACTTCCACTGGGTGGAAGGAGCATAGTAGCATCAAGAATTTTCAGAATGTATTTTGATAATCTGGTTGTTGGACTTGCTGTGATCATTCCTTCTATGATCGTTTATGGTATTAAGACTGGATGCGATGCCCTGTTCTATATTTCAATTATTCCTGTATGCATAGTTAGTCCAATCCTTCCAACAGCTATCGCTGCATGGGTTGGAATTATATTTGCAGCAATTATAGCAAGGAACCGTCATAAGGTTCTGACTGAGGTAATACTTGTGCTTGTAGTTGTTATAGGTTCATTTGCAGTAAGCGGTGTTATCTCCTCTAAGGCAGGAATTGGAACAGTAAGTAGTCTTGCTGAGAGGAAAGAAATAAATGAAGAGATAAATGCTGAACTTTCACGTATGATCAGCGAGAAGATGGTAAGTTTGGAAAATGCATTTCCTCCTATAAGGATACTGGGAGAAATACTTACAAATACTGACTTTGCGGCGCTTGCAGTATATGCACTTATTTCAATTGCAGTAATAATACTGACAAGTTTAATAATAGGTAAATATTTCTTCGGTATATCCCGCAGGCTTTTCGTTACAGAGGCACATAGAGATTACAGCATCTCAGAACTAAAGAAAGAATCAGTGATGAAGGCTCTGGTAAAGAAAGAGGCATCAAGATATTTTTCATCAGGAATATATGTATCTAATACAATCGTTGGTCCGGTTATGGCTGTGATACTTGCTGTGGCTTTGGGTTTCATAGATATAGATAAGATCATAAAGAGTGCAGGAGAACTACCGATAGATATGAAATTTGAAAATGCTATTCCTTATATGCTCGCTCTTGTTTTCTGCATGATGACACTCACAGCATCAAGTGTATCAATTGAAGGAAAGAATTGGTGGATAGTAAGAACCATGCCGCTTAGTGCGAAGGATATTCTTGGCGCAAAGATACTTTTTAATCTGATTTTTGTGGCACCATTCTATGCACTTATGGAGATAATACTTCTCTTCACTGTAAGTGCTGGACCACTTGAGAGAATATGGCTGATACTAGTACCTGGACTTGCAATTCTTTACTCAGTACTTCTTGGAATGATATGTAATCTGAAGTTCCCTAAGTTTAACTGGGAAAATGAAACAGAAGTCGTTAAACAGGGAGCGGCTACAGGCCTCAGCATGCTGGGAATACTTCCAATGATTCTTTTTGTAGGTGGAGCAGCGGTAGTGCCAGGTTCATCTCATCACCTTATAGGTGCTGGTTTTGTAGTAGTTATGAGTATTATATGCTGGGGATTTTATAGCAAGATAAGCAGATTCGATATTCAGACACTATATTAATTATTTTAGGAAAATGTAACTAAAATCCGGAAAGGATATGAAAATGAACAAAGAAATGGATAAGAAAAAAATTATAAAGTTTGTTGCTATTACATATATAATCGCATGGGCAATTGAGATACCAGTATCTTTATATTATGTGAAGAATCCGGGGATGGTTGGAAATAGTGTTTTTAGAATTGGAATGGTTATAGCAATGTATGTGCCTATTTTGATTGCATTCATCTTGAATAAGACGCTTAAAGGTATGGGATGGAAACCTAAATTAAAGGGAAATATCAGATGGATATTCTGGGCTATACTTGTTCCGGCAGTAGTTGTAATACTTGGAGCAGTACTGTTTTATGTTCTTTATCCGGATCTTTTTGATTCAACTGCTTCATCATATCTAAGAAAACAGGGTGAGGATTTGGGAGTAGATATGATAGGGCAGCTTGAGTCTCAGGGTATTACTCCTAGATTATATGCCGGAATTACATTGATTTCGTCTGTAACATATGGCGGATTTATAAATATGTTTGTTGCAGTTGGGGAGGAAGCCGGTTGGAGAGGCTTTCTTTATACGGAACTTAGAAAAGGATTTGGAAGAGTATCAACCTGGATTATAGGTGGAGTTATCTGGGCGGCATTTCATTTCCCTGTAATGATAATTGGCGGATATGAATATGGCACTGACTATCTTGGAGCTCCTGTACTTGGACTTATAGTTTTCTCGATTAATTGTATAGCGAATGGGTTGCTACATGAGATTATTTATGATAAAACAAAATGCATATGGTTCCCGGCACTTTTACATGGGGGGTTAAATGCAGTAGCTAATGTATCGCTTTTATTTTGGAACATGAATGCAGAAGAAAAAACGAGTAAGCTTATGATTCTTGGACCTGCTGTAAATGGAATCATAGGAATGATTCCAATGGTGATTTTTGCTGTGATTATGGCTGGGATGGTGATGAGAGGAGAAAAAGGAAAGACTTACAATGAATAGACTCAAAAAAGTTGGTGCAGTTGTTAGTATTATAATCATAAATATTTTAGTCTTCGGCATAATTCTGCTGAATATACTGCTGTTATGGAAGGATTTTCCGCAGTGGATCATGATACTCGCTTCAGTGGTGGATATTGCGGCTGTAATTCTTATAGCTAAGAAGGCATTTTCTGGGAAAACGGCAAAGATACTCGCGATAATTTTCACGAGTATTTTTGCTGTTATGTGTGTACTTTTTGCATATGCCTGCCCGTTTTGGAATAGTGATGGATTCAAGTCTGACAGGCCGATTCATTATTATGAGAATTCAGATCTCACAAAGAAAGAGGCGCTCGATGACCTTGAGGAAGTTATGGACTGCCTGAGAAAGTATCATATATCTTTCGTGAATGTACTGACACCT
>Ga0247608_10004333_pt1 | contig 15945 bp, 14 predicted proteins | sample 176DNAGHGlowgp2_FD_193490 | JGI IMG/M metagenome (GOLD analysis project Ga0247608, IMG submission 193490) | Sheep rumen microbial communities from Palmerston North, Manawatu-Wanganui, New Zealand - 1766 DNA GHGlow gp2 | ecosystem: Host-associated > Mammals > Digestive system > Stomach > Rumen ... | reverse complement strand
TCAATCTTATCGCATTTCAAACCATATTTTTTCAAAATACGCTGAATATTATCGACAGACATTTTTCTGCGGTCACCGTATTTGGTTGTATAAAACAAATAATCCTGCGGGTCATTGTTCTTATGGTAAAGACTGCAATAGTATTGAAGATTATCCAGAAATTCCTTGTCGGAGATCGGCACGATTCTCGGCTTATCGCCTTTGCCTGTGATCCTGATGTATGGATATTCTCCGTCAAAGCAGAAATCTTTCAGTTGAATTGAAACAAGTTCGCTGACTCGCACACCCGTTCCAAACAGGAACAAAATAATGAACCTGTCACGAATTCCGATCATAGTATGCTCGGGCTGGTTCAACAATTCAAGCACCTGTTCCTTTGTCATCCAGTTATGCTTTTTCGGCAATACCTTTTTAGACTTCAGGCTATGCAGAGCAATCTCCAGCGGAACAAGTTCAATATTTTTCCTGGCAGCATATCTGACATAGGCTTTTATGCCTGCAAGACGCACATTTCGAGTGCCGACACTCTTGTTATCGGCTACCCATTTGATGTAAGTTCTGATTACTTCTTCAGTAACATAATCGAAGGTTATCATGTCAACCTTTTTCCCGTGCTGTATGGAAAGAAAGCTACGGAAATCATTCAGTGAGATGCGGTATGTTTCAATTGTTTTTTCGCTTTTTAGTTCAACTCTCATATCATTGAAGAAGTCTTTTACATAGATAAAGAAGTTGCTTTTGTTCCCCTTATTCTTCGACATAAGCCACCTCCACATTTTCTGTAAGGCTTCTGAGCTTATCTCGATATACAGGAAAAAGTCTTTGCGTGAGATGCAAATAATACAACGTATGCTGAATGTTATCATGTCCCATGTATCTGCTGAGATATTCAATGCGGTTGGAGAAGTCCTCTCCCGCTTCAAAGCACCTGCGGATATTCTCAACTGCAAACAGATGGCGCAGTCCATGAGGAGTAAACTTCTTGACATTCGGATCATAAAACGATGCTTTTAACATAACCGCATCAAACAGATTATGAACATCACCGCTGGTGAAATACTTCTTTTTCAGGTTAGGCTGAAAGAAGTATTCTCTGTCAGGAAATAACTCACTATACTTTTTATGAAAGCGGCGGCAAAGGTCAAGTATATCATCGCTTATGTAAACAGCACGGTCTTTGTTTCCCTTGCTGTCAATTATGAAAATGATACCGTTTGTCAGGTCTACATCTTCACATTTCAGTTCGCAGGCTTCAGCAGAACGCAGACCGCAGCAATACATCAGTCTGAGCAGTACTGGAAAAATGATTCCACGATACGGGACATCTTTTGTAGGCATGATCGTTGTATCAACTTTCTCAAAAAACTCCTTAAGCTGTTCTTCTGTAAAAAGACGTGGTTCAGCACTTTTGGGATATGGAATGGAATAATTCGGCACATACGCAGATTTTCCTATCATACACTGATACTTTCCGAGATGCTTCATTGTCTGCACTCTGCGTGACATATGTACCTGAGAGGTTGAATCTGTATCATGTATCCAGCCCTCGGCAATCTCCATTGAAAGAATATCATCATCGCAGTATTTTTCAAAACAATACGCATCAAAGCTCTTCAGGAAACTATTGATATATGTCACTTTCAAACCGGAATTATGAAGCGTTTTGAGCATATTCTCAATATCTTCCGCAAATTTACTCTTGAACATCATAAGTCCCTCCCACTGTAAGGTATATGTGAAAGGTCTATGCTGCATTTGCGTATATTTTCTTCATCGGTTGTGAGATAACGCTGAACTGCACTTTCTGAAACATGACCGAGAATATTGGAAATTGTAGTCAGAGGGACTCCGCTCCGAAGCATTCTTGAAGCACCAGTACGGCGGAGAATATGCAGACCGTCTTTTGGAATTTTATCAAAAGCAGCAGTACCTTTTGCCCGTCTGCGGAATTTGATGTGGTGGCGCAAAATCTTCTGTGCCGGACCGACTGCTGCTATGAAAATGTACTCACTGTCGCATTCTCTGCGTTCATGTAAAATGTAGTCCAAGATTGCATTCTGCGTTTCAATATCCATTGGCAATTCAAGAGGAATTCCTGTCTTGCTTTGAATGATCGATAACATCCCGGTTTCCCAGTTGATATTACTAAACTTTATATTTCTGATGTCACACGTTCTCAGACAAAGATGAAGCGCAAGCAGCAACATTGCTTTATCACGCTTATTAAAGCTAAACTCAGGTTTATCTCTAAGTATAGTCTCATCAACTTCTTTACCTACAGTAGTAACTATCTTTCCCCAGGTAACACGATAGCTAGGTATTGCATGAACCAATATTGCAATATCAACAGAATAAACTTCATAAAGAAAGGAAAGAAACCTTCTTAAAACAGAGCATTCGGTCTGTAGGCTGCGAGGGTTCAAGTGTGTACACTTATCAGAAATAAAATAGTCAGTAACTATTTTGTTGGTTAGTGTATGAACATCAAAAACATGATTGTTTTCCAAATATCTGAGAAACTCTCTGGCTCTTGACGAATAGCTTCTTGCCGTTTCTTTTCTATATCCGTTGTCTTCAAGATACTTTCTGTATTCTCTGACAATACAGCAATAATTTTTGCTTTCAGGCATTGGCATAGAAACACTATTGTAGTGCGTCCAGTGGTCAAGACAGCCTTTCGACTGCTTGTCAATAAGGATCACGAGTCTTCTGAATGCGATCCAGTGCAGATAGGAAGAATTGAGGGTGCAGGGAGAATCATGTTCCATTGCATCGATCCATTCCAAACAAAGCTGTACATCAAAGGGCGCATCATGCTCTTTCAAAAACTCTACAAGTCTATCCACAAAAACTGATCTTTTATCGATCAGGATACCCTTTGTAGTTCCAAGAGAGATGATTTTGTCGTAGGTTTCGTCTGCAAGAGAGCGAAATTGCTTTTCGTCAAAGTTCATACTCGGACAGTCCTTTCAAAAATGATTTGGCATTCGCCAATTTAATTATATCATTTTTCTTGGAAGTTCTGCCCAATCTGCCAGAAAATTATGCCGACAAAATTTATTTGCAAATGGGGTGGTTACGTTGTTTTAGCAATTTTATCAGTATAACTTTTTATGAGGCATTAAAACCATTCTTTCACCGAACCGTACGTGCATCAGGCTGATCAACGCAGACACCCTGAAGCTGATTGACCTTGCAGAGCTCGGCGAGTATCCATGCATCACAACAGACGTTGCATATTACAACGAGCAGTTCAAGGAGCAGGGAGGAGACGGCTGGATCTATACCGGTCCCATTTATTTGATTGAGGAAAACCCAATGATGCTGGGTCAGACGTTTACATCATTCTTTTCTGCGGATCGGTTCAGCTTCAATTTCAGTTCAAGCTCGCCCTGCGTCCAGGAGATTTCAAAAAAACGGAAGATCACGAAATATGACAACGGCTCGTATGAAGTCGACATGTATATTCAGATCGACATAATGGGCGACCTGAACCGCGACAACGAATTCAGCATTGCAGATCTTGTATGCCTGCAGCGCTGGCTTCTCGGCGATCAGTATGTGCTTGACCCGCCGGTTCCGGCCGAGATTGACGATCCGATTGTCATTGACGACCCGGTCGCTGTATCGAATACCGTGGTGGATGATCCTTACAACTACGATCTGATGAGATGGCGCTACGGCGATTTCAACAATGACTACCGACTGGATGCACGAGACCTGACGCTGATGAAGCAGGCACTTATGAAACTCTGACAAAGAAAAAACTGCCGGAAATGGATTCCGGCAGTTTTTTACGGCAGAAAAGCCCATGTATGGGAACGGTCATCAATTCATTCCTTTTTCAGCTCAGCGCCGTTGATGGCAGAGATATATTCGCCATGCTCGATGTCAATGAAAACGGCTTCCCCGTCAAACTCCTCAGAACAGAAAATACCCGCCTTTTCGTAAAGCTCATCCAGTCTCGCCCAGAGCCGATCCATCTCCTCCTCATAGGGTGCATATGCCGCATCATATTCTTCATCGGTCATGTCGTCACTGTCTTCGTAGATCAGTTCGTCGATCTCGTCCAGCCGCGCATTGATTTGCAGATATTCCTGATACTCCGCCTCGGTGAGCGCCTCCTTCAACTCGGCGTCGTCATCCGCTTCGTCATCATACCAGCCAGCCTTTTCGTAAAGCTCGTCCAGTCTCGCCCAGAGCCGATCCATCTCCTCCTCATAGGGTGCATATGCCGAATCATATTCTTCATCGGTCATGTCGTCGCTGTCTTCGTAGATCAGTTCGTCGATCTCGTCCAGACGTGCACTGATTTGCAGATATTCCTGATACTCTGCCTCGGTAAGCGCCTCCTTCAGTTCAGCGTCGTCATCCGCTTCGTCGTCATACCAGCCTGCCATGCGCTCCAGTTCTTCCATCCGCTCCCAAATCGCATCCAGTTCCGGATTGTCCTCTTCCCAAAAGCTGTCATCGTCCGCGTGTGCCGCTTCTATCGCATCCGCTTTTTCGTAGAGCGCTTTCAGCTCCTCAAACTCAGCATCAGTTAAATTACCCTGATCCTCCGGCTGAAGCTCCGCATCGAACAGGCGGACTGTGCTGCATTCCCCGAAACTGCACAAATTTTCCGCCGCAGGCTCAGAGGCCGAGAGCATTGCCTTTCCGGAACAGAGCGATTTCGCATCCTGCACGTTCTTTCCCTCGGCAGATGCGCGGATGCCGCAGGGAAGCAGTACTGCTGCCGCTGCAAGAACCGCAGCTCTTTTTTTCATCGTCTGTCTCATAGCTTATACCTCCTTCATCGAATTCAGAAACAATCATCATTTCCTTGGGGTTTTATCATACAAAGAAACACTTATATCTCACCATTTTTATTATAGCATATTATATCAGAAAACGCAATGGGATAAAGGGAAAAGATTTTTCCGGAAAGCTGCTTCGGAATTATCACGGCTCCGGGCACTGCCCGGTTATAGCATATTACAGACGAAAATGCAATGGGAGAGGATGCTGCTGCGGAGCTTCACCGCATGGAAGAAGTGCAGAACGCCCGTCAGGAAATGAACAGAACAAAGGATGAAGCAGTATGATATGCTTCCGGCTGCGGCTCACTTCGGTGAGCCGCACGTTTTGCTTTGCAAAACTGCGCAGTTTGCCGCAGGCAAACGTGCGTTATTTTTTTGCCCGTTTTGACTTGATGAATTGGAAGTATTATGGTATAATGATAGAAAAGTCTACAGGGGGGCAAATATGAGATTTCATACTTTTGGAAGTGATGCGAACAAGGCAATCGTACTGATTCACGGGATGCTGAATCCGTGGCAGTTATGGCAGCAGGCAATTGATGCTTTTTCGGATGAATTCTTTATCATTGTACCTGAGCTTGATGCACATACAGAGGACGAGCCGAGCGCGTTTGAAAACATTGAAAAGGAAGCAGAGAAGATCAGGCAGTATCTTTGTGATCATTGCAACGGCAGTGTATATGCGATATGTGGGCTTTCTATGGGAGGCAGGATTGCTGCAACACTTGCATCTCTTCCGGGGATTACAACAGAGAATTTGGTGTTGGACGGTGCTCCTCTGCTTTCTATGCCAAAGTTGTTAGTCAACTTCATGAAGAAAAGCTATCTCAGTATTATCCGTAAATCCAAGCAGCGTGATCCGAAAGTGCTTGAAAGCGCAAAGAAGGATTTTCTTCCTGATGCACTCATACCGGACTTTCTCAAAATTGCTGATAATATGGAGGAGCAGTCTATCAGAAATATGCTTGACAGCGTATTCAGCAGCTTTACGTTTAAGAAGTATGATTGTAGGATACTATTTATGCATGGAACAAAGGGCAATGAATCCGTCTCAAAAAAGGCTGCAATCAAATTGAAAGCTGTTAATCCACAGACGGAGATACGCTGCTTCAACGGTTATGCCCATGCGCAGCTTGCCAGCTTTGAGGCAGAAAAGTGGATTGATGAGGTTCAGAGCTTTTTGAATCACTAACAGCATGAAAAGAAATCAATTGGCACGATCGGAGGGGGGATCGCAGTAGTAGTAATTGCTTTACTACTATCCGCTGTTTCCGCGATACGCCCCAATTCCTTAGTAGTAAAACACCCTGTGTTTACTACTATTTTACTACTAACGGTGTCCGCAGTTTGCAAAATCTTGCCGCAATTTGCATTTTTCGCTCCTTTCTGCCAAATTGGCAGGAAACCCGGAAAAGCTCCAAGAACTGCGCAAATCACGGCAAAATACGGAGGTTTATACCTATGATAAAGGTTATGTTTGTGTGCCACGGCAGCATATTAACATGCCATGAAAAGTAACGAACCTGCTTGATTTTCATGCGCTCAAAATTGGTTTTACCATTATTTTACCATTTTTAGGCTCGAACTTGCACAAACAACGTTAATCAGCAGCATTTACGGTTTGTGAATGTTGCTGAACTTTTTTGTCCGATATTGAGCAATATCTTTGTGTTTCTTTTCAAATCCTGATAGTATTATCTCTACAATGCATTTTCTTTTTCAGGAAACATTGACCTGTAACTCAATATATGATAGAATAAGACATAAGCAGCTGCGAACACCTTTATTCTGTTAGAGTGGAGTGATGATTATGAGCTTTTATCAGGATCTGCACCGATTTGCAAAAGAAGGATGCCCCATTGTCTGTATTTACAGTGACCTGAATGTAGATGCCTATATTGATATACCGATTGTAGACATCATGACGCTGTTTCAAATGGGCAAAGGCTATGAATGGGACGAAGAAAAAGGTTTGCGTGACTTTGAGTCCAAAGAGGCGATACAGGATATTCATGCTGATGTCATTGGAGAATGCCTCAAGTTATTTACAGCTGCTCCGGAAGAAAGCCCATATCGTTTTATAACCATTAAAAATCCACATGCATCGTTGAAAAACGAGTTCTTTCAAAGGCAATTAAAGAATGCTGCTGATAAAATTATTTCTGCCAAGTCACACAGGATGATTATTATCATTTGCACTTCTGAGCAGCTGCTTCCCAAGACTACCTCTAAGTATATAAAAGACCAGGTAAATAAACACATCAAATATCTGGAATTAAATGAATCTGCCCGCTTTGAAATCCGCAATAGATTGTTTGGAATGGATTTACTGAGTGAATGCCCGGGATGCTCAGAACAAATCCACACTTTCAAAGAAAAGGCGGGATTTGACGATACGAATGATGAAATAGCTTTCATTCAAAGTCTGCAAGAAATGGTAAAAACATCAGAGATATACGATTCGATATGTCAAGAGCTTAAAATTGATGAACAATATAAGATTGAAGGTGATAAAAAAGACCAAAGAAATAGGAGCAAGCCGCAACTAAGAGAAAGGTTGGGCAATTTCCTAGAAAATGTAACGCATTCAGATTTATCACCCTTCGTAGATAACAATGGAAAAATAGTCAGAATTCCAAAGTCTGAAGCCCCCATTATTCAAATGCTTATTTCTGCTTCAAAATCATCAAACGAAGAGGACTGGTTAATTGAAAAATGGGTTATGGGAAAATACGAAAACCCTAAAGAGGAAGAATTCGGCGAAATATATTTTTTATACCAAGTACTTGAAAAGAGAATCAATGAGCTTTACAGCAAAGACAAGATTGATTCTTTAACGAAAGACAGATGGATTACATATCTAAAAAGAAAACTGAACTATGACTCCATTTCAGCATTATCTCGTTTCCAGACTAGTGTCAATGGGTTGATTGAGTCATCTAAGCCCTTAACATTATTCTTGAATCGCGATATAGTTTTAGAATCGCCTGTTCAAACCACTGCCGCCGAAAAGGAATTTCTGATACAAAAAATAATAGAAACATTTATTGCACCATTGCTCGTAACCCAGCAGGATTATCTATTATTTGCCACGAAGGTTCTTGACATTTTGAACCAATCGGCAATTAAGAAATCCGAAAAAGTTCTTGAATATGTTTTGGCACAATCTAAAAATGAAGATGCAGAACCCATCGAACCAAATTCCAGCACACATCCGGGCATTACTGTTCTGGGAGCACCTTTCACATGGGATAGCTTTCTAAGGACATCGTTAAAAGCGAATGGAGCATTGAAACATTCATTATACGGCAATCAGGCATTGAAAGATATTATATCTGAGATATCAGATGAGGATTCCGCTGAAATAGAGGCAAACTACAAATTTGGAAAGCACGGAAAACTGATACCCAAAACGAAAAAGGAAAAACAGAATCCGCCACAAGAATGATGCGTCTTGGAAAAGTGTTGAACTTGATTGACCTTACGCATGGAAAAATGTTTGGAAAAGCGTAATGCAGCATTGATTTTTTCTTGGATTTGTGTTATACTATATTTGAATCAGAGAGGAGTGGTCATATGCTGCAAAGAAAAATCACCAAGCGTATCGAGGATTTTTACCGGAATCATCCGCAGAAAGCGATGATGATTATCGGTGCCCGTCAGGTCGGCAAGTCTTATATTATCGAAGACTATGCAAAAAAGCACTATGAGAGCGTCATAAAGGTCGATCTGATCGAGAATCCGGATTATGTCTCAATGTTTTCCAAGGCGAAGAGCGCAGAGGATGTTCTGTTGCGCCTTTCTGCGGTCTTTGGCGATCAGATGATTCCGGGGAAGACAATGATCTTCTTCGACGAAGTGCAGGAATGCCGGGAACTGATTACGCAAATCAAATATCTTGTGCAGGACGGAACCTATGACTATATTCTCAGCGGGTCGCTGCTCGGCACAGTATTCAAAGACATTATTTCTGTTCCGGTCGGCTATATGGATATCGTTGAAATGTATCCGCTGGACTTTGAGGAATTTGCCGCGGCAAACGGAGTCAGGAACAAAGTCATTGATGCTTTGCGGAATTGCTTTGATAAAAAAGAGCCTGTTGATGCCTTTCTGCATGATAGGATGATGTCGCTGTTTGAGCTGTATCTGATCGTCGGCGGAATGCCGGCTGCTGTTTCAATTTATCTGGATACAAAGAATCTCCGAAAGGTTGCAGATGAACAGAATGCGATCATCCGACTATATCGGCGAGACATTTCCAAATATGATGAAAATGACCGTCTGTATCTGAATGAGATCTTTGACCTGATTCCGAGCGAGCTAAATGCAAAAAACAAGCGATTCATTCTGAAAAGTCTGAACGAGCACGCTCGCTTTGATAAGTATTATGACAGCTTCCTGTGGCTGAAAAATGCCGGTGTTGCACTCCCGGCAAATGTTGTCGATGAGCCGAAGGTTCCGCTGCTGCTCTCTAAAAATCAAAATCTGTTCAAATTGTTCTCGAATGATGTCGGACTGCTGACTGCACAGTACGGCAATGAGATTCAGCTCAAGATTTTGCAGCATGAAACCACCATGAATTTTGGCGCGATATATGAAAATGTCGCCGCTGAGGAGCTGGCGGCACACGGTTATACGATCTATTACTATAACAGCAAGAAGTTCGGCGAAATCGACTTTGTGATCGAGGATGACGGAAAAGTCATTCTTGTTGAGATTAAATCAGGCAAGGATTACTACCGCCATAATGCAATGGATCATGTGCTGAATCATGAACCTTATGCTATAAAGGGCGGCTATGTTTTCTGTAACGGGAATATTGAATGCGATGGAAAAGTCACATACTATCCGATTTATATGCTGATGTTTCTTCAGAAAAAAGAACTGCCAAGTGAAATCATATTCGATTCGGATTTCTCTGATTTGAATAGCCTAGTATAAGCGTACAGCACCTTATCATTACCGCCATGATAAGGTGCTGTTACTGTATTATACTCGTTCACACAGTCGATAGTAATGAGACCTCGAAACGCCCAGTTCCCACATTGCGTCAACTGGTCTCATTTCTCCGCGCTGAACCGCAGTCATGACATCGCGCCAGTTTTCAGGCAAGGGTGCAGGCGGTCGCCCAAACCGAATATTCCGCCGCTTGGCTGCGTCGATGCCCTCGCGCTGCCGAGCACGAATTTTATTGCGTTCGTTCTCTGCGATAGCGCCGAGCACTTCAATGAGGATGTTGTTAATCATGTTCTGAATCCATAGCTGATCCGGCGGGAAGTCTGTGAGCGTAGTCGGAATGTCAAGGATCTTGACTCGAACACCCATTTCCTTGAAGTTTTCCAACTCCCGCTTGATATCCGCCTTGCTGCGGCTGAGACGGTCAAGCTCCTTAATCACGAGCGTATCACCGCTGCGGAGTATCTGCCGTTTCATGTATTGATAACCTTCTCTCTCGGTATCCCTTCCAGAGGCCTTGTCCACAATTATATTCTGCTCCGGCACGCCGAAACGGATGAGTGCCTCAATCTGACGGTCTTCGTTTTGCTCGCGTGTAGATACCCGTGCGTACCCGTAAATTCTGCAATCCATAAGGCTCCTTTCTGTTTCAAAATGTGGTTGTTACTTTCGGGACGTTCCAAAATTTCAATCCGGACATTTTGGCACACTATTTCCGCCATTTTTCGGGTGTCCCACAACCTATACTTTTTGATACTATAATGCCCTGCCGATCGTCATGAACGACAGGGCATTTTTCTTCATAATTCTGCAAGCGCCAGCTCTGCGCCATAGCTTTCCGGATCACAGAGGAAGCCTTCGATCTCGTCGTAGCTGTAGCCCATATCGCGGAGATAGCGGATTGTCTCAGGATCAGCACCATAATATCCGCAGAGTTCGATCAGGATCAGATAATCCGAATCGTCGGAGCAGCTGGTCGGGAGTGCTTTTTCCCAGTTATAGAAGCTGCTGCCGAGTCCGTACCATCGGTTATTATATATACAATAATCGTCCTGCACCGTATAGCAGCTGCGAGTAATCTTCCCGTCAGCGCTGATGCGGAGCAGCTCCCCTTCAGTTACCGCAATCACTTCATGCTGCGGGAACCGCACCGGCATCTGCCTGAATGCCGACGTCAAGATTTCCTTAGTCGAGCTATAGATATAAAGACCAAGCGAGGGAAAGTGGATAAGGTACAGAGGGCTTTCGCCTTTCACAAAGTAAAGGTTATTATGTCGATCCAGAAGCGTAAAGGTAAAGTACCCGCGCACCTTTTCCGCGGCATAACGCAGAGAATCAAAGTTCAGCTCATGCTGTGATTCAATCAGCTGCACGGCAATATAGCTATCAGTCTCGATCTGAGTATCAGGAAGCTGTAGCTGAGACCGGAGCAGCTCATCATTATAAACGATACCATTATGTGCCAACGCAAACTCAGTGCCTGCAAAACCACGGAATGGGTGGTTGTTTTGGTTGAACTTCTGATCGCCCTGTGTGGTCAGTCTCGTATGTCCCATAACGGCGGCAGTTCCTTCCGGGATACGAAAGTGCAACCTGTGCGCCGGCTTCGGTCGCTTGAAGATGCTGAGGCAGTCATCTCTGTTGTATGCGATGCCCGTTGCATGTGTTCCGCGAACCTCTGATGCATTCGCGAGTGCCTGCAACAGCTTTTGTAGAATCCTCCATGGCACATGCTTGCCATAATCAAGATATCCAAACAAGGCACACATGATCAATCCCTCCTCTTATCATCCGAATTATTGCTCTTATCAACTAACTCCGCAATTGCCGCGATCAGCAATGCCAGTGCGGCGATTCCTTTTGCGAGATCGCTGCTTGAATTGTCATTATCCAGATATTTTTCGTTCCACGGGTACAAGTCGTTCATAGGTCATTCTCCTCCGTTTCAATCTTCTCGTTCACAAAGAGCTGCCGTTCCTTCAGGTATTGAATCAGCTCCGGTTCGGTAATTGTCATAACAAAGTCCCTCCACGATTGTTCGGCGATCTCATCTTCCGACATATTGAGCGCCACGTCGCAGATCTTGTTCACAAGCTGCAACGTGGCATAGAGCGTATTCAGTTTCAGAGTGCCGCGGAACAGCCTGAATTCAATAGTATGATATGGGCACAGGTTAATCGCGGCATATCGACCCGTATTACCCTTCTTCGCTTTGTCCAGAATTTCTTTGCCGGTCTTTTCCATTCCGTACCGAGCAGCCCAACGATTCATGGTGTGCTGACTGCGGCGGGAGAAGATAAACAGCTCGTTCCAATGCAATTCCACAAAGAATAGTATCCGCTCAATGACCTTTTCCTGCTCTTCGCGGGTTTCTCCGAATGCATCGCGGTTGACATGGATATGAAGCCCGCAGGTATTCGTCATATGCGAACGGTATCCCATGCGAACAGCCTCATGCAAAATGTCCTCCCAGTACATCTCGTTGAGGTGGTAGTCCAGCGTCATCGGATGCGTCACGATTTCAAAGCCGTCATCAAGGCTGCCGTCCGACTTGCAGTAAATATGCTCACAGCGGATGTTCGTCTGCTCCTTGATGCGGCGAGCATTCTCATCGTCTTTTCCGGCACCGTCGATTTCCAATTCCACACCGAAAAAGCGGTTACCTTCGCCGAAAAAGACAGGCTCGGGCTTGAAACCGTACTCTTCAATTTCTACCTCTAAGCGATCGTAACAGGACGCGCAGTACGGATAGTCTCCGCTCCATAAAATATCATCGTCATGCAAAATCCTGCCGCAATCCTCACAGCGGCGGTAATGATCGTCGAAGCAGCAGGAGCAAAGTGTAGTGCGTCCGTCTGTAATCGCATCAGTCCGCCAGATCGTTTCGCCGCAGTGGTCGCATTCGACGGTGTGTTCCTCTGCGCAACTATCACAGATCCATTCGTCGTCGATTTCAGTTTGCTCGTGCTCCTCAAGCACACAGTCGCACATGGTACAAGTTCTTTCGTCTTTCATTTTTCAATCCTCCATAAAATAGAATTGCCCCGCCAATGGCGGGGCTTTAGTATTCGCTGGCTAGCAGCATGGTGCTGTAAGTGTCGCTGTCAATGATGTAGATTTTTTCCGTAATCGGGTTGTCTGACGGGAGCAGGAACACTTTGTGGTATTCCGGCTGCTCAGATGTGTGCTTGATTTGCTGAAATCCTCCGAACGGAGCAAGTTCAAAGACTTGCAAATAGTCTCGTTCTTCCGGCAACATATCAATGCATATCCAGAAAAAGAGCTGCAGGGGTGGCGGGATGCTGTTGATGACACCGCAGGTCAGATAGCGTGGATTGTCGAACATGATACGGAACCTCCTTTCGTCCAGATCTGAAGCAGAACCATGCGCAGCATTTCTGCTTCATAATAATAATATATGTTTACAGAAATAAAAAATATCTAAAAACGATCTTAAATTGTCATACTATATGATAATTGCACCTCTTTTCGTCGTTTTTGTCATACAAAATGATAACGAACGAAGTGAGTTACCTGTAATTATCAATTTAATTTAATATAATATAAATAAAATTTATTATATTAAATTATATTATATCAAACAAAGAGCTGAAAAGGAGGTATTTCTATGAAATCCGAGGAAGAAAAGAAGACAAGAAGGGTTCTGACAAGAATGACACAGGCAGAATACACGCAAATACGGAAAAAAGCAGAGAAAAGGGATATGAGTGTCAGTGCTTTTGTGGTTGAGGCAGCAGTACATGATGATAAACGAATCACTCCGCTGCAAATAATGCAACTCCAGAACCTGATAAACAGGGCAGCTGATGCCTGTGAATCAAATAATCCGGAATTAGCCCGTGAACTTCGTAGAGAGGGGGATGCGCAATGGAAAATATTGTAAAATTCATCCGACACTCGGATGCTGGAATGCCTTATCTGCGGAATATGTGCTTCTACGGACAGAATCGTGAGATTGCACGCGGCGGATTTGGCTTAAATCCGTATGAGCCTGAGACCGCTTACTCACAAATGGAAGCCGTAAAGAGGTACTTTAACCAAACCAGTACGAACCCGTTGATCCATATTGTGGTTTCTTTCGACGGATGGGCAGATAATGCTGAATTTGCAATAAGGAATGCACCTGCGATTGCTGCTTTCTTCAAAGATAATTACCAACTGATCTGGATGGTGCATCCTGCAGATCCGGATTCATCGCACTATCATATGCATATCCTGCTGCATTCAGTCAATTTGCAGAATGGAAAGCTGTATCACAGCGGTCCCTATGAGCGGAATGCGTTCGGATACCATGTTAAGGATGTCACGGGTATAGGATTTCGATTGGTATGTGAGCAGATGGACACCTGGGATAGGACAAATCCTCAGTATTGATGGATATAAATGGAAATGCCCGGCGTTGGCCGGGCATGTTTTTTGTAAATGTTTGTAATCTTACATATATGCTGCTGTTCAGGGCAGTGATGACATTACTCTTGCTATCAAGGTAGAATCGATTTGTTTTCATAAAGGAACGATGATGGATACAAATCCAGTCAGTCTAAAACCGCTTTGTGATCATGTGGCGAAGATTACCGGTGCGAAATCAGACTGAAATTCAAGAAGAATGAGGAATAAATAGGTTGCAATTATTGCGAAGCCGGAATCAAAGTGTTTTGCGGCTTCGGATTCTGATTGCAGCCTTCTATATCTTCCTTCTTCGGCATATTGCACATCAGAATTAAGCTCACTGTATGAAAAACGCTGATTATTAGAAATAGTATTGCAGCCGTATAGAAAAAGTAGTATAATAATTTTATGAAAAGCAAGCTGCATATGTGCACATCGCATATAACAAGCTACTTTTCGTGTGATTATTCGGATCTGGAAAAGTGATATAATATTTTCCTTCATATTCTATCACATCTTGAATCTGAGTCGTCAAAACTGATTACATCTACTCTTTATTGACAGGAGCTTATTATGAAAAGAATAATATCATTATTATTGTCTATTGCATTATCCGTTGGTCTGATTGTTTGCCCTGAGATTATCAATATGCCAGTCTCTGCTTTGTCCAATAGCGAAATAACTCAAAAGCTCTCAAGTCTGAAAGATTCAGTATACCCGCAAGATTCATACTGGATTTCAACAGAGGAAGAACGTTACGGAGGTTGGCAATGTTATGCGTTTGCAAGACAACTAGCAATGGATGTATTTGGTTCATATCCTGAAAAAAATGTAATCTACGCAACGGAAGGTGAGGTCAGTAATGGCTGGATTGCTATGAGAGATTCATCGAATGTTACACTTGAACCGGGCGATATTATAAGAGCTGATAATAATTCTCATTCAGCTATGATCTGGAAAATTGAAGGAAACAATGTGTATGTTGGACAATGCTTTGGCAGTGTAAATGATAAGATTGATTGGGGACCATTTTACGGAAATAATAAGAAAACAACAGTTTCCGAACTCTTAGATAGTGGATTTAATGGCGTTTGGAAACATCCTGTCAGCGATCCTCCCGATAAGCCTGATTTACGGATAGCAAAGAGCAGATTCACTATCAATGAAGATATAACCGTTAGCTGGGACGCAATTGATAATGTTAATTGTTATTGGCTTCATAGCTACAGAAATGGCGAAGACTATGAAAACAAGTCAATCGGAACAGATTTGTCCTACACCAGACAATATCCTGTTGGTGAATATACCTTGTATATCGTCCCTATGAATGCCGCCGGCGAAACACTCAGTAGTGTTGATTTTACTGTTCATGATTCAAAACCCGAAGCACCGCAGCCAACTATATCTAAAAGTTTATTTTCAACCGATGAAGAAATCAGTATCAAATGGAATAAAACTGCTGATACCGATTCATACTGGCTTCACATCTATAAGGACGGGGAAGACTATGTAAATCAATCTTTGGATCTTTCATTAGAATATACAGCGAAATATCCTGTAGGGATCTATACTGCATACATTGTCTCCTATAATGGTATGGGTGAAACGCTTAGTTCCATAGATTTCACCGTCACTTCGGAACCAATATCAACGGGCACAACCACGACCACAATAACTACAACAACTACGACGGAACCTACGACCACCACTGAACCCGCAACGACAACTACATCAACCACGACTACAACCACAACTACCAGTACATCATCCATAATTG
>Ga0247608_10004330_pt1 | contig 15953 bp, 23 predicted proteins | sample 176DNAGHGlowgp2_FD_193490 | JGI IMG/M metagenome (GOLD analysis project Ga0247608, IMG submission 193490) | Sheep rumen microbial communities from Palmerston North, Manawatu-Wanganui, New Zealand - 1766 DNA GHGlow gp2 | ecosystem: Host-associated > Mammals > Digestive system > Stomach > Rumen ... | reverse complement strand
TGATACATCCTATAAATGTTCAATTTGTGGGGAAGAATTTTTTCTTGAAGTTGGCACTCCAAAAGAAAACGAATATAATTTTTGCCCTAACTGTGGCGCAGACATGAGAGGTGAAAAGTGATGGAAAAATTGAAAGCTTGTCCGATGTGCGGCAACGTTCCTTCTCTACAATATTTAGGTGGATTTTATGAAATACAAGGCTATCCTATTTGCTCATGTTGCGGTAATTCTTATACCGAAGGGCATAGTTCTGAATGGGATATGATAAAAGCTTGGAACAAAAGAGCAGGAGGAGAAACAGAATGAGCGTTTTAATAAAAGGCATGGAGATGCCGAAAAGCTGTTTTCGTTGCCCTTTGATAAATAATATTTGTTATGAAAAAGAAAAGGTAATAAGAGATTCAATGGGTCGACGCCTGACGGTATATGAATTTGAAAAAATTGCCCGAATTTTAGAAGACTGTCCCCTCGTAGAACTCCCCTCAAAGCATGGGGATTTGATTGATAGGCAGGAATTGTTAAGGTTATTAGATGATTCTGATTTTTCATATAACAGTGAGGCATTTACAGTTGTAACAGAAGTGCTTGAAAGTTCCCCAACAATCATAGAAGCGGAGGAATGAAAATGTTCAACGAAAATCATTTTAACAACTTATTTGTACAACAAGGTTGGCAATGCCCTATATGTAAGCGCGTGTATTCGCCAAGTCAGCCAATGTGTCCTTATTGTGGAAATAATGATGATGTTGAATATTCTACTTCAACTAATTTTTTCGAACCATATATTTATGAATATAATAAAAAAGATATGTAAAGGTGGCGTGGTTTTGAATAAAAAAGTGAATATAGTTGATTTTATTAATGATCAAGAAAAACAATTAATTCAAGCCTGTTGTCGCAAAGATCTTAAAGATGAGCAACTTTTTGTGTTTGATATCAATCTTTGTGATAATGAAATTGATAAAGACAAGGAATGTTTTTCTGTAGCAGCACTTTATCAAATTGCTGAGATGATAATTAATAAAACAGGTGTTATTGATATAGAAAATAAAAATATAATTGGAAAAATTTATTCTGCAAAAGTTTGTTGTGATACGTGTAGAAAAACGGTCTACGGAGATGATTATCAATATATAAAAGCAAGAGCTTTTATTTATATTAATAATAAAACCAAACTAATTTGTGATTTAATTAAAAATAATCAAATTCAAGAAGTTAATATTTCTTGTTCTGCACGAACTTGCAACAAACTTACTTATACTACAAAACGAGGTTTACAATTTGAGTATACTGAACTTAGAGATATAATCGAAGTATACGAATGGAATTTACAACAAACCTCAGAAACGCAATCATATATTAATGGATATAAAACAGGTTACACAGAGGCATTATGTAAATATAATGAAGGATATAATCAAGCTATACTCGATATAATAAATTCTCTTTCTAAATATTCTAATAATAAATAGTATTAAAAAGATAATTTTAAGAGGTTAAGTAAATGATTTATAATGAAGATTTTATAAAATGTCCTAATTGTAGTAGTTTAAGAGTGTTTAATTTAAGAATAGATAGTGATTGGGGTTCGGGTATAGGTAATTATTATCCTGCAAATGACGAAAATAATTATACTATGGATGATTTGAAACTAGATAGTTATGATAGACCTGATATAGACATTTATCATTGTCTGAGCTGTGGTCATATTTGGGAGTGAGTATTATAAATTATAAAGAAGCTATTGAATGGTTAAATTCATTAAAGAAACAAATAGGTAAATCTGAACACAGAGATTTATGGAATTTTGAAGAACCTATTGATAAGATAATTGAATTACTTAAACCACTTCTTGTATCTCATGGTGATTTAATTGATATAGATATTGATGTAAAAAATTATATATCAATTTGGAATTGTAGCTGTTCAGAATTTGGAAAACAAAAAGTAATGGCTATTGATGACTTAAAATATTTACCAGTATTAATAAAAGCGGAGGTTGAAGATGCCGATAGAACATGATAAACAAAACTTTTTATTACAGATGGGCTATGATCGTATTCCCGTATCTCAAATTCAAGAATTTTCATGTGATGATTTTGTTCCTGATAATTCTTTTGTCAAAACACTGAAGGAAAACAAGAGTGTTACGATTGATGTTGCTATGGATCGAAAATCTACAAATAAACTTATTGCAGCTTTAATGAATGTCAATATTAGGGTTTTACATTTAATCAAATATGGGAAGACAAAACGAGTCAGGAACAAAAATAAGAAGAGATATTTTGGATACAAAGTATAAATAAAAGGATAGTTTTAAGGGGAGTTAATGCCTATGAGGTTTTTACATACGATAGTAAGCGAAATGAAAAAGGGTAACTTTTCATTTTTGATTTTGGTAGTTGGTGTGATACAAATTGGTATTATGATAGTTAATTTAATGGTTTTGTTGAGTAGGTGAAAATATGAATATTAAAATTCCCGAACAACTATCTGTTCCCAAAATGCCATATGTTAAACAGCCAAAAATAATGTTAGATCCCAACAATGAGAATGTTGGTTCTGTTTTAATAAGTGCTGTTAGATATGCTTGTGGTAGACGTACTTATATGCCGAGTATAGTAATAGATGTAATCGCTCCTGTTATACCGCAACTTAATGATAAAAATCTGTGTTGTATGGAGCGTGATGTTCGTAAGCAAGAGCGATTTGGTTATGGTGATAAGTGCGATGAAATTACTTGGATAAACTTTTTGAAGCTACTTCAAGACGAGCTGGACAGGAGAGGTGTTGAGAGATGGCGATAACTTTATCTAAAAATGAATATAAGTATAGATATAAATATTTTTATGAAAATCATTTAAATAAGTATATGCAGTCAAAGGTAGATAAATTGGTAGCTAATGATTCAAAGATTGGTACATATAAAAAACTTTATCTTTCATATCGTGATGACAATCCGTTGGTGTTTTTAATTTCTTGTGATTTAGCAAGTCGAAGTTTAGATGAAATATCCAATGCTTTTAAAGAACTCAATGAAAACACAATATCTTTTGAACAGGCTATCAATTGTTTTCGTCGAAGTGCTTTAAAATCCGCTATTTAAAAGAGAGAGGTGGTTAAATGACAGAAGTAAAATTTTATCTTGCTGGTGGCATGGGTGGTTTATCTATAGAAGAACAAACAGCTTGGCGTAACGATGTCGAAAAAATGATAACGCCTTATGGAGAAGACGTTGGTGTATCTACTTATTTCTTCTCTCCACCTTATTATTATCAACCCGATGGTGATTATCACAAAAGTGAGAAAGAAGTACGAGAATTTGATTTGGATAGATTAAGACATTCAGATATTGTTATTGTTAATTTTAATGTACCAAATAGTCTTGGAACAGCACAAGAATTGGCTGTCGCTTATGAATATCGTATTCCTGTAATTGGACTTAATGAAGAAGCAAATGAATTACATCCTTGGCTATATGAATGTTGTACAAGAATATGTAAAACAAAACAAGAGTTGTTAGAACATATAGTGAATTTTTATCTTACCTAATATTGAAATCAAAATTTTAAGAGTAATTTTTATAAATTTTTTCGATTTTTATTTGCTGAATCGAGATAAAAATTGTATAATAAATTATATAGTTAATACTGCTATATGCTAATTATAAGAAACAGGAGGTAAAAAATATGAGTAGTTTAATTCGGTCTATGGAGCGTAATATAATTCGTCGTAAAGTTGAATTAGAAAACGCTTCTAAAAGAAGCAAATTACGTAAAGAAAGAGAAAAATTTACGGATTCTCTTCCAATAGAAAGAAATGTAATTTTATTTAAGAAAAAATGGAATGATTATCATTATCCCTCAATTGAAGTATTAGACAAAGACGGGAATGTTACTACCGTTTCTAAACGTAAACCTGCTAAACGTAAGAATATACATAGAAATGGCAAAAATTTGATTTCTCGATTGAAATTTGCAAAAACTTTAAAAGAGAAAGCAATAGAAGAACAAAAAGAAATTGTAAAAACGCAAAAAACTGAAGAATAAAATATTATTATAAAGGAGAATTAATATGGCTAAAAAGAAAGAAAAAAATCCCCTTGTAAGAGATAATTGGTTATCAAATTTTAATCTTGTTGGCAAGGCAGTAATTACAGATCATACTTTTAAGATTGATGAGCGTAGTGAAAAATCTGCTTGGATTTATAATAGTCTGAGCCTTGGCGTTGATTGTGGTGAAAAATTTGGTACAGTCTTTGCTGAAATGATGGGCGGTTATAGTGATGAGAGAGAGAACATTATTTATGCTCATGGCAAGAATGAGGATGGTAGTGATGACTTCAAGAACCGTATTGAAGTTGCTTGGGAAGATAGGTTTAATCCTGATGTGCTTGATCAGATTGGTGAGTTATGTTTTATTACAATCGGTCTTGAAAAAACTGACAAGGGCAAAACTTATTATAAAAAATTTCTGAGTAGTTATGATGCCATTACTTATGTTCAAGAACATCTTGAAAATGGTATGGTTATTAGAGTGAAAGGTTCGTTGAAGTATTCTGTATATCAAGAGAATACTCAGGTAAGAAAAACTATTACTAGTATTGCTCTTAGTAGTGCAGATGATGAAAGCAAGTACGCAGCTCATTTCACACAGACTGTTCTTCTCGATAAGGATAGCGCAAACTTGAAGGACATTGATAAGGAAAAGGGCGTTCTTTATGTCAACGCAAGAGTTCTTGATTATGTTAAGGAAATGAATGGTGTTGATATTAGTGGTCAGTATCCGTTTGCTAAGACTTTTGAGTATGAATTTCCTGATTTGAAGAACGGTGAGGATTGTAAAAGAAAATATAATACTTTATTTAAAGTAAAAAAGGGTGTTACACAGATTACTTTTGATGGCGATTTTGTTGAGAACGGTGCTATGGTGACTCTTACATATAATGATCTTCCAGATGAAATTAAGGAACTGATTGATTGCGGTGTATTTACCGAGGAACAAGCTATTGCTCGTTGTAGTTCTAATAATAGTAGAGAGCGTAGAATGGTACTTCGCTTTCCAAATGTAAAACTTGTTGGCGAAGAAAAAACTCCTGTGCTTCAGAAATTTGAAGAGAAGTATGATGAGGAAGATTTAATTTTCGATATTCCTGAAGATAACGCTACTTATAATGAAATTAATGATGATAATTTACCATCTGATTTAGAAGATGCGGATAATGATGATGAGAAACTTGATAGTGGTGAAAATCTTGATTGGCTTGCTGATTTGTAAGAATCAATTTTAAATGGTGTGAATGGTGTGAATTAAATAACGGCAGATACGAGATTTAGTCTTGTATCTGCCGAGAGTGTGGTGAAGTGAATGTCTGCTTGTAAAGATTTAACAGGACAAAGATTTGGTAGGCTAATAGTTGTTGAACGAAATGGTAGTCGTATTAATAAAAACAATAATCATCGTGCAAATTGGTTATGTAGATGTGATTGTGGTAATTCAATAGAGGCAACAACAGATTTATTAAAAAATGGTCATACAAGCTCTTGTGGTTGTATGAGAACAGATATTCTAGTGAAAAGAAATAAAGATGGTATCAAAAGAAATCAATACGATTTATCAAATGAGTATGGTATTGGATATACTTTTGATAATAAACCTTTTTATTTTGATAAAGAAGATTACAACAAGATTAAAGATTATACATGGCATGAAAGTAATGGTTATTTAATCACACATCTTTACAGAAATAGTGTTAGAACAACAATTCGTTTACATCGGTTGATATTAAGTATTCAAGATAATTTAGAACTTGATATTTTCGTAGATCATATAAATCATAATTTATTTGATAATAGGAAAGTAAATTTAAGGATTGTCGATAATTCTCATAATCAAATGAATAAAATTGTTGCTAAAAATAACACCAGTACAGTTAAAGGAGTTCATTTTGATAAATTAATTAATATGTGGATTGCAAGAATTACGATTAATGGCAATCGTATTAGATTAGGAAAATTCAACTCTTTTAATGATGCTGTTAAAGCAAGAAAAGAAGCAGAAGAAAAATATTTTGGCGATTACAGTTATGATAATAGTATGAAATTAGTACAGGAGGTAAATATATGAAATTTGGTAAGAAGAATGAAATTCAAATTAATCCCTTGAAATATAACCTCGCTCTTATTGGAGAGTCGGGTATCGGCAAAACTACGGTAATTAAAGAGTATTGTGAGAAGTTAGCTGGCGAAGATGGCTATGTCTTTCTTGAAGTAGGCAAAGAAGACGGAGCTGCGGCGATTACAGGCATTAATTATATTACCTGTCCTGAATGGGATGCTGATTATGATGAAAATGCAAATACAATGGGTTTCAATACTTTTGTAGAAGATGTAGTAGAAAACAAATCAACTGATTGGAAGGATTTGAAAGTAGTTGTAATTGATACATATGATGAATTATTTTCGATTGCCGAGTCCGAAGTTATACGCTTATACAAGAAAGATAATCCTGAGAAAAGAAATAAGAATGTAACAATTAATGGAGTATTTGGTGGGTACGGCGCAGGGTTAGAGAAATCTATTGAAATCGTACTCGATTCTCTCTGGTCGCTAAAATCCGTGGGTGTTTCGTTTATCGTTATAGGGCATACAAAAAATAAAAACATTGTCGATCCCGTTACTGGCGAAGAGTATGCACAATTAACATCTAATATGTCACAAAAGTATTTTAATGCTTTAAAAACAAAAGTTCATTTTTTGGGTGTAGCCGCTATTGATAGAGAGATAACACGAAAGGGTACAGGCAAAAAAGACAATAAAGGTAATGAAATTAAAAAGGGTATGATTCAGAACGAGAGTCGTTGGATCACCTTCAGAGACGATAATTACACCATTGACAGTAAATCAAGATTTGCTGATATTGTAGATCGGATTCCTCTTAACGCTGATGAACTTATCAAAGCACTGACAGACGCTATTAAGGCAGAAGCAACTAAGTCGGGCAAATCTATTGACGATATGAAGAAACAGCAGGACAAAGCGGCTAAAGCCGAGACTAAACGTATTGCCGAAGCAGAAAAAGCAAAGAAATCTCAGAAAGAATTAAACGAAATTATTAGTGAAATTGTCAATTATTTTACTGAAAATAAAACGAACCTTGATATAATCAAGCCTGTTCTTGCAAAGGTTAAAGAACTAGGTTATAAAAATCCGACAGAGATTACAGATATTGAACACGCTAAAACCATTCTTTCTATGATATTGAAGTAATAACTGATATTATAAATCCTCGCGATGTTGCCTATCATGAGGATAGGAAGGAAGTGGTTAAGTTGGCAAACACGACAAAGAAACATATGTCTACACAAGATAGAAAAGATTGGAATTTGCTTTATGATTTTGTGAGATACAATGTTTTGGACTATGATGAAAATCAATCTTTATCTCGGACTATGGTACTGAGATTAAAGGGATTGTGTAGCAATAAGTTTATTGAAAATAGGTCAATATCTTCTACTGCCAACTACTCTTACTCGGTTATACTTAATACTTTTAAGTATAGTATTTTAGATATACGAAATGCTTTAAAAACCCATAGGTTTAATGATGAAAATCACAAGTTTAATTATATTCTTCGCATTGTAGAATCTAACATTAATACGGTCTACTTAAAGATGAAAGAAGCTGAAAAAACTAAAAAGGAAATTGAACAAGCTGATATATCAAGAGTAAATGAATATGTTAATAACTTCAAGCCTAAACCTGATAAAAAACGAAAGATAAACTATGATGATATGTGGTGATAATTATGGCAGATAAGAAGCAAAAAATTACACCCTTTCAAGAAGAGCAATCTAAAGTACTTAAACGCATTAGAGAGTACAAGTTGGGAGATGAGGCTAATGTTGTTAGTATGTTGTATAAAAATCCTGAGTTATTATATGATACTACTTTAACACTGAATGACTTTGCCGATAATGTATGGAAGGTGTATTACACAATCGTATCTGATTTAGTTTTAGTTGAAAAGAAAACCGTTATTGATGATATTACTATCGGTATGTATTTAGAAAAACACCCAAAACTAAGTGCTAAATATGCAGAGTATGGTGGTTATGCAACAATTCAATCGTCTAAAGAGTATACAAATGTAAGTAATTTTTATGGTTATGTAACGCAATTAAAGAAGTGGAATAGTGTTTATAAATTATGCGCCAAAGGATTTCCAGTTGCAGATAGATTATCTGAATATGCGGATATGTCTATCGAGGAAATCTATGACGATCTTGAAATTAATCTCAATAACATTTTTGTAAGTGTTAATGAAGACGTAAAAAGTTACAACATTTGTGACAATATGGTTGACTTCGTTGATACGCTTGACGAACAATCCGAAAGCAATTTCCCTTTTTACAATTTTGAGAGATTAACTGAAATGACTGGCGGTTTTAATCTTGAAGGTAATATATATGGGTTAGGTGGCAATAGTGGCGTTGGTAAATCGACTTTGGCTTTTAATATTATTATTCCTACAGCTCTTAAATATAAACAAAAGACCGTATTTTTTATCAACGAGGAAGATGAGAAAAAATTTAAGAAAGAGTTACTTATTTGGGTAGCCAACAATGTTTTTATTAAAAAGAAACCTAAATATTTAAAGTATGAATACATACATAAATATGAGATACGAGATGGCAATCTTAAACCTGAAATAAAAGAATTACTTAAAGAATGTGCGAAGTGGATTGAAACCCTTAAAGACCTTCACATTTTTACGGTTGTACCACTTGAAAGATATTCAGCTAAGATAGTTATTAAATTGATTAAGAAATATGCAACTGCACATGATGTTAAATTATTCGTATTGGATACTCTCAAAGAAAGTTTTGATGCTAATACCAATGAGATATATAAGTCTATGATGAGAGATATGATTGCTCTTTATGATGTTATTAAACCTTCAGCTAAGAATGTAGGTTTGTTCGTAACTTATCAGCTTGGTAAGGGCAGCTTGAAGATGAGACACTTAACTAACAACGAGATAGGGCAAGCTAAATCAATCCTTGATGTTATGTCAGTCAATATTATGATGAGAAGACCTTATGACGATGAGTATGACGAAGGAACAAAACATTTAGAGTGTTATTATATTCCAAAAGGCGCACAGAAAAATACTAAGGTTACATACAAATTAAGACCCGAAAATAAGCCGATGATTTTATTTGTAACCAAAAACAGGTTTGGTGAAACAGATGTACGACAGATAATAGCTGAGTGTGATTTAGGTGTGAATATATGTAAAGATGTTGCTTATACAAATGTACCGCAAGATTGGTAAGACAATAATATACTGGCAAAAACGCAGAGAGGGTGGATTTATTGGATACGATTTCTTTAAAGCAATATATATACGATCAAAAGAAAGTTGAATTTGTTTTAGAGCAGATAGGTTGTCATCATATCCAATATCACTCTCTTAAAGATTACTATTCCTGTGCTAACATGACGGGCGATAACACGGGAGCAATTAATGTCTATAATACTCCCTATTTAGGTGTAAGAAATTGGACAAGGCAACAGGAATTTGATGAACACTCAGATATATATACTCTCGTAGCATACAATAAAAAACTTAGTTTTGCCGAAACGCTGAAATACCTACATTCGGTATTGGGATTAGATTATAAATGGTCTAAGCCAATTATCAAACGCTCATTCAATGACCCTCTATATATCTTCAAAAAATACAAGTACGGTTATTTTGATGTAAAAGAGATAGAAATTTTACAAGAGAATATGGTTGAGCATTATGTGCCGATACTTCATGAGAGTTGGTTTAGAGAAGGCATATGTCCGTGGACGAGAGATAAGTTTGGTATTTGTTATTCCTTTAAGCGCAAGCGTGTAATGATACCTATGAGAATGTGGAACACAGGTGAGTTACTTGGATTTAATGCACGGACTGTTATTGATAACTATGAAGAGTTAGGTATTAAAAAGTATTACATAACGCCTACATATCCTAAAAGTAAAAACCTTTATGGATTATATGAGAATATGGACGATATTGTCAAAGCTGGGTATGTAGTGATTTGGGAAAGCGAGAAATCGGTACTTAAACGAGATAGCAGAAATGACCCAACAGGCATAGCACTTTCAGGACATACAATTTCCGATGAACAGGTTGCGATACTTAGAGGAATTGCGAATAATCACAACATAAAAATTATCGTTTCTATGGACAAAGATGTGTCTATTAATGAAGTAAGGTTTATCTGTTCAAAATTCTTAGGACTGAATGTGTATTACACTTGGGATAAATGGAATTTACTTGGCGAAAAGGATTCTGTGGCTGACGCTCCTAAAAAAGTTTTAGATTTTATTATGCGACACAAGATTAGATACGATAAAGTTGAACATCAAAAGTATTTAGCTTGGAAGAATGACAAGTAGGTGATAACAATGGTTTTAGTATTTAAGAATAGCAAAGGTAAAAGAAAGGTTGTTGGTTATCCTAAAGATAACAACAGAGCATTTAATATAATGAATGATTATTGTTTAAAAAATAATCTAAAAGTTAAATATTATCGAATGTGGAATAGAGATTGGGGCAACGACAAGAGAGTAACAATTTTCGACTTTGGTAGTCACACTGAGTTTTTTTATATGGCAGACGAGCAATATGAGAAGGAGCTATTGCATAAATGAGATTAAATAAAGATGAATTAGAAAAAGTAAAGAAACGCTATAAAACCGATAGGTTATTTAGTTGGTCAATGGTAAATACTTTTATAACTAGTAAATATGAGTATCTCCTTAAATACATTCTTCATACACCCGAAGATAGACAAGATTGTATCTATACCACTACAGGTACTATTGCTCATGATATTCTTGAAAAGTTATATACAGGACAGATACAGTATACTGATATGGACGAACAATTTGAAGATGGTTGGTCTATGGCTGTTGATATTGCTAATTTAAAATTTGACCGTAATGATGAAGAACATAATAAGAAATTAGCTGATAAGTATTACGCTGACCTCAAACATTTCTTTAAAAACCATGCGCCCATTGAATGTAAAACCATAACCGAGCAGTTTGTTGTAACGAAAATTAATGATTATGCGTTACAAGGATATATTGATATTATTTTTAAAACTTCCGATGGTGTATATAATATTATTGACTTCAAAACATCTTCAATCTACAAAGGTAAAACTCTTGAAGAGAAGTCAGGTCAGCTTTGCGTTTACTGTATGGGGTTAATGCAAAAAGGAGTACCAATTGACAAAATTAGAATTGGCTTCAATTTCTTAAAATATGTTACTGTTGAATACACACAGGCTAATGGCACAGTCAAGACCCGTGACATTGAGAGATGTGAACTTGGTGAAAAACTACAGAGTAATGCAAAAGTGTGGTTGAAGAAGCTGGGATATGAGGACAAAGTGGACGAGTATCTAAAAGACCTTATTGACCTTAACGATATTTCTGTTTTGCCCGAAGATGTACAAGCTAAGTATAAGATTACAGATTGTTATGTTTACATACCTCTTACACAGCAGTTGCTTGATAAATGGGTAGATACAATTACTGTTACTATCAAGGATATACTATGGAGAGAGCAGGAGTACATCGAGAGTAAGAACGACAAGTTGTTTTGGGATAGCGAAGACACGGTGAAAAGGGAGAGTTATTATTTTGCAACATTATGTAGTTATTCCCCTTCACTTCATAAACCTTACGCAGACTATCTTAATAAGTTAGAAGATGCACGAAACGATACTGACATATTTAGTGGTATAGGAGATTCAACAAACAGCAAAGATAATACCGTTATACACCAAAACAATAGTAATGATGATATTAATCTCGATTGGCTTAATGATATTGTAGTATAAGGATTGTGGTGATGTGATTTGTATAAATTGATACAAGGTGATTGCTTTGAAGTAATGAAGAAAATACCTGACAAAGAAATTGATATGATACTTTGTGATTTACCATATGGTGTTACTTCTCGAAATAAATGGGATTCACAACTTTCTTTACCCGACTTATGGCGACAGTATAAAAGAATTATTAAAGATAATGGAGTAATAATTCTCTTCGCTCAAGGTATGTTCACTGCCAAATTGATGATGAGCAATCTTGAAATGTGGCGATATAACTTAATATGGGAAAAGACACAACCAACAGGGTTTCTTAATGCTAAACGTATGCCGCTTAGAAATCATGAAGATATATGTGTATTTTATGGAAAGTTACCTGTTTACAATCCGCAAAAGACAGACGGACATATTCGTAAGGTTAGCACGGCAAAACACAAAAGAAATTGCAAAGAAACTACTGATTACAGGAAGCATAATTTCGTATCTTATGACAGCACACAACGCTATCCTTTGTCAGTTATTACTTTTTCTAAAGATACACAAAAAGAATCTTTACATCCCACGCAAAAACCTGTTGCTTTATGTGAATATCTTATTAAAACCTATACTAACGAGGGTGATTTAGTCCTTGATAATTGTATGGGGTCAGGTACAACTGGTGTAGCTTGTTTGAACGCCAATCGTAATTTTATAGGTATAGAACTTGACGAAAATTACTATAATATAGCTAAAAACAGAACAGATGATTATTACAAAACCATGCAAAATAACAACAAAAATAGCCATTAAAAGTAGCATTTTAAGATGCAGAAATAGGTGTAAATATGAATGAAAAGACATTCGATATACAAAAATCAATAAAGGCACAAGAAAAATATTGCAACGAGAACGGGTATCCGTATTTTGCTCCAAGTGATGGTGTATGTTGGCGATGTCATAGAAATATCTACCAACCCATTGAACACAAAAGTGATCAAGATGGCAGTTATTATACTGGTATATCAACTGAGAGTGCTGGTAGTTTTTTAATAACTAGTTGCCCTCATTGTAATAAAAGTTTTTGTGATTAAATTAAAGGGAGAAATAATTATGAGTGAAACATATAAAGCAAAAATCGAATTGGTTACTTCTGATGACGTAAATGAATTTTCTGCGCTTTGTTCCTCGGTTGATAATCATGATTTTTATATTAAAGGAAAAGATGAATTTGGGAAGCCTTGGCAAATGAACGCCAAGAGTTTTCTCGGAACACTTACCCTTACTGCCTGTATTGAAGAACAAATTAAGACAGTAGAAAATAATGCAACTAAAGCAGAAATGAGAAATACTGTGGATTGGAATACGATTTATGTTGAGAGTACATATCCGTTCCTTCATACACTTCTTAATAAGTTTACGAGATAAGATAAGGTGGTGTCATTATGGTAAATGATGAATATGAGAACTATCATAAACATGATAGAATATCTAATATTTTCACACCCGACACCCATATCTTTACAATCGACTACATTAACAGAATTAAGGAACTCGGATATGGTTGTTACTTTACTACAAATCACGGTAGTGGTGGGGATATATTCGAGTCTTTAACCCTATGCAGACAAAATGGAATTAAATGTTTATTTGGTATCGAAGGATATATTGTTCCGAATCCATTAGAAAAAGATAAACGTAACTACCATATTATTATTATTCCGAGAGATAATGTAGCAAGAAAAAAACTCAATTTGATTAATAGTAGAGCAAATGCAGAAGGTTTTTATTATAAACCTCGTATCTTTCTTGAAGATTTATTAAAGCTAAATCCTGATGAAGTTTATATAACAACTGCTTGCGTTGCAGGAATTGTCAGAGATGTAGAAGCTGTACGAGATATATTCATGCCTCTTATGCAACACTTTGGTAAAAACTTATTTCTTGAAGTTCAAAACCATAATGAGCGAAATCAAAAACTTGTAAACCAAATATGTCTTAAACTTTCTGATAAATACGGATTGAATTTAATAGCAGCTAATGATAGTCACTATATTTACCCCCAACAATCCAAGGATAGACTTGAATTTCTTAAAGGTAAGGGTATTAATTACGGAGATGAAGATAGTTATCTGCTTGATTTTCCTGATTATAATACATTTTACCAAAGATTCATTAAACAAGGTGTATTATCACCTGAACAGATTAAAACGGCTATTGCCAATACTTTGATTTTTAGGGATTGCGAAGAGATAAATGTAGATTATAGTATCAAAATGCCAAGTATATTCCCTACATACTCTGCTGATGAAAAAATAACTGAATTAAAATCACATACGATAAGTAAGTTTAAAGATATTATTAAATCTGATAAGATAACCAAAGATGAATTGCCTGAATATAAACGAGGGATATATGATGAAATGGAAGTTATCGAACAGACTAAAGAAATCAATACCGCCGATTATTTTTTGTTTAATGAAAAGTTAGTTGATAAAGCCGTTAATGAATATCATGGCGTACTTACTCGTACAGGAAGAGGTAGTTGCGGATCGTTTTATATTAATAAAATTCTCGGTATGACACAACTTGATAGATTTAGACTGGATATTAAGTTGTATCCCGAACGCTTTATGTCAACTGCAAGACTACTTGAAAATAGAGCATTACCCGATATCGACTTTAACGTAGTATCACAAGAACCGTTTGTTAAAGCTGCGAAAGATTTACTCGGAGAACATGGTTGTTATCCAATGATAGCATATGGCACTATGCAACTTGGCGAAGCGTTTAGAAATGTATGTAGAACACATGATGTGCCTTATGATGAATATAATGAGATCGCTAAAAAAGTAGAAGACTATGCGGAAACAAAAAAATGGAAATCTTACATTGATGAAGCAAAGAAATATATAGATGTAGTAGTATCGGCTTCACCGCATCCTTGCGCCTACCTTCTTGACAATAAAGATTTAAGATCAGAATACGGTGTTATTCGTGTAGGTGATAAACTTTGCGTTATGATTACATCAAGCGAAGCTGATGAGTATAAAATGCTTAAAGATGATTTCCTTGTTGTAACAGTGTATAAACTCATAGATGAAACATTCAAGTTGATTAATAAACCTATTATTACAGTTAGAGAGTTATTATCTTATATTGAGCATGATAATAGAATTTGGAATATATTTGCTAAAGGTTTGACTTGTACTCTTAATCAGGTTGATGGTGATTGGGCTACTTCATTACTTAAAGAATACAAACCTAAGACGGTATCGGATATGGCTATGTTTGTTGCTTGTCTTAGACCATTCTTTAATGCTTGGCGAGATGGATTTATAGCGAGAGAGGATTTTACAACAGGCTCATCTTATTTAGATAAAGTATTATCTTCTACTAATGGTTATATTTTATTCCAAGAAAACCTCATGCAATATTTTGAGTGGCTTGGAGTAACACCAGCAGAATCAATAGGATTAATCAAGAAGATTTCTAAGAAAAAGATTAAGCCTGAAGACTTCCAAAAGTTAGAAGAAAGAATTAGAGTAAAGTGGTTAGAAAATACAGGCTCAATGGAAGCGTTCGATACAACATGGGAAATGATACAAGGTTGTATGAGTTATGGATTTTGTAGCGCACACGCAGTAGCGACAGCGATTGATTGTTTATATGGTGCTTATTTAAAAGTAAATTATCCGCTTGAATATTATACTGTAGCATTAACAAATTATTCAGGAGATATGGAACGTACAAACAAATTAATGAATGAGTTATCTTATTTTGGTATTAAACTCAATCCAATTAAATTTGGTAAATCATCATCACAGTATACGATAGATCGAGAACATAATGCTATATATAAAGGTATAGAATCTATCAAATTTTGCAATTCAATTATAGCCGATGAATTGTTGTCGTTAGCGCAAAACAATAAGTATAAGTCTTTTATTAATTTATTAGATGATATTACCGAGCATACTTCCGTTAATTCAAGGCAATTAAAAATATTAACAGGATTGAATTTTTTTTCTGATTTTGGTGAAAACCAATACTTGCTTACAATTATTGACTTATATTGTGG
>Ga0247608_10004329_pt1 | contig 15956 bp, 10 predicted proteins | sample 176DNAGHGlowgp2_FD_193490 | JGI IMG/M metagenome (GOLD analysis project Ga0247608, IMG submission 193490) | Sheep rumen microbial communities from Palmerston North, Manawatu-Wanganui, New Zealand - 1766 DNA GHGlow gp2 | ecosystem: Host-associated > Mammals > Digestive system > Stomach > Rumen ... | reverse complement strand
CGACAGACAAACCTGATCGTTGGCCTGGTCTACAACGCCATCAGGACCAGCATAGGTACCCGTTGTGGCATCATAAGCACCGCGAACGTCCTTGTAAATCAGCATACCCGGACGAACCTTGTCCTTGGTCATACCCATATAAGAAGTGATATTATATTTCTCGAAGTACTCCTCGATGTCCTGGAAGCTGCGGAACATGCCGATACACTGCATACCCCAGGTACCAACGTCGGTACGGCTGCCCGGACGAATCTGGCGATAGATATACTCCTTCTCCCAGTCCATCAGCAGCACCTCATTGTCGCGGAAGCCGGTATTCAGGCCAATGCGATACTTGAAGTCCTTGCCAATCTTGTCGCGCCAGGTGAAGCTGAACTCCCAACCCCAGCTGTTCATCTCACCCAAGTTGGTAGAAGCCGACTGCGTACCGATGGTGGTAGGAATCTCCTGATTCAGGTTGAGCAGCATCTCACGGTTGCGCTCCTTATAGTAGTCGACGGTAATAGCCAGACGTCTGTTCAGCACCTGGAAGTCGAGACCGATGTTGGTCTTGTAAGACTTATCCCAGTGTACGTCCTCGTTGACGGCAGAGTTGTTCTTGTTGATGGTAATACGGTTGCTGGAGTCGGTGCTACTGCCTGTGCCGAAGATGACACCACGGTTGGCATCCTGAGCATAAATCTGCATCCACTGCCAGGCGTAAAGGTTATCACGACCAGTAAGACCCCAGCTGGCTCGGATCTTCAGGAAGTCTACCCACTTCACTGCCTTGATATTCTGCCACCAAGGCTCCTCACTGACCACCCAACCGGCAGAGATAGCGGGGAAGGTACCCCAGTAGTTCTTGGGAGCGAACTTGGTAGATGCATCCGAACGGAGCAAGAACTCGAACAGATAGCGGTCGGCATAGGCGTAGTTGATACGTCCGATGTACGACAACGTACCGCTCTCACTGCGGGTGAATACCGTTGTCATCTCACCGTCTGCTGAGTTGTACTGCTGCGTGGTGAAAGGATAAGGATTCTCACGCTGGCCCATCAGATATTCATTCTCTGCCTCCGACTTCTCAATAGAGAACAGGGCATTGACGCTATGCCGGCCAAACTCACGGCCATACTGGGCGGTGAAGTTGATCTGGTAGTTGTCGGTACGGTTTGTCGTACGATACAGCATATTGCCATTGTTGGTTTTAATGGCATTGAAGTTGGAGGTGGCCAGATAGTCAAACGAACTGTCGTCACCGCTGGTAGGCGTATAGAGGTGCTCGCCAGAACCATAACGGCGGTTCATGGAGTAGAGCGTGAAGCTCGAACCATACTGGTTGGTCTTGTCGTTGTTGATACTCTTCGAGTAAGAGAACTTCAGCTTCAAGCCCTTCAGAATCTTGCTCCAACCGAAGTCGTAGCTGATGCTGGCGTTGATGCTCGAGTTGTTGGTCATGTTGCGGCTGTAGTCACCATTGTTCTGCAGCACATCGAAGTTGTAGAGCTGGTTCTGGTTCTTCTGCGTACCACTGACACCGTAGGCAGGGATATAGTTGCCGTCTACCTCCTCAGGAATGTAGCGCGGACGGGTGAGCAGCAGGTTGTAGTCCTTCTCATTGCCCGAGCCACCAACCTTCACCAGCGGGGTGTTCTTCTTACCATAGTCACCGCTGACGGTCAGGTTGGCTGACAGATAGTCGGTAATCTTCACATCGACACCGGCACGGTAGTTCCAGCGGTCGTAGTCAAGCTTACCTAAGTTACCATCCTGCTTGAAGTAGGTAACGCCAGCGAAATAGCTGACCTTATCGGTAGCACCGCTGATGTTGATAGCGTGACGGGTAGTGTAACCGGTCTTCCAGTACTTGTCCAGCAGGTCATAGTTCAGCGACTTCATAGCCTCCAACTCGTCAGCCTGGAACAGGGCTGTTGTAGGGTTCAGACTGGTATTGGTGGGGTCGGCAGCCGCAATGGCATTGAACAGGCGGCCATAGTTATAAGCACTCAGCATGGAGGGACGGGCCACTTCGGTGGTAATACCTACAGAACCGCTATAGCTGATACTGGGCGCACCCATCTTACCTTTCTTGGTGGTTACAAGGATAACACCGTTAGCAGCGCGGGCACCATAGACGGCAGCCGAGGCATCCTTCAGCACCGAGATGCTCTCCACCTCAGAGGGGTCGAGGTTGTTGAAGGCCTCAGCACCGAGGTTCTGTGTAGAGTTACCAACCTTCACGTCGTTAGGATAGATATAGCCATCGATAACGAACAGAGGCTGCTGGGCAGTAGAACCTATGTCGCCCATCGAACCTACGTCACGGATAGACAGGCGGGCATTCTCACCAGGGCGGGCATCGCCACCGCTGACAGACAGACCGTTTACCAAACCGCCCAGCGAGCTGGCCAGACCGCCGTTGGCAAGGTCCTGAATGTCGTCTACCTCAACAGAAGCCACCGAACCCGTCAGGTGGGCCTTCTTCTGCGTGCCGTAACCTACGACCACCACTTCTTCCAGGGTCTGCTTGTCTTCCTGCAGCGTAACAGTGCCACCAGGAGCCACCGTCATAGGCATGTAGCCGATATAGGTAATAGTAACCTTGGCACCCTTGGGGGCCTGAATCTTGTAGTTACCGTCAAGGTCAGTCACCGTAGCGTTCTTCGTGCCGTCAACGGTCACCGTAGCACCGATAACAGGTTCACCCAGCTCGTCAAGCACGGTACCTGTTACGGTCTGGTTCTGAGCCATAGCAGATGCCGAGAATATCAGCATCAGACTGAGGCATAAGCTTTTTATATATTTTTTCATAATCCGTAGTTTTTTCGAGTTTACGATTATTTAAGCCAACGCGGGTCACCGATTTTACTTGAGATAGCACCAGTTGGTGTCAGATTGATACCGAAGTTCTCCTTAGTAAAGTCAAGCGATTTCTTAGTCTCTGCCAAGTCGAAACCTGGATCCTCTTCAGTAGCCCATTTGCCCTTATCAGTGCCATCCACCGTGCTGACAACACCCCAAGTGGTGTTCTGGTTCTGATGCCAATTGACCGTACAGTTGCCCTGAATAAACTTCTGTATTCTCCAAGTGTCATAGAAGATGTTGTTGTCGAAGGTGATGACGTATTTGTTCTGGTTAGGTGTTCTGTCAGCGAAGTTCTTGCCGTCCATAATACGGATAAACGTATTGTCCATCCAAGTCACAGTGCCATCGGCAGTGGGGAACACACGGTCGACATCCTTATTGTTGAAACGGATGGTGAAGTTCTTGCTGTTCGAGGCGATGTTCATGATGGTGGTATTGCGGATAGTCATGCCCTTGATACATCCATACCAGAACTGGCCTCCACTGGGGGCAGTGTATTTATTGGAATATGCAGAAAGTAATGCGTAATTGCTGCTAACAGAACCGTCAAAGTCCAGCTGAATGACGCAGTTCTGAATGCGCAGGTCGGCAATACCCCAGGAGCAGTCACCGACGGTGAAGAACGAGCCCTTCACATCTTTGAATGCACAGTCGTCAACAAGAATAGGATCCATCAACACATATACATCTGCTGGCTTGCCACTGTTTTTACCAGCAGTAACGTTCTGTGCTTCTGCCGATGCCGTGGCGGGAGGATTGGGGGACATCTCGATGACACCCTTCTTGCCGGAAGCCTCTGAACAATCGAAGTTAATCCACTTTACTTTCAGCTGGGCTGAAGTATGGATAACGCCATCAGCACCAAAGGTAACGACGGGATGAGAGACCTTATTGCCGCGCAGGGTCATCTTGTTACCCATAAAGTCGACAGCACCGTTACAGGTATAGTGGCCGTCTGCCTCCAACTCAAAGGCCTGTTCCTCTTCGCTGTCGGTCATGTTTGCACTGATATACGCTGCGATGTCTGAGCCGTCAGGAATCACCTTGGCATCTATCATTGTAGAGTAGCTGAAGGATGTTGCATCAGGAGCATCGGTATTGTTCAACTTAGTGTTTCCAAGCGTCTTTACTTTCACCATATAGCGAGTGTCCTCTGCCTTAGGGAATGTAAAGTAGACACCATCCACAACACCGTTCACCAGTTCCACGGGATTCTCAGGATCATCGACGTTGTAAGCCTGATACTCATAGCCGCCTGCACCCATAACAGCCTTCCATGTCACCCTGATGCTTTCACTGCCGTCGGAGTTCACCTGAGTACTGAAACAGTCTTTTGTCAGTTCAGGCGATTCTAGCGTACTGTTAGTTACAGAACTGCTAAAAGTCTCATCAGTGAAACCATCCTTGGCGCACGAAGCAAGGAAAAGGGCACTCGCTCCTGTGAGGGCAAGTACGCACATCTTACTGTACGTAAAGAAATGAAGTTTCTTCATAAGCAAAATTTTTAATTAGTTATTATTAGTTATCTATCTCTCATTTTGGAATATCTCTTTCAGATAAGCCACGTTGGTGCCGAAGTTGCCACGAACGTTGCGAACGTCTTTCGCATTACGGCTGCGCTCCACGACCAGCCACCCGCTCCACTTCATCTTGTCCAGCGTCTTCTTCACCTTCCGCAGGTCGATGCGGGGGTCCTTGTCAAGCGTGACACTATCGGTCAGCGAAGCATGAATCTGGGCAACGTTCTCCCGGCCCAGCTTCTTCAGCTCTTTACAAGGACAGAGCCCTTGGTCTACAGCATCCTGCAGATTGTAGTAAATCTTGATGCCCTTGCTATCAACCTCCTTCAATAAAGAAAGGTTCGAACGAGCATCCAACTGGGTACGGATGGCAATAACCTTGCCTTCCTTGAGCGCCATCTCGCCTACCTCATGCAGGCGGCGCACCATCTCCTGACGAGCCTCGCCAGGCTCTTTCCACTCATGTCCGCTTCCACCCAAAGGCAGGAACGCCACCCGCGCTCCCATCACCTGCATAGACTGAAGGCAGTCCTGAATCAGGTCTTTGTAGTTCTCACGCTTCAAGAAACTCTGGGCAAAGAAGCCTGACATAGCCATGGATGGCACCTGGATGCCCAGCGAATCGGCTGTGCGACGGAAAAGCTGCTGGAAATGGGGGTCACGAAGCTTGTTGTCGAACAGGACTCGCTTTCCCAGCGGGCCCATGTCCATCTCAACGCCGTCAGCGCTGATGTCCTTTGCCAACTGGAACTCGCCTAACTTCTGGCGTTTCAGCATCATCCAGTCGCAGGCTGCCACACGATACTGCTGGGCGCATAGGTCAATAGGCAATGCGGACAGCACTGTGAGGAAGCCCCCCAAAAGGCATTTCTTTAACTTTGATTTACTCATTAGTAGCTACTAAACTATATAGTTTTACATCATTTAAGACGATTTAGCATTACTAATGTCATCATTTACATAAAAAAAAGTAAGGCTGAATCCAAAAAGATGGTTCAGCCTTGTCGTTTTATCATTTCATACTTCAGAAGTAGTAAGCAAGTGCTATCTGCCAAGCATTGTTCTTCACCTTTACGTCGTCAGTATTAATATTGCCATTGCCATCAACGTTATATATCCCGTAGTTAGCGCTCTTGCTGATGGCAAAGTTATAGTTGGCGCTGAGCTGCAGATGATTGACCAACATTAAACCTAGACCTGCATTGGCAGAAATGCAGGCTTTCTTCAGCGACCAGCTGGCCTTGCTGTTATCACCTCCCACGCTGAAGCCAAACTGTGGACCTGCAAAGATAAAGACACTGGCGACGTCACCCAGTCCAAAGCCCCAGCGCAGGTTAATGGGCACCTGTATTGACTCCTGCTTCAGCTTCTCATCTACCACGTCACCCACCTTCAGCCTGCCTTCGCGCTTATCGTAGAGGGCTGCTGCGTCAATGCCAAGGCCCACAATGGGGAGGGTAATCTTGACCGTAGGACCGATAAAGAACCCTGACTTGTTGGAAATGGCTTTTTCAATCTCACTGTTGTTGAGCGACATCTCTGTCAGGTTCAGGCCACCCTTCAGTCCAAACTTAACTTGTGCCTGCAATGGCAAGGCCAAAGCTACAACGGCAACGATAATAGCTATATGTCTCTTCATAGATGCTTCCTTTTTTTAGTGACGCTGGCGACGTACAGTGACTCTGGCACCACTTGACGATGAACCACCACTGCTGCGCTTTGACTTGCCACTCTTGACACTGGATGTACTTCCCCTGCGACCACTCTTCTTTTTGGAAGCCTTGAGTTGCTTGGGGTCAAGCTTGGCAATAGAGTCCAAAGAGTCTTTCTTGGCCTTGTCGCCAAAAATGTTCTCCTCGAAGGCCTTCAACTCTGCCTCTATCTTCTTTTGTTCCTTGGCCAGGGCTGAGTCTGTAGGACAGTACTGTGCCAACGTCTTGCCCAGCATGTTGTTGGTCTTATATATCTTTCCCTCGTAACGATTCAGGGTGAAGTAGTCTTCCATCGACATAGTGGCAGCATTGTTCAAATTGCTGGTCATCACTGTCTGACGACTAAGGAAGGGCTCCAGGTCAGAGTACTTTACCCAGAACAGAGGGTATTTAGATGCTTCGCCACCAAAGTCGTCCTCACGCATCATGACAGGGCATATGCTCTGTACCTTGCGATGGAAGGTAGAGTTGGCATCGTCGAAATAGGCACTCTCCTTCAAATAGTACATCTTGACCTCAGCAGAGGGTATGTCGCTGTTGTCCACGCGTATCTTGCCATCCTTCTCCTCGTAGAAAATATGGTAATTGTCGAGCACAGTCTTCATCTCCACCTTGGCAGAGTCAGTAAATACCTCATTGCCATCAAGACGATATTCGTAGACTGGGATATAACCATTCAGCGCTAACTTGAAGACATAGGTAAATAGGTTCAACTGTTTGTCGATAGGCTCTACCGGATAGTAAAGACCAGCATTGGCATCCTTGTTAAGATCGAGCTCGCGATAGATGTCACGACGCCACACCACATTCTCAGGCATATCAAGGGCTGTTGGAAACATCAGTCGTGCCCGCATGCTCATGCCCTGATTCTGGGTCTGCGACTGCTGACGCTGCTGAGCCTGCTGGCGACGTACCTTTGGCTGGGCCACGGCAACACCAGTTACCAGTGCTATCATCAATAAAAACAATACTCTTTTCATATCATTTTTCCTTAATTACTATTTCACAATGACCTCCATCGAGGCGTTAAGCTTACGCTGTATGCCATCAGGACCAATGGCGTTAACACGCGAGATGTAGAAGCGACGATTACGTTGCAGCTTGCGGAAGGTATCCTTCTGACGAGCTGAGAAACTGGCACCTTCTGATACCATTGGCACAGCATTACCCATGTTGTCGAAAAAAACGGTCTCGAACGACTGCACACGGAAAGCAATGTCGAGAATACCGTCGTCAATGGCTGCCCCAATGCCGTCTGCTGCCATCAGCTGGGCCTTCGACAGTCCGCCACCCTTGTAACGAACAGGGCTTCCACTATCATCCTTCATGGCGATATAAGGCGTAGGGTCAGGCAGACGACGTACACGGAAGGTGTACTGTCCCATCTGCTGAGCACGTCCTGTATTGGTTGACGTGACGGTGATGGTGACGTTCTGCCCCACTGCTGTAGGACGGGCTATATAGCGTCCTGGTCCCACTGGCTGCAAGGTTCCGCCTGTCATCGTGGCCTGTACCTTGTTGAGGGGTACACCAGGCACCGACACGCTCAGAGGGTTGTTATAGCCGGCATAGAGCACATTCATCAGGTCAGCAGAGACGGTGGCTGAGGGGTCAACAACGGTGTACTTCTGTTCAAAGTCGCGCTTCAGCAACTCGCCATTGCCATTTTCTACTTGTATGTAACCAGCCAACGTGAAGTCGCCAGTGCGACCTGCCACTGTCTCATAGAGTCCTCCTGGCAGGTTCACTTCCTTGCCTCCAATGAATATCTGTGGCACCTGGGTAGTGTCGACAGCAGCCATGACGATGCGTGCAGAGAACTTGTCGCCGCGTACAATGGTCTGCGAGTTAGGAATGACAAAAGCATTAAGGGCGTTCACACGGATGTCCTTCACGTCAATGTTCTGCACTAGCGTATGCAACACCTCGCCCTCAGCATGTCGCACGTCGTTCTGCAACTTCGAGAGCAGCGTGACTGCTGCTGCTGCCGGCATCGACTCGAACATGTATTCCTGCCAGTTCTTGCCCATGGCCTGTGCATCCTTGGGAATCTCCGTCGTCAGGTTTTCTGCTATCATCTTTTTCTGGCGATAGCTGGTCACCATCTTCAGCATCTCGTTACGGTAGCTGTTGATAGCGTCGTATAGCTCCTTGCCCCGACCACGGCTGGGTGCCAGCATCACCTGATTGGCTGCCTCCAGGTCTTCCTTGTTGCGAATGTTCTGTACGTCGCCTTCCTTGCCGTCGGCTTCCTGCACGATGGCCAGCTTCAATTCGTCAGCAAGCTCATAGAGCATATTGCTCATCTGTTTTACCTTCTGCGACTTGTCGTACCACTGCTTCACCTTCTGGGGGTTCTTCTTCATCTGCACGGCAAAGTCGTCGTATATAGCCAAGTTCTCGCGCGTCGCACTCAGTGTGGTGCGCTTCAGGCTCTCCTCCACTATGGAGAAACCGTTGAGCACCTCAGTAGAGACGTTCAATGCCAGCATGGCCATCAGTACGACGTACATCAGGTTAATCATCTTCTGGCGTGGAGAAACTGGTCTTTTCTTGATTGCCATTTATTGATTCTTTTATTCGATGTTTCGAGATTCCGAGTATCGAGAATCGAAGTTTCGAAGTTCTGAAGTTTCGAAGTTTCGATATTTCGAAGTTTCGAAGTTTCGATGTTAAATATTAGCTCTCACCTGCATGGCTTCTATCATGCGAGCGTAAATCTTGTTAAGCTCTACTATCTGCTCTGCCATGTGGCGTGTCTGTTCATTGATTTCATCGATGGTACTAATCTGAGCCGAGGCACTCTTCAACTGCATCTCATAGACACGGCTGATGCCTGTCAGCGTACGGTTCAGGTTCTCCATCTCCTCTGAGTCGCGTGTCAGCCGCTGGCTCTGCTCAGACACTTTCTGCAGCATCTCTGTCAGACGATTCAGCTCGTCGACGTAGTTCGACGTGGCGTCCTTCAGCTCCTCAGCCATAGGCAGCGGTTCTGGCTGGCTGGCTGCCACCACTCCACCTATTGCAGTGCCACCTACTATAGTACCCGTAGCAACAGGCTGTGTTGCTACGGCCGAGAGGTTCTCTTGCTCCGGGCGAGAGACCTGCTCGCTCCGACCATTTTCGCCACCACCGCCATTGATGATAACAGTACCTCCTCCTATGACGCCTCCTGCGACGCCACCATTGGCAATGGCATGGGGCTCTTCGCCATCTACCATGTGGATATCGAGGTCCATACCATCTGTCGTCTTGTCGAAGGGACGGTCGAATGCTGCCAGAAAGAACACAAACACCTCTGTACCCATTCCCAAAAACAGGAAGAAGTTAGCTCCTGGCAGGTGGGTCAGCTTGAAGAGTGTACCCAGAATAACGATGGAGGCACCCCAACTGTAGGCGTAGTTCAGGAACGTCTGTCCTGGTACGCTGTCCATCCACTTCTGCAAGCGGTAGATGAAGTTCAGTTTACTGTATTTAGTCATTTTCTCTTTCCTTTCTTGACTTTAATCTTATCACTAGTGGTATTGGCCAGCGAACGCACACAACGGAAGCCGATGTAGGAGCGAGGCTGGTTTTGGTACTCATACGACCGCCATGCAGAACGTATGTATGACTCAGGGTCTTTCCACGATCCCCCTCTTACACTCTTCTTCTTCAGCCGGTAGGGGTCTTCCTTGGCAGCATTGTACTTCAACTGGGGATTGATGTCGTTCATCGCATCAACGCCAGCTTCAGTATAGATGGTCGAACACCACTCGGCCACGTTGCCCGCCATGTCGTACAGCCCGTTGCTGTTCGACGAGTAGATGCCCACCTTGCTGGTAATCAGGTTGCCATCCTTGGTATAGTTGCCGTTGTCGGGCTTGAAGTTGGCATAGAAACAGCCGTTGCCACTCATCACGTCCTCATTGTCCCATGGGAACTCGTTCTGGTCCTTGCCACGTGCTGCATACTCCCACTCTGCCTCTGTTGGCAGACGATAGCGCTGAACAAAGCGTGCTGTAGGACCCAGACCTCGCAACAGGAACTCTGTGCGCCAGGCACAGAAGGCATTGGCCTGCTCCCAGGAGACTCCCACCACGGGATAGTCGTTGTAGGCGGCATTGGTGAAATAATAGCGCATGTAGGTCTCATTCTCGGCGTTGGGGAAGTCGTTCACCCAACAAGTGGTGTCTGGGTAGATATTAACAATATACGTATTCAGGAAGTCCCACTCGCCTGTGTACTGGCGATTGATGGTCTCACGCACTATCTGCCCTTCGTCGTTGATGTAGGCCGTGTCCTTCGATATCCATATCTGCTCGTTAGGGTTGGGGCGTATGTCTGTGTTCAGAATACGCTCCTCTGGACGGGTGCGATACTTACGCTTGGCTGCCTCTGTGTAGTCATATATCTCGTAGCGATAGTTCATCTGACGCCAGTCAAGCATCTTCTCACCTGTCACCGGATTGGTCACATAGAGACTCTCTATGGCTCGCTGCTCGTCCTCGTTGGGCTTCCGAGGCAGGGCCTTCCTCCAGTTCAGGTGGGGTGTCACCGGGTCGCCGTTCTTGTCTTCTTCTATCTTGTAGCTCTCGTCGCCACCGTATGCAGGGTCAGCCAGACGCTCGCGAAGAATAGAGTCACGAACATAGTACACAAACTGACGATACATTGAGTTGGTCACCTCGTACTCGTCCATCCAGAAGCCCTCTACAGAGATGTCCCTCACTGGTGTCTGCTTACCCCAGAGAGAGTCCTGCTTCTCAATACCCATCTTCAGGTGACCACGCTTGACGAGCGTCATGCCATGGGGCGTAGGCTCAGTAAAGGCACGACCACTAACACCCGTCACTTCGCCACCTGATGCAGATGCATGCTTACTGCCCAGACAGCTGGTCAGCAAGAGCACTGCAAAAGCGCTTAGCGCTATGATACTTTTCTTCATATATCCTTATTTATAATATTCTCACACTCTGATGACGGTTACGTCCCTTCTTTCCAAAGTTCAGCGTGGTCTGGTAGCCCACAAACAGCTCGTGGCTGCCCTTGCCCAGTCCGATAGCCGAGTTGGTAAAGGCCTCGTAGCTGTAGCCCAGGCTAATGCCATGGAAATTGCCACCTATCATGGCCGTTACCGAGTTGGTAGGACTATAGGCCACACCAGCATAAAACATCTTCTTCTCGTGTTCGTACTTCACACGACCTGTCACATCCACCCTGTAGCCAACACCATCGTAGCGTGCCAAGACAGAGGGGTGTATTGTAAACAACGGATTTCTGAGCCGAATATTGTATCCACCTGTCAAATAATACGTTCTGCTGACGTCAAGTATCGTTCTGTCGCCCAATTCTATGGAGGGAGCAGTGGCATGCATCACAGACACACCCGCATACCACTGACGATGTTTATAGTAAAGACCTGCAGCCAGGTCGAGGGCTGTTCCTGTGGCGTCTGTCTGGGTGAAGGCCGGGTCGTCAGGCACTTCCAAGTCAAGCCCTGAGCCCTTGAACTTCTCGCTCAGCATACCCACCTGCAGACCTATGCTGAGCGTTCCACCCAACAACTTCAGCTTGTAGGCATACTGCACTGCCAGACGCTGATGGGTAAACAAGCCAATGTCGTCGTTCATCAGCTGAAAACCCACACCATGGTAGGCGTTCAGCAGGAAGAAAGGCATGTCGCCTGCCAGATACATCGTCTTAGGGTTATGCTCAAAGCCTGTCATGCTCATGGCGTATGCACCCGTCACATTAATCACCGACTCCTTGCCTGCAGCAGCAGGATTGAACGACGGCTCCATGGCCCAATAGTGAGCAAAGGAGGCGTCCTGCTGCGCTGAAGCCTCCATCGTGGCCACAAGCATCACACCTAATAATACTAATTTGCGTTCGAACACGTATAAAATAACGCAAAGCCTTGCAGATTATTGCATTTTTTTGTAACTTCGCAACCAAAATAGTACCATTATGATAAAAGAACGACTTGCCGCCCTGCGCGAAGAGATGAGACGAGAGCATCTTGCTGCCTACATCTTCCCTACCACCGACCCCCATAATTCTGAATACACTGCCAACCACTGGAAAGGACGCGAATGGATCAGTGGCTTCAACGGCTCTGCTGGCACTGCTGTGGTCACACTTCACAGCGCAGCCCTGTGGACCGACTCACGCTACTTCATTGCTGCCAGACAACAGCTGGAAGGCACAGGATATCAGCTCATGCGGCTAAAGACAGAAGGCACACCCACCATCGCCGAATGGCTGGGCAAGGAACTGGCAGACAACGACGACAAGGAGGTAGGCATCGATGGCATGACATCGACAGCCAATTACGTCGAAGAACTCATCAGCAGCCTGCGCCAACAGGGTGGGCTGACCTTGCGCACCAACTTCGACCCTCTTACACGCATCTGGACCAACAGACCGCCAATACCTATGGCACCCATCATACCACAACCCCTCGAATATGCTGGCGAGGATACTGTCTCAAAACTGAAACGCATTCGAAAAGCCTTGCGCGAAAAACATGCCGATGGCATGCTGATGGCTGCACTCGACGACATCGCATGGACCCTCAACCTACGTGGCAATGACGTGCACTGCAATCCTGTCTTCATAGCCTACCTGCTCATCACCACCCAGCGAGCCACACTCTTTGTACACGAAGGCAAGCTCACTGCCGAAGCCAGTGCATGTCTTAGAGACAGCAACATCGACACGGCCCCATACGCTACTGTCAAAGAAGCCCTGAAGCAATATCCTGAGTACAACATCCTGGCTGACCCTGACGAGGTGAACTACACCCTGATGCAAGCCATCCATGCACAGCAGATTGTCAAGAGTGAGTCACCTGTGCCCACGCTCAAGGCCGTCAAGAACAAAACAGAACAGCAGGGCTTTCGCAATGCCATGTTGCGCGACGGCATCGCACTCGCTAAATTCCTCTGCTGGCTGAAACCTGCTGTCGAGGCCGGAGGACAGACAGAAATGACCATCGACGAGAAACTCACTGCACTGCGCGCTGAACAGCCTTTGTTCCAGGGACTGTCCTTCGACACCATAGCTGCCTATGAGGAACACGGCGCCATCGTACACTATGAAGCCACTACTGAGTCTGCTTCCACACTGAAGCCACAAGGACTCCTGCTCATCGACAGCGGAGCGCAATACCAGGACGGAACTACCGACATCACACGCACCATTGCCCTCGGCCCTGTCACCGAAGAGCAGCGCCGCATCTACACACTGGTGCTGAAAGGTCACATACAGCTGCAGCTACTCTGTTTCCCTGACGGAGCCAGCGGTACACAGCTTGATGCCATTGCCCGGCGCGACCTATGGAGCGAAGGACTTAACTTCCTGCATGGAACAGGCCATGGCGTAGGGTCCTACCTGAATGTCCATGAAGGCCCTCACCAGATTCGTATGGAGTATCGTCCTGCCCCCCTCCATGCCGGTATGACCATTACTGACGAGCCCGGCATCTATCTCGAAGGAAAATTTGGTGTGCGAATCGAAAACACGCTTCTCATCCAGCCATACACAGAGACTGCCTTTGGGCGATTCCTGAGATTTGAAACCCTCACCCTCTGTCCCATCGACAAGGCACCCATCATGCCCGAACTGCTCACCCCAGCAGAAGTGCTGTGGCTCGACGATTATCACAATACGGTATATCAAAAACTGTCGCCCCACCTCAACGAAGCAGAGCGACAGTGGTTGCGTGAAGCGACGACTCCGCTTATTTAGTCCTTCCCATTGAGCACTGCTGCGTGAAGTCGGAAAAGACAGACTTCCTTGCCTTCGTCGTTTGTCACCTTAAAATCATAGATACTCTGGGCCACACAGCTCAGGGCCCCCATTGCTGCCATCAGGCAGACCATCAACATCTTCTTCATCTCGTCTAGTCTTTTAATGTATTCAACTTTCTGAAGTAGATAAGTAGTCAGTAGTTAAGTAGTTAAGCCAAATGACTGCGTGGTGGAAAGCAGCCGATAGAAGTAATGCACACAGCCTGCAGCCCGCTCTCAACCTCCTTAATTCCTAAAAAACAATAATTTATACTCCAATTCCTTGCTCCTTCATATAATAATGTGTACCTTTGCAACCGTTTTGCGCAAGACGCACAAGAAGTATTATTTTTTAGATGTTTTAAAACAAGATGAACGTAATTACGAAAAGTATTCAGTTGCCTGATGGAAGAACCATCACAATTGAAACCGGGAAAGTGGCAAAGCAGGCCGACGGCAGCGTTATGCTACGCATGAACAACACCGTACTGCTGGCTACTGTTTGTGCCGCAAAAGATGCAGTTCCCGGAACAGATTTCATGCCTCTGCAGGTGGACTACAGAGAGCAGTATGCCGCCGCAGGACGTTTCCCCGGCGGTTTCACCAAGCGCGAGGGCAAGGCCTCGGACAACGAGATTCTCACCAGCCGACTGGTAGACCGCGTGCTCCGTCCCCTCTTCCCAAGCAACTATCACGCAGAAGTATTTGTCAATGTGATGCTGTTCTCAGCCGATGGCGTTGACCAGCCCGATGCCTTGGCTGGTTTTGCCGCATCGGCCGCATTGGCATGTTCCGATATACCCTTCGAGTGCCCCATCTCTGAGGTGCGCGTGGCTCGTGTCAACGGCGAGTATGTCATCAACCCTACCTTCGAGCAGATGAAGGAAGCCGACATGGACATCATGGTAGGTGCCTCGGCCGAGAACATCATGATGGTGGAAGGCGAGATGAAGGAAGTCTCCGAGCAAGACCTTCTGGGTGCCCTGAAGGCTGCCATGGACGCCATCAAGCCCATGTGCGAGCTGCAGACTGAGCTCTCCAAGGAACTCGGCAAGGACGTGAAGCGCGAGTACGACCACGAGGTCAACGACGAGGAGCTGCGCGAGCGCATGAACAAAGAGCTCTATCAGCCCGCCTACGATGTCACCAAGCAGGCACTGGAGAAGCACCAGCGCGCCGAGGCCTTTGAGAAGATTCTCGAGGACTTCAAGGAGAAATACGCTGCTGAGCACAGCGAGCTGAGCGAGGACGAGCTGGAGGAGAAGAACGCCATGATGGACCGCTACTACCAAGATGTAGAGCGCGACGCCATGCGCCGTTGCATCCTCGACGAGGGCATCCGTCTCGACGGTCGTAAGACCGACGAAATCCGTCCCATCTGGTGCGAGGTGTCACCCCTGCCCATGCCTCACGGAAGCTCTATCTTCACCCGTGGCGAGACCCAGTCGCTGACCACCTGCACACTCGGTACCAAGCTCGACGAGAAGCTGGTAGACGACGTGCTCGACAAGAGCTACATGCGCTTCCTGCTGCACTATAACTTCCCCCCGTTCTGCACGGGCGAGGCCAAGGCACAGCGCGGCGTAGGCCGTCGCGAGATTGGTCACGGACATCTGGCATGGCGCGGCCTGAAGGGTCAGATTCCTGAAGACTTCCCCTATACCGTACGTCTGGTGAGCCAGATTCTGGAGTCTAACGGTTCCAGCTCTATGGCTACCGTCTGCGCCGGCACACTGGCACTGATGGACGCCGGTGTTCCCATGAAGAAGCCCGTCTCGGGTATCGCCATGGGTCTCATCAAAAACCCCGGTGAAGACAAGTACGCCGTACTCAGCGACATCCTCGGCGACGAAGACCACCTGGGCGACATGGACTTCAAGACCACCGGTACGAAGGACGGTCTGACCGCTACCCAGATGGATATCAAGTGCGACGGTCTGTCGTTCGACATTCTGGAGAAGGCACTGATGCAGGCCAAGGCCGGTCGTGAGCACATCCTGAAGTGCATCACCGACACCATCAGCGAGCCGCGTGCCGAGCTGAAGCCCCAGGTTCCCCGTATCGAGGCCTTCGACATTCCCAAGGAGTTTATCGGTGCCGTCATT
>Ga0247608_10004328_pt1 | contig 15959 bp, 5 predicted proteins | sample 176DNAGHGlowgp2_FD_193490 | JGI IMG/M metagenome (GOLD analysis project Ga0247608, IMG submission 193490) | Sheep rumen microbial communities from Palmerston North, Manawatu-Wanganui, New Zealand - 1766 DNA GHGlow gp2 | ecosystem: Host-associated > Mammals > Digestive system > Stomach > Rumen ... | reverse complement strand
CCCGCCAGCGGCGACACCATCACCGACCAGAACGGCAATGTGGCCACCTTCACAGCCAACAACAATGAGCAGGGTGGCACATGGAGTGGTGACTTTAACCAATTGCAGAAGGGTCACGGCTACGTCTACTACCGGCAGCAGTGATTGATGCCGGAAAAAACAACGAGGCCGCCCCGCAGGGCGGCCTTTTTTTTGCCCTCATCGTCGCCTCGCGCCTCCACGTCCGGCAGGCCCTCCCCCTTTCCCCCTTTTGAGGGGGCAGGGGGAGTAACAAGGGGGGCCGGGGGGATTCGAAGACCCGCTTTGCGCCGCGTCGCTTCGCGCCTCCCCCTTCTAAGGGGGCCGGGGGGATTCAAAAACCCGCCTCGCGCTCTAGTCCTCGCCTCGCGTCATTGCGAGGAGGCACGACAAAGCAATCCAGAGAGAGAACTTTCCGTCCAAAAGTGGGTAAAAACCATAGATTTGGACAAAAATTGAATGATTTTCGTCCAAAAGTGGGTAAAAAAACATAGATTTGGACAAAAGTTGAATGATTTTCGTCCAAAAGTGTATTAAAAACTATAGATTTGGACAAAAACCGAAGGAAAATAAGCTTAGGTTTCCCCTCAGGAGACCACCTGTCGCCGCCTCGCGCCGCGTCGCTTCGCGCCTCCCCCTTTCCCCCTTTTGAGGGGGCAGGGGGAGTAACAAGGGGCCAGGGGGGATTCCAAGCCCCCCTCCCTTCAAATGCGATTTTTTCCCTTTTTTTGTATTATTTTTCCTATTTTTGTGGTCTCGAAATCAAGTAAAATCCCCAAAATATGAAAAAACATCTTACTCTGTCGTTATTGCTCGTCGCCGCCCTTTGGGCTTCGGCGCAGCAGGCCGCTCCCCAATGGACCTCCATCCTCGGCGACCAGCCCGAGACCTACCGCACCCAACTCATCAGCAGCTCGGAAAACAGCATCCAAGTCAACGTGCAGGTGCCTGGCTTCTATACCGCCAGCGTCACCACACCCCGTGGCGAAGCTAACATCGTCAGCCTGCCCAAGGCCGTCAGCACCGCCCACGCTGGCGAACCCGACATGCCCATGACCGGCATCCCCGTGCTCATCGGCGACAAAGCCCGCATGGGCATCCGCGTCGTGGAGGTACGGTACCGCGACTTCGAAGGCATCGAGGTGGCCCCCTCGAAGGGCGACTTCCCCCGCACCGTCAACCCCGACGACGTGCCTTACACCTACGGCGCCTGCTATAGTCAAGACGCTTTCTATCCCGCCAACAACGTGGGACTCTACGACCCCTACATCATCCGCGACTTCCGCGGACAGAACATGGTGGTCTATCCCTTCGCCTACAACCCCGCCACGAAGACGCTCCGCGTGTACTACGACATGACCGTGGAGATGTACAAGATTGACGACAACGGCGAAAACACCATCGAGAGCCGCCGCAGCAACGTGGTGAAGATGGACCCCGACTTCAAGAGCGTCTACCAACGCCACTTCATCAACTACGAAACCGCGATGAACCGCTACACGCCCCTCGACGAGGACGGCGACCTGCTCATCATCTGCTACGACAACTTCATCAGCTCGATGACCGACTTCGTCAACTGGAAGAAGACCCGTGGCGTGAACACTACCATCGTGGGCACTAGCACTGCTGGATCAACCTACTCGGCCATCAAGACCTATATCCAGAACCAGTACAACGCCAACAACAACCTGACCCACGTGCTGCTCGTCGGCGATGTGGCGCAGATACCAGGCTATACCTACTCGGGTGGCGGCTCCAGTTATGCCGGCAAGGGCGACAACGCCTATGGCCAAATCGTCGGTAGCGACATCTACAACGACGTGTTCATCGGTCGTTTCTCGGCCAGCACCGCAGCCCGCGTGGCCACGCAGTGCAACCGCGTCATCACCTACGAGCGCGACCTCACCACTTCCGACACTTGGCTGAAGGTGGGCGAGGGCATTGCCAAAAAAGAAGGTGGCTCAGGTCACAACGGAGAGGACGACTACCAACACATGGATAACATCCGTACCGACTTGTTGAACTACGGCTATTCTCCTGTTTACCAACGTTATGCCAATCTTTCAGGGTATACCGCCACGGCAGCACAAATCTCTGCCGACATCAACAGCGGTGTGGGCATCATCAACTACACCAACCATGGTGCCGAGACGATGTGGGGTGTAGCCAGTTACAGCGTCTCTCATGTCAATGCCTTGACCAACAACAACAAGCTGCCCTTCATCTGGTCGGTGGCTTGCCTTGTGGGTAAATACGACTACAGCAGCGACTGCTTCGCCGAGGCTTGGATGAATGCCACCAATGGCAGCAATCCCACGGGTGCCATCGGCACGCTGATGTCGTACATCAGCCAGCCCTGGATTCCGCCAATGTGGGGACATGACGAATGCATCGACATCCTCGTGGAGAGCTACAACAGCAACATCAAGCACACCTGGGGCGGCACCTCCATCAATGGCATCATGGGCATCTTCGACCATTACAGCACCACAGAGACCTCTGCCGTGGGCACCTACCAAGCCTGGATCCTCTACGGCGACCCCTCGCTGATGCTCCGCACCAAGACCCCGCAAGCCATGACGGTCACCCACGCCGGCAGCATTGACTTGGGCGCCACGTCCTACACCGTCACCGTCAGCAACGGCAACGGGGCAGTGGTCACCATCACCGATGCCAATCACAACATCTTGGGCAAGACCACCGTGAGCGGCAACTCGGCCAACATTACTATTAATGGTACGCTCACCGCTGGCGACGAACTCACCCTCTGCGTGTTCGGCTACAACAAAGTGACCTATCTCGGCACCATCAACGTGGTGGGCAATACGAATCAAGCCTACATCACCGCCACGGCCAATCCCGCCGAAGGCGGCACGGTGAGTGGGGCAGGGGTCTATGAGTTGAACGAAAGTTGCACCCTAACTGCCACGCCCAACACGGGCTACACCTTCACCAACTGGAAGAAAGGCAACACCGTGGTGAGCAACGACGCCACCTACACCTTCACGGTGACAGAGAACGCCACCTACACGGCCACCTTCACCACCATCCCGCAATACACCGTCACCATCGCCCCCAACCCCGTGGAAGGCGGCACCGTCGCCTTCGGCGGCAGAGGCAACAGGGACCAACTCGCTTACGACTTTGAGGACGGCACATCACAAGGCTGGACGACCCTTAAAGGCACTGCGGGCACGTCACCTAACAACTGGATGCATGTCACGGAATACGTGCGTCCTGAATATGCTACAGGTAATTATGGCCATAATTCTTCGAATGGTTGGATGCTTTCCGAATCCTATGTTTCTGGAGCATCAAGCGGCTCGGGGTATAGTGTCTATCCTGACAACTATCTCGTTTCGCCCCAAGTGCGTTTGGGTGGTAGCATTCATTTTTGGGCCACCGACGGCAACGACGATTATGGCGCGGAACACTTTAGCGTGGAAGTCTCTACAAACGGCAATACGAATGTCGATGATTTCACATTCGTCCAAGAGTGGACGTTGCTTTCTAAAGGTACGAGAACAGGAGGCATGCGCACTTTCACGAATGGCACTTGGTATGAATACACCGTTGATTTGAGTGATTTCAGTGGCATGGGCTATATCGCCATCCACCACTTCGGCTGCTATGACCAATGGATTTTGGCCGTCGACGACATCACCATCGTGGAAGGCGAAATCGAGACAGGAGAGGTGAGTGCCACTTATTACGAAGGCGAGACCTGCACCGTGACGGCCACGCCCAATGCGGGCTACGGCTTCGTGAACTGGACCGAGAACGACGTTGCCGTGTCGACCGACGCCAGCTACACTTTCACCGTCACGGCCGACCGCAGCTTGGTGGCCAACTTTACTGAGGTCGCTACCCAAACGGTCAGTCTCATCAAAGGCATCAACTGGTGGACCCCCACGGTCGACGTCACCCTCGAGCAGCTCGAGGCCGCCCTTGGCACTTCGGGCCTCCTCATCAACTCGCAGGACGGTGGCTTTGCCGAATACGCCAACGGCAGCTGGAGTGGTACGCTCATCAGCATCGAGCCGGGCAAGATGTATAAGATCGAGACCAGTGCCGCCTGTTCGCTGACGCTCACAGGCGCCCCAGTCGGCAATGTCAGTCCGAACATTCTCCCAGGCCATAATTGGATTGGTTACACGGGCACGCAAGCCGCCGACATCGCCACCGCCCTCGGCAGCCTCGGCATCACGCCCGCCAGCGGCGACACCATCACCGACAAGGACGGCAACGTGTCCACCTACGACGGCACGACCTGGACGGATGGGGTTGTAACCTTACAACCTGGCCACGGCTACGTCTATCTGCGGCAGCAGTGATTGATGCCTGAATAACAACGAGGCCGCCCCGCGGGGCGGCCTTTTTTTCTGCCCTCATCGTCGCCTCGCGCCTCACAAAGTTCTGCAATTTCTGCGAAGCTAATCAGAAATATCTCGAAATATTACTATCTTTGAAGCGTCTAATTGTATTAACTATTTAATTATAAAATAATCACATAAATTCATCAAAAGAAATGACACTCAAAAGAGTTTAGCCAATAAGTAAATTTACTTATAACCGTCTCTGAAATCATTGCTATTTTTGCGACCTGATCCACTAGAAATGAAAAGACTGCTTTATACAATCATCCTTGCCTGTCTCGCCATAGGGCTGAAGGCACAAGACGCCGACAGCCGTCAGTTCTATAAGGAAATGAGCATCGGCACGGCGGCACCCACCGAGGAAGAGCTAAGCCAAGGAAGCATTATTTCGTCCACCACATCAGCATCGAGGACAAATACGACGTGGCCGACTACGAGCGCGATGCCATCCAACTCCTTGACGAACTCTTCAAGACCCACGACACCGTGGTCATGACCGGTGGCTCTGGCCTTTTCATCGACGCGGTTTGCAACGGCATCGATGCCATGCCCGACGTGGAACCAGAAATCAGGGAAAGAGTCGAAACACTATACAAAGACGAAGGCTTGCATGGCATGCAAGAGGTCTTGCATCGCCTCGACCCCGAGTATTTCTCCATCGTCGACCAGCAGAACCCGCGTCGTCTGCAACGGGCTTTGGAGGTGTGCTACCAAACGGGGAAGCCTTTCTCATCGTTCCGCAGTGGCGAAACGGTCAAGCGCGACTTCGAAATCAAGAAATACGCCCTGCTTTGGGACCGTCAGACACTCATCCAGCGCATCGACAAGCGGGTGGACATGATGATGGAGCAAGGCCTTTTGGAAGAAGCCCAGGCGCTCTATCCCAAGCGGCACTTGAATGCCTTAAACACGGTGGGCTACAAGGAGTTGTTTGCCTATTTCGACGGACAATGCACCCTTGCAGAGGCCGTGGAACAAATCAAGATCCACACACGGCAATATGCCAAACGGCAGATGACGTGGCTAAGAAAAGACACTAGTTATCAATGGATTATGCCTGAAGACATCGACGAAGTCGTTGGTTAGAGCAAGCCGTTCAAAAAGGCATAATTCACCATTTCGGTGGTAGTGTTGCAACCGATTTTCTGGAAAGCCTTGCGTTTGTGACCCTCTACGGTACGGTCGCTGATAAACAGTTCCTCGGCGATCTGTTTTGACGACTTGCCGAGGGCACACAAACGAATGATTTCCATTTCTCTTTCAGTCAGCGGATCGACCAAAGGATCCTCTTCGACAGGCGACTCCTTATTAAATATATTCTCATCACGGAAGACGGACCGAATAATCGTGGCCAAGCCCCGAGGCGTAACATCTTTGGAGGTGAAGCCATTAAGTCCAGCTTCCATCAATTGAGGCATATTGGGATTCTCGTCCTCGCCGGTGACGAGGAGCACCTTCACCTTGGGGCACTTTGTTTTGGAGGTTGTCAGCACATCCAAGCCCGTGCCATCAGGCAGATAATAGTCGAGCAAAATCAAGTCGATCTCATCGGGATGATCCTTTATAAACGTCACGGCCTGGCTCACGTTTTCGGCCTCACCTTTGACGACACAATCAAGACCGGAATACGACAATGCCATCCTGAGACCGACACGATAGAGCGGATGGTCTTCAACCAACAATATCCTGATTTTCTTGTTCTGTTTCATTTCTTGGCTTTATTGATGTTAAACCGTATGGAGGTTCCTTGGCCTTCGACGCTTTCGATGATCAGTTGCCCCCCGTTTTTCACCATCAGTTGGCGGCAGACGAAAAGCCCAATGCCCGAGCCTAGCTCGCCCTGCGTACCCTGGGAAGGTGTCACCGTATCGTGAGTCAATTGTTGCAAACGCTCTTGGCTGATGCCTATGCCCGTGTCGGCCACTTCGGCCCACACCTTGTCGCCATCATCGATGCTACTCACCTTGATGGTGCCTCCTTGCGGAGTGAACTTGATGGCATTGGAGAACAGGTTCTGGAAGACGATATCGACGACATTCTTCTTGTCGAAACACTCGCACGACTTGGGGATGTCGTTTTCGACATTCAGCTTCTTGTATTTCAGCTCTTCGGCATGCAGGCTGATGCCCTTGTCGATAAAGTCAGACAGCGTGAACTCTTCTGACGGGACGGCTTCCTTGCCCATCTCACCGCTGATCCAATGCAAGATGTTGTAGAGCTTGTCCTTCAGTTCGTCGGAACTCTTCTTCAGCATGGCCAGATTCCCCTTCAGCTCTTCGTGGTCCAGGTTTTCGTAATGCTCGTTGACCATTTTCAGCACCATGTTTTGCGCCAAAACCGACGTCTTAACGTCGTGCGAGGCCACCGAGAGGATCCGCTGCTGCGTTTGGTTGAGGCGTTCCAAAATCTCGCCTTGCTTCTTTTTGGAACGAACCAGGCGGACCAAAATGACCACGATGGCCACCAACAATCCCGAAAGGAGAATCAAGGCCAAGATCTCGCGAGCCTTCAACTTGTTGTTTCGTTGCTCAATGTCGAGTTCATACTCCATCTGGGCCATATCGTATTTCACTTGATAGTCGCGAATCAAGGCCTGTTGCTTCTCATTGAAAATGGAGTCCTTATAGGCCACACTTTGCTCCAAGTAGCCTAACGCCTTGTCGGAGTCGAACATGCGCGAAGCTTCATAAGCCCCTTGAAAAGCCAGGCGCAGAATTTCATCGTAGTCGTTTTCCTTCGCCAGAGCAATCGCATTTTGATAGTGTGCCTCCGAATCCTTATAATCCCCTTGCTTGAAGGCGAATTCTCCAAACAGGTTCTCGATTTCAGTCTCCCGGAATCTGTCTTCCTCGTCTTTGGCCATCTGTAGGGCTTCGTTTAGCAGATTGACGGCATCGTCGGCTCGTCCATTTGCGAAATAAGCCCGCGACAAAACGATTTTCCGTTGAATCACCTTGGTGGTCCTATCGCCATGATTGACTGAATAGTCGTATGCCTGCTCCATGAGTTCCACGGCCTTTTCAACCTTTTCCTTGCGAGGTTCTCCCTCCATCCCCTCTGCTTGCGTCAGGTAAACATCCGCCAAGTTATGAAGATAAGTGGCCATGTCCAAATAGTCATCGTCCTCTTGGAGTTCGCCCATCATGTCGACACACCTCTTGAACATCTCCACGGCCATGTCGTTCTCGCCCATCGAGGAATAGATATTCGCCATGTTATTTGTGGTATAACGGATGTTCTTCTCGTAGAACGGATTAGGTTCCTGCTCATTAAGCAGAGCCATGTTGTCATTGCATTTGTTGTAGCTGTCGATGGCCTCGTTCATTTGCCCCAAACGCTGGTAGGCCACGCCCAGAAGATTGTAGCACCCAGCGGCATCGAAGAGGTCGCCACGTTTTTCGTAGCTCTCGATGGCTTTTTTGGCATAGCCGACCACCTCTGTCATCTCGTTACGGTCAAAATGCCAGAAAATGAGCTTCTTAAGGACGGATTCCTTCACCTCATCGACAGCCATTGCCGATGTGAAACAAACCGTATCATCAGCCAGCTCTGCGATTTCGTTGGCTATACGCACCATCTGATCTCCCTTGCTGGCCAGGAATACATTGTAGAGACTATCAATCTCGCTTGCACGCAACGAGGCGTTGGCAAGCAAAAACAAGACCATAAACGAAAGTCGACGCATAACAATCCATTTTTTTGGCACAAAAATATCGCTTTTTTGTTCCCCGAAAGTCATTGCTTCAAACAAACGCAAAAAAACGCGTAATTTTACCTATAGCCAAGCCATTTTTTTGTTATATTTTTGCCCCGTCGGATAAAAAAAAGAATAATTACGATTATTCAACCATAAGTTAAACTTAAATTAAAAGCATTATGAAAAGACTTCTACTAACATTTCTGTCGGTGATGGCTTTCGCTGGCATGACAGTGGCCCAAGACATTTGGTCTTGCGGCTACTACACAAGTAACAGCGTCCCACAGGCTGCTGTGTACAAAAACGGCACGATAATGTACAACACGTCATTAGGGAGCTCCTACGCTGGAGAGAGCACCGGCGTCGATGTGTATGGCAGTGATGTTTATTGGGTGAAAAACGTCTATTATAACAGTCTTCCCTACTATGCCGATGTGATGAAGAATGGCAGCACTTATTTGGATTCACCGACAGGTGAAGGCCGAAGGATCTACGACTTGTACAGGATGTCCTATAACAACAGCTTGTACGCAGTGGGTTGTAAGAGCATCAACAATGTGAGAACAGCCGTGATGTGGAAAGACAACGACGCAGCCGTTTACCGCCAGTTGGGCGATGGCAACTATGAGAGTGGTGTCTACGGCGTTACGCACTATGAAGACTATCTTTATTCGTGCGGCTACCAATACACGAGCTCTTCCAACTATCATGGTGTGATTTGGAGAGGATCTGAGGTGTTCCATGAATTCCCTGCTAGCACAAGAATCTATGACATTTGCTACTATTATGGTTATGTTTGGACCGTAGGTGTCGTTGATGTTGGTATTAATTTTACGGTGAAAGTGTGGAAAACCAGTATCACCGACGGCGCGACACAAGAGGTGTATACGCTCAATACATGTTCGTCTTCTGATTATGACCGTCATAAAATCTATATCGATGATGCGGGCAATATTTATGTGGTGGCCCAAGATTGTGGGCAGGACAAGGTTTATAAAAACGGCGTCCAACTCTATAGCTCGAGTGGCTATATCACCTCGGTGGTGGCCAATAGCAACGGTGTTTATTATGCTGGCCAAGAAGGCGGCACAGGTAGGATTTGGAGAAATGACTCTTACCTTTACTCGCCCTCCAGTTGCGAGAGAATCACGGGCCTCTTCATCGATGAACCTGAATGCACCGACAGCGAAATCCGCGCACTCCCTTTCACCGAAGGCTTCGAGATGGGAAGCACCGATTGGCCCTGCTGGACCACTATTGACCAAGACAACAATAACGGTTCTCAGTTGTCGTTTTGGCAAAGGGTTGGCGACCGAGTATCGACACCCGCTACAGGCGACTATTGTGCAGGACACACGTTTGGGCCTTCGGGTGTAGCCCAGGAAGGCTGGCTCATCAGTCCCAGACTCTTCCTGCAACCTGGCAGAGACAACACAGAGCTGACCTTTAAGAGTTACGAGTTATACCCAAATGACTATAGTTATGAAGGCGTTTGGATTTCAACCACAGGCACCAATACCAGCGATTTCACGCAAGTGTGGACACAAAGTTCCCCGTCAAGCACATGGAAGGACGTTGAGATCAATCTAAATGGGTATCAAGGCCAAGCCATCTACATCGCCTTCAAATACACAGGCACCTATGCCCACACATGGCTTATTGACGACGTGAGCGTCACCGAGGAATGGAGTCCATGCGATACAGAAAGCGTACCTTATATATATAATTTCGACAATTGGAATATGCAAAGCACCTGCTGGTATGTCGTCGACTACGACATGAGCGGCGGCAACAAGTGCTGGCAGTACAACACTTCAGAGCAATGCGCCTACCATCCGTGGGGGCAACAGGGCGTGGAACAATATGGCTGCCTCGTGTCGCCCAACATTACTTTGGAAAGCGGCAAGGACTATGTGCTGAGGTTTAAGACCAAGAGCTCCTCATCGGGTTCGGACATGTCGAACAAGGTTTGGATCTTGCTCGACGGCACGGGCATCCCCAATCCAAACAATAACTACCTCGAAATGATTTGGGACGATGGCAATTTCTCCAGCTCGTGGACGGATGTGGAAATCCCACTTTGGGCTTACGCTGGCCACAATATCTCATTCAGCTTCGAGTATGAAGGCACCTTCGCCCACAACTGGTACATCAAGGACGTACGCGTCGAGGAAGCCATCGCCCAATACACCATCACGGCCAACGCCAACAACAACGCCTGGGGCACGGTGACGGGTGGCGGCACCTACAACGCCGGTGTCACTTGCACGCTGACAGCTACGCCCGCCAGCGGCTATGAATTCCTGAAATGGACGAAAAACGGTGCAGAGGTGTCAACAAATCCTTCCTATTCCTTCACCGTCACCGAAAACGCTTCGTATACTGCGGTCTTCGGTGAACCATCAGTAAACTATTATACCATCACCACCAATGTGTCGCCAGCTGGAGCCGGCACGGTGGAGGGTGCAGGCGTTTATCCACAAGGCACCACGACCTATCTCACTGCCACACCTAACATGGGCTGGACCTTCAGCCACTGGAACGATGGCATCACGACCAACCCGCGTAGCATCACCGTCAACGGCGATGCCACCTATACGGCTCACTTCTTGCAACAGAACTACACCATCACCGTCGTGGCCGACCCGCCACAAGGCGGCACGGTGAGCGGCGGCGGCAGCTACCACTACGGCGCCACCGCCACGCTGACAGCCACCGCCAACAGCGGCTACCAGTTCCAAGCTTGGAGCGACGGCTCAACCCAAAACCCGCACCCAGTGACGGTGACAGGCAACGCCGACTACAAAGCCATCTTCAGCGAAGTGGGCACCACCTACTATAACGTGTCGGCCAACGTCAGACCTGCCAACGCTGGCAGCGTGGACGGCACAGGCGCCTATCCCGCTGGAACCACCATTACCCTGACGGCCACCGCCAACCCGGGCTACATCTTCAGCCACTGGAACGACGGCATCACAAGCAACCCGCGCACCGTGACGGTGAACAGCAACCTCAGCTTCACGGCCAACTTCCTGGCCAGCACCTACACCATCACCGTCAACGCCGACCCAAGCAATGGCGGTACCGTAACAGGCGGCGGATCCTACCATTATGGCGAAACCGCCACACTGACAGCCACCCCCAACAGCGGCTTCACCTTTGTGGGCTGGAACGATGGTTCTACCGAATTGACGCATAACGTCACTGTGACCGGCAACGCCACCTACACGGCCACCTTCAGCCAGGGCGTCGTCACCTATTACTCCGTCAACCTGATCTGCAACTCAAGCGAAGGGGCGGTTGAAGGCGGCGGATTCTATCCGGCAGGTTCCACCATCACCATCCAAGCCATCCCCAACGAAGGCTATTTCTTCGAAAAATGGAGTGACGAAAGCACCAGGAACCCGCGCCAGATCACGGTGAACAGCGACATCACCTTAGCGGCCTTCTTCCAGGGCACGGGCGTCGACGAGGGCGAACTCAACCCGATGACGCTCTATCCCAACCCCGCCAAGGAGAGCATCCGCATCCTTGGCATCGAGGCCAATAGCACCATCGAGATCTACAACAGTTTAGGCATGCTCGTCAAGGTGGTCAGCGCCGGCCCCGACCAGGAGATCGGCATCCGCGACCTCTCGTCGGGCCTCTACCTCGTGCGCTGCGGCAACCGCACGCTGCGCTTCGTAAAGCAGCAATAAAACGTTTGTGATTGTTATCCCGGTTTCCGTGGCAGGCAAGCCCGCCACGGAAACCAATTTTTGAAATCCATAATCCTTAATCCCCATATCAAACTATGAAAAGACAACCATTACGCCTCTTCCTGCTCCTTGCGCTCCTCGCGCCCTGGGCAGCCAAGGCACAACAATACGTGACCATTGGCGATTCACAGAGTATGCTCAAAGATAGTCGTATTCCTGTCGCGACAGGGTGGTATTATTCTTTGTCACAGCAAATTTATACCTCCGCCGAAATCGGGATGGCAGGCGTCATCTCTTCCATCGCCTTCGATTATTTGGCCGACCAAGAATTCTCCATGCAAGGCGTGCAAGTGTATATGAAGAATGTAAGCAAGTCGAACTTCGATTCGTATACTGACATGGTGCCCCTCGATGGTGCCACCATGGTGTTTGAAGGCACTTTTACGGTTCAGGGGCCTGGCTGGGTGACGATTCAATTGGATACGCCTTTCTTCTACGACGGCACAAGCAATCTCCTGATTTGCTGCTACCACCCCACTGGAGACCTTATACAATGGAACTCGGAGTTATGGTTCCGTACAACAGAGACTAATAGTAATAGAAGTATCTGCTACTATAGTAATGAGTATTGTCCCGACATTAATGATTTGTCGAATTATCAAGGCTATTACGCAAATGGCGATTATAATATCAACAACATCCGACTGAGAATCTTTCCCTATATCTATTTCCAAGACCAATTAGTGGAAGAAATCTGCTTGGAGAACTGGGATTTCAACCATGACAATAATTTAAGCTATGCCGAGGCCGCCGCGGTTACTACCTTAGGCTTAAACTTCAAAGACAAAAATGGCATTAACCATTTAGACATATTGGAGTACTTTACTGGGCTATCCACGCTTCATCGATATGAATTTCAAAATTGTGAATGGCTTGAGGAGATTGCCATTCCTCGGGCGGTCAGCCAGATCGACCCCAGCATTTTCGATGGATGCAGCAGGTTGCAGTATATCACTGTAGATCCAAACAACACGACCTACACTTCACTTAATGGCTGCAATGGCATCTTCAAGGATCTCGGAGACGGATACAAGTTGGTAGCGGGTTGCAAAAGCACCATCATCCCCGAGGGTGTCACTGCCATTGGCGAAGGAGCACTCGAGAATTTGCCTATGAGCACACTCACTTTGCCGTCGACGCTTCAGACGATTGAAAGCTATGGCATACACCTCATCGATGGTTTGGAAAGCCTAACGGTTAACGCCGTCACGCCACCTTCAATCACCGAATACTTTCTCTATGGCACTCCAAGGACCATCCCCGTCATCGTGCCTGTGGAAAGCCTCGCAGCCTATCATAATTACAACAACGGACAACCTTGGGGCGGCTTCACCAACATCATTGCCGATGGCAATATCTCCTTCGTTGACTCCGCAGTGAAAGCCATCTGTGTGGACAACTGGGACACCAACGGTGATGGCGAGCTGAGCTATGCCGAAGCCGCTGCGGTGACTACCTTAACTCCCAATGGTACAAACAACTACAGCGCGTTTCGGAACAAGCCAATCACTTCGTTCGACGAGTTGCAATACTTCACCGGACTGACGAGTATCGAGCCTTATTCGTTCTATAATTGCACCAGCCTGACCTCGGTGACCATCGGCAACTCCGTGACTTCCATAGGAAACTGTGCGTTTGAAGATTGCACCAGCCTGACCTCGGTGATCATCCCCGACTCCGTGACCTCTATCGGAAACTCTGCGTTCTTTAATTGCAGTGGCCTAACCTCGGTGACCATCGGCAACTCCGTGACCTCGATCGGAGCGGATGCGTTCTATAATTGCACCAGCCTGACCTCGGTGACCATCGGCAACTCCGTGACCTCAATAGGCAGCTATGCTTTCGGTTTGTGTAGAAGACTTACCTCGGTGACCATCCCCGACTCCGTGACCTCGATCGGAAACTCTGCGTTCTGTTATTGCAGCGGCCTAACCTCGGTCACCATCGGCAACTCCGTGACCTCAATTGACAGATTTGCGTTTGAGGGATGCTTTAGCCTGACCTCGGTGACCATCCCTGCCTCGGTAACAAGCATAGGCAGTAATCCATTCGCTTATTGCTACCTACTTGAATCCATCACGGTGGATCCAGGCAACACAGTGTACAGCTCGCCCAACGGTTGCAACGCCATAATCAAGACTGCTGACCACCTGCTGGTTCTGGGCTGCAAGAACACCGTTATTCCTAACGATGTCACAACCATCTATGATAATGCTTTCTATGATTGTATTGGACTGACTTCCATTGAGATTCCTGCTTCTGTATCGAACATTTACGCAAGCGCTTTCAGCGGGTGTTCCAATCTCGAGGAAATAAGAGTTTGGGCTGTAACGCCACCCGCCACCTTCACACTTTGTTTTAACTATGTCCCTACCGACATTCCCGTTTATGTACCCATGGGAAGCCTTGCGGACTACCAAAACTATAATAATTCTTATGGGTATACATCTTGGGGCAACTTCACCAACTTTATCGGCATCGTGACCATCGGCGACGAGACATCCATTAACACAGACCACATCCTACCTGTCAACATGGACTATAATTACTCACTGTCGCAGCAAATCTACACCGCCGAAGAAATAGGAACGACTGGGGCCATCACCTCAATCGCTTTCGATTACATCAGCGACTTGCCTTTCTCCACGGAAGGCATAAAAGTGTATATGAAAAACGTCGACAAGACCACTTTCGATTCAGACACCGACATGGTTGACCTCAGCGATGCCACCTTGGTATATGATGGCACCTTTGCGGCTTCGGGAGCCGGATGGGTGAGGCTACAATTGCAAACGCCGTTCTACTACGACGGCAACAGCAACCTCCTGCTTTGCTGCTATGATCCCACCGACGGCTACCTAGGCAATGAAATCGAATTTCGTCTGACAACTACGGGCGATAATTATACTGCTTTAACCTACTTCAGCGACGAATATAACCCTGACATAAATGATATTTCGTCCTTTGCTGGCGTAAAGTATAGGATAAGAAACCGCAACAACATCTACCTCGCCATCAACCCCAACATTCAGTTTGCCGACGCCGCAGTGAAAACCATCTGTGTGGACAACTGGGACAGCAACGGCGACGGCGAACTGAGCTATGCCGAAGCCGCCGCAGTGACGAGCTTGGGCGAGGCATTTAAGAACAACGAAAGCATTACTTCTTTCAACGAGTTGCAGTACTTCACGAGGCTGACGAGCATCAATGATGAAGCTTTTTCAAGTTGTTGGTCTTTGGCTGCAGTAACGCTTCCTCCCTCAGTGCAAACCATTGGTGAATTCTCCTTCCATGGCTGCAATTTCCCCTCGATCGTGATTCCCAATTCGGTAACCTCCATCGGTGGCCATGCCTTCCGCAGTTGCGGTGCCCTCACCTCGATAACGATTCCGAGCTCGGTGACCTCCATAGGCGAGAATCCGTTTTTCTCTTGCCCCGCTTTGGCAACCATCACGGTTGAAGCGGGCAACACGGTGTACAGCTCACCCGAGGGCTCCAATGCCATTATCAAGACTGAGGAACACAAGCTGGTTTCGGGCTGCAAGAACACGGTCATCCCCGAGGGCGTGACCACCATCGGAGCATCCGCCTTCGGTGGCTGTTCGAGTCTCACTGAGATACACATACCCGGCTCCGTGACGCTTATTGATGCATGGGCTTTCAATAGCTGCTCAGGTCTCACCGAAGTCACTATACCCAGTTCGGTGACTTACATCGGCAACGCTGCCTTCTATGGCTGCACAGGCCTTACTTCCATCACCGTGGAAGCCACCACGCCGCCTACGTTAGACAATGGTGCCTTCGATAATACTAGCATCCTCGTCTACGTGCCCTGCGGCAGCCTTGAGGCCTACCAAAACTACAACAACACGGGCACGCCCTGGGGCGGCTTCACCAATATCCACGACCTCTGCGAGAACCCGCTTTGCGTGGCCCCCTACAACGTGCAGGTGACCAGCACCGAGCCACAAGGCGGCTACAACGGCTTCACCTTCACCTTCATGCCTGGCGTTGAGGGCCAAATGTCATGGGAATACTATATCAGCGAAAGCCCCGTGTTGCCTGAGACCTATCAGGAGATGGTCGCCAATGGTTGGCTAGGTAACACGA
>Ga0247608_10004327_pt1 | contig 15966 bp, 13 predicted proteins | sample 176DNAGHGlowgp2_FD_193490 | JGI IMG/M metagenome (GOLD analysis project Ga0247608, IMG submission 193490) | Sheep rumen microbial communities from Palmerston North, Manawatu-Wanganui, New Zealand - 1766 DNA GHGlow gp2 | ecosystem: Host-associated > Mammals > Digestive system > Stomach > Rumen ... | reverse complement strand
CCTCTATCAAACTGTGCGTAAAATTCCGATTTGCTTAATACAAAGATTCTAACCGTTTCAACAATAAAAATAAAGCCCACTGATGTGAGCTTCATTCTTCACTTCCATTTATCTGTGAATAGTAACTGTTTCCGGTCAGTCCGGTCAAAATATTCATCGTAAACATAACCAAACAAAAAGGAATGTCGGACACGGCATTCCCTTTTTTAGTGAACTATATTACATTTAAGCTACCCGTTGAAAAATCTCGTTTTGAATGTTAAACAGATGAGTTAACTTTTCTTCTCCAGTTTCTTTTTTCAAAAGTTTTAGTGCTTCCTCCTTAACAATCAAAGAATTACTGTTTGCAAGTTCCATAGTTATTGTTTCGATAATTTCGTTTATATTTTCTTTTGTTACATAGATTTTAACCTTTTTCTTCTTCGCTTCCTGCAAAGCATCCAAAACAGACTGAATATGTTCTTTTGTAATGTTTCCTTCTTTTGCTGCTTGTAGGTAGGTATAAAGCTCTGTGTTTATATTTGAATTTGTCTTAACATGTTGAACCAGCTTATAAATCCCATATCCTGTCCCAGCCAGCGCTATAGCGCCAAGCCCAACAGCGGCGATTTTAACACCAGTCGGTATTTTAGCCTTTTGTGGAATATGAACAGGGTCAAGATGTTTTACAATTTCACCATTCAGATTGCGAACTACACCGCCATACCTCACCAATGTTCCAGCACTTAATCCAGCCATTATCTCCTCTGGTACATAAAACGCATCCTCTACAATTGCCATAAGCAAAACCTCCTTCTCTTATAATTAGTAACCCGCATTCAGATAAAAAAATCTGAAACTTATTGTTTATACTAATTTATCGCTTTCAGTATTGTATATACATAGCAATTGCTGAACAAATCTACATTATATTTTGCAAAATTTGAACAATACAATTAATACAAATCATACTTCCGTTTTTATTCTTCAATGATTTTATCAATCTGTTTCATATCATCCTGTTTTGAACTATTTTAAAAAATAAATAGCGTTTCCGTTACCCCCCATAACAGAGGTAATATGTCATTTCCTGACTATGCTTTATCACATAATTCATTTTCCACTTCGTCAGAATAATACCCTTTCTGTGAAAAAACCGAATAAACATTTCTTAATTCTTTTGTTTTAGTTTCAAAATCACAGTAAGTTATTTTGTTATCCCAACAAAAATTCTTGAGAATAAATTGAGGAACATAATGGCTTCTAACCATAATTATCAAATCCGTTTCATATAACAAATTACGTCCGCTACCCAGATGAAAGCTCCGCATACAGCCCACGCTTTGAAAAAAAGAGTCATCTGAGTAATTCGGTTACCCGAACTCGCTTATTGAACGGACGCAAGTATATTATACCTCATTTATCAATGTATGCCGAAATTGAAATAATGAAAAAACAATATTTGGCTAAACAAAGAGCATTAAAAGTAAAGGGGGCATTTTTACCACACATTCGAGAAGGAAGTCAGATAGCAGTCTATGATAAAGGCAATGACCGCTATAAAATAAGAATCCCTATGGCACTGCGAAAAGATGACCGGACTTTTGTTACGGCAGCCACGGAACAGGAAGCATTTGACAACATTTACATCTATCTGTTTGGCGATGACCAGTACACCGTCCGCAAGCTCTTTAAGAAAGTGTTGGAACAAAAAGAAAACGATCCGGATACTTCTTCGTTAACTGTAACAAGATACCGGCAGATTTGGAAGAAATACTATGACCATGCTTCCATATCCGATCGTCCGATTAGCGATATAAAAGCATCTGATATCAAAAAATTCTTCAAAGAAATCACCGGTGGCAGGACAATCAGCAGGAAAAACTTCGTTAACATCAAGAGTATTTTCAACGTTGTTTATGATCTTGCAGTCGATAATGATATCGTAACCAGTAACTTAAGCAGAAACCTGTCCTGCAAGGATTTAAAATTCAAGGCTGTGAACAACTCAAATACGCGTTACACAGACGAAGACCGGGATAAAATTCTGGGCTACCTGGATCAAATGACCGAAAAAAGCGGGTATGAATACGGAATCGAGTTGATGTTCTGTCTTTGTGCAAGAATCGGCGAGTTAAGAGCACTCCGATGGTCTGACGTAGACTTCGATAAACATACCATATCCATTTCAAGGGAAATTGTTTTACGAAAGAACGAGGAAGGGAAAAATCGTTTTGTTGAGGTCAACCACACCAAAGGCGGTGAACACGGATCCAGAGTCCTTCCGCTGTCCGAACGGGCAGAAAGAGTTCTTTATGAACTTCGTTCTCAAAAATTAGTTTCAGAACATGTTTGTTGTAATCTTGCGGGAGAGCCGCTTGACGGCAATAAGTTCAACAAACACTTAAGAGATGTGACAAAAGCAGTCGGTATTCCGTATCTGTCCAGTCACAAAATCAGGTTCTGGAGTGTAACGGCACTTGCAAGAGCAACCGGAGGAGATATTCAGACAGTAATGTATGCTGCCGGACATGTGGACAAAAACACAACTCTCCACTATATCCGAGCCGTTCAAAGTGACGTCCAGACCGATAAAATCAAGAAATGTTTCGCCTAAAACAGTCGGCATACCACTTCCATACCACTTTTTGCCGATTTTGAACATGAAAAAACCCAGATAAAATCTGGGTTTTCAGGCGAGCGATAGACGGGGCTCGAATGATTTTCTTGCCCTGAAAAACCGCATGAAAGGAGGCTTTCGGCACTCTCATCAAGCTCGCGGCTAACTCTTGGCTAACTCCATTTTTACCTCTATTTTTTGTGATTTTCGATAGACGTTTCCCTAACTTATTGATTGTAAACCGTCACCTCTATTAACTCTATGGCTATTCTTAATTAAGAGTCCAATTTTAAATTTTCCAATGCCCTGTCAATTTCATTTTGTCTTTCATAAAACAACAGATTTTTGTTATGTTTAAAATATGAATCACATCCATATAAACTAATATATTTTGCAAAATAACCATTTGATGTCATCTCAGTTACAACTATGAGTATTTCCTGCCCTTCATCAAATGCTTTTTCCAAGAAAGAAAAAGCATTGGCAATTCGTTTTCCGCAAAGATCAGCACTCACCTTATGGGCTTTAACCCGCTCATCATAATTGTTTTTAATAAACTTAAAAACTTTGTTACAATCCGTTTCACTGCCAATATTCGCTATATTATTGTTAATAAATCCAATATTATTTTTTAGACGAGTAATATCTTCCTTGGAAAGATGTCCGGATACTTTTGCCGACTCAACATCCTTATTCATCTTTTGCACAAGTTCCGATAAGCATTCTTTCGGATTCTTATTAGTACCGACGGTAAGAATTTTAAAGTTCTTTAAAACAGCGGCCAATTCAGTCAAGCCATTATATTCTTCGATTACTGCTTTAACACTATAATTCAATGAGTCAAGAAGCATTCCTATAAGAGCTAACCTTTCATCAAATTTTGCGTCCTTAGCTCTTTTTAAGATTGCCTTGTTTGATTTTCCCTCCAATATGCTTTCTATCTGATAATCACTCTTATATTTCAGATACAAATCATAATAAACGGAAAAATCTTTAGCTATTCGTGAATTCTGAATATACTGAGAGATAAGCCTCTCATCAACGGTAATACCGTTGATTTCGTATAGTTCAATCATTTGACTTAAATCATCCCATCCTCGGGCTGTAACAAATGATTTTCCGTCTACTGTCGATTCAACTCTATAAAAATCTGATTTTCTTATATCCAAATATGTAAGAATTGATGGATGAACGCCTTTGCTGAAGGCATATTCTTTCCAAGCATCATAATCCGGTTCAACATTGACTCTCTTTAAACGATCCCAGGTTACTATGTCAAATTCTCTAACCGAATTATTATATTCCGGCGGATTACCTGCCGTTACGACAATCCAGCCATCAGGAATTCTATGTCTTCCGAATACCTTGTATTGTAAGAATTGCAACATAACAGGAGCCAGTGTTTCCGAAACACAGTTTACTTCATCCAAAAACAAAATTCCTTCTTCAACACCGGTCTTTTCCATGAGATCATAAATTGATGCTATTATTTCACTCATGGTATATTCCGAAATATCATATTCAATACCCTTATATGTCTTATGCACAATAAACGGGAGGCCCAAAGCACTTTGTCTTGTATGATGTGTCATAGAATAAGACAACAAACCCACGTTCATTTCTGAAGCAATCTGCTCCATTATTGCGGTCTTTCCTATTCCGGGCGGTCCCATGAGAAAAACAGGTCGCTGTTTCTCAATCGGCACAATATATTCTCCTGCCTCATCCTTTGTAAAATAAGCAATCATTGCATTCTTAATTTGCGATTTGGCTTCTTTAATATTCACTGTTATCCTCCTCTATTTCTTCAGGCTGAAGGACCAATTTAATTGCCCAAACCGGAACCTCCGGATTTTCATACCCCTCATTAACAAATACAAATGCCACCTTGTAATCCGGTTGCTTTTCAGGAAACACTCCAAATCCATCCGTAAAATAAATCAAACCATTTAAATTATGAAATTCATGATTTTCAATAAGATCATCTACATATGAAAAAACCGGTCTAAAATCTGTACCTCCCAATCCATGAATTTCCATAGTCTTCAAATACACGTCAAATTCATCCTGGTTTGTAATCTTTGCCTTTTCCTGTATTTCCGCATCGCATTGGATAATATGAAGATTTATTCGTGTAAAGAAGCTTTCCTGCTGTTTTAGAATATTATATGTTTTTTGAATAAAGGTCTGAACCAAGCTTCCACTAGTTGAGCCTGAAGTATCAATTGCTATGACAAATTCTTTAATTCTTTTAACCTCTTTATACTCCAAGGGCTCTATCAACGGCATTTTTTTATACATATTTAATCCATAAGTATAAAAAATATAATCAAATTCTTCATCATTTACTTTCATTGCTTCACCAAGCACTGAAAATTTTTTTAAAAATGTCGAATAATCATATTTTTCTCTATTTACGGAATTGAGATTTTGTATCAATGTTCCGGCCGTATCACCGCGAAATCTGGAAAATGTTTCAAGATCAATCTGCATTTGACTTGATATTTTTTTCCATTCATCCCTTAATTTACTTCTGCTTTTTACTTCACTCTCCATTTCCGAGCCGCGCTGTGTATTGGATTGCCCACTGCCGTCACTCCCTTCGGAATCATTAGATACCATTCGTATCAATTTTCCATTGACCGATACAGCGGATAATGATATTTGTAATTCCCTATGAAACCATATTTCATGATCATCTCGGAAAAACAACTGTCTCATTTCCCACATTTCATCAGAAGACATATTCAAGTCACAAAAATACCTATACAAAACCTCGGCAGTCATGTACTTTACTTTTTTTTGTAACGAAGATATAACTTTTTCCTGCTCAAGCTTTTTCCCAATTTCTGTACAATGGAGTCCAAGCTCATTAATAGCATTCTCTACCGCTATATCACACGCCAAATCCCAAGCATCTTGATTAACCGGTAAACCAACAAAAAAATGCTGAAATATACAATGAAAAACCATATGTAAGTATTGCCTGGTGGGAAGATTCTTATTTACTTTATACGATTCGAGAACAAAAACCGGATCATATCCTATGCTTTCACCATCAACAGCAACATTATTAAACCCCGAAAGTTCAACAAACTTTAGCATACTAATGGCTTTATCCATAAATCTGAGATTTACAACCAAAGTATTTCTGGAGAGAACCAGCACATCCGCTGCCAATTTACTGATTTTTTCATTTACTTCAGACATGCCGATATCCTTTCATACAGTTTTATCATTAACAACCATTTATATTAAACTGTTTTGCCAATAACGCCCACGAACGGAAACAATCCGTCCGTGAGCATCAGTTTGTTAACTCTATTTTACATTTTTAATCCATATGACAGGTCTAATAAAACTGAACCCAACGTGATTGCCTGTCATTGCACAGTAATCACCAAAGTAATTCGAAACAGCTACAGATCCCCAACCATCTTTACCCGCCGTACGAAGTTGCCAGAACCCACTATCTCTTCTGGTCGGACGCTGTTTGCGAGCATATTCTGTAGGCTCACATTTTCTGTCTTCTTCATTCGGAAAATACTTTTCAACCTCATCTACACTAAGGAGAAAAACTCTATCTTCTGTATCCGGACCACCATCGGTCTTGCATTCCTTATTTTTAGGAGTACATATAATCGTCGATATTATTTGACCTTTTTCATGTTCGGTAAACGCGACGTTTAAAAATCCATCATTCAGCATCTTTCTGACATAACTATCGGCCCATACACCCTTTTGCTTCACTGCGTCATCAAGACTGATGATTTCTTTTTCCGTCATAAGCAATGCTTTTCCGTCTTCTTTAGCTAAAACTATCCACTTCAGTGGCTGCATAACATAGTCTTCATCAACAGGAAATCGTCCAAATTCAATGCGGTCTCCTGTAGACAAGGTTTCAACATCAACTGTACTACTGTCACCCGAGTATTCTTTGCAAACAATCTGTGGAAGATTGTCAACCGGTACAGATACTTTTACAATATCTTTCCCTAAAATAACTGGTTTTATCTGCAATTCAGGCGGTACGTTCCTATATCCACCGGGATTAAGAATCCCATAAAAGACTCCGCCAACAGCAATTATTCCGTTAGAATCTGCCAATGCATCACAGTCAGAAAATGCTGATTCCCCAATTGCTGTATCCTTCGCAACCGTAATGCTTTCTAAACTCTTACACATCAAAAAAGCTCCTTCTCCAATAGACTTTATAGAATCGGGAATAATACACTTTTTTAAACCGCTCAGCTCAAAAGCAAAATCACCAATAGATGTTACACTCAAAGGGAACTCAATCGACTCCAATGACTTGCAATTGACAAACATCGATTCGGGAATTTCAGTCATTGCATTCGATAATTTGACAGATTTTAGTTCCCTACAGCCACTGAATATAGCTTTTCCAATAGCAGTAAAACGATCCTCAACATCAAAACTCTCAAAACCGGTCTCCCTAAAAACACCATCTGACAGAACAGTAATATGTTTTGGGATAATAATACTCTTTAGACTTGTACAACCATCAAAAGCATAAGCACCTATTTCTTGAACACTTTCCGGAATTATGATGTTCTCAATCCCATCGCAACCATAAAAGGCTTGCTTACATATTTTTACAATTCCTTCCTCAAGAACTATTCTTTTTAAAGTCTTTCTATTATAGGAACCAAACGATTGTCTGAATAAATACCCAGGGATTTCACGAATACTTCCCGGAATAACAACCGAAGAAATCTCACTACGTACCTTCCGTTGTATATCATTAAGACGGGGAGCATCTGGATTAAAAGTTTCCGGATCAATGGCTGTGACTTCGACCTTACCAAACACTGACGGAATTACAACATCTTTGTCCTCTCCTTTATATGAAGTAATCATCAGCGTACCGTCATCAAGTTTTTTGGTACTCCATATTTTTTTCAATTCCGTTGCAGATAACGTTTTCTCATCCAAAGAAAGGGCACTGTATGCTGTCTCCTTCTTTGTTACCACTGATTCCTTTGGATTCTGCCGTTCCAATACATATCCTACCAATTCAGGTTTAATGTTCTTTTGTTCCTGGATATGTTTGAAAAGCATATCAATATCCTTAGGCTTATTCAACCAGTTTTCATTCAATGCATATTGCATCGCTGCAGGGTTATTCTGTTCAACAATTGCAAACATCAGGTCCCATTTTTTAACCTTATCCACCATATTTGTTTTCTTTACAAAGAAATCAAAAAGTTTTTCCGAGCAGAATCTAGAAAAGAATACTTCCTTCCTAACGGATGTCGACCAATCATCAGCATAGTAATCTGATGGGAAGAATAAAAAGGATTCAACTTTCATACATGTCAGAAATCGCTCCAGCATAACACTTATGTAGACATCATCTTTCGAATGAAGAAATCTGCTAAATATCTCTCTGTCATATCTGCCAAAGGCATCCATACGATTTATCGGTACTCTACCCGATATAATATCTGTTCTATAGTCAGACAGCTCATTTACACCCAATTTTAGTAATTCATCATATATGGGTGTATCGTTATATAGAATTGAATAATACAAGATTTCTTGGAGATTACACATTTTTTTCTGATGCATGATACCTAATATCTTTACACGCTCAGAATCTTCTATAACTTTATTTGAATACCCTTTCACCTCATATTCAGGTAAAAGATACAATGCAAAATTAACAGGCAAATCAGTATTATTACTTATTGCTATCTTACAATCATATTTACGCTTCAATGTAGACGAAAACTCATAAGAGAATGTTGCTCCTCCGTCGATCAGTATTTCTACCATCTCTGCACCGGAAAAACGACAGGCCAGGCCCAATGCTTTTGCTGTAAACTCGATAGGTTTTTGCTCGATAAGTACTTTTTTTACCTCTTCCAAATCATTACATATAACTTTTTCCTCAAGTAATTCCACTTTTTTTAAGTCACTCAACTTTGCCATTATTTTATCCCCCTTGTCAGATTTACTTTTTTGTAAAATATCCTCTCTTATCACATTTAATTCTGCTCATTTTTTTTGTAACTATAATCCTCTTATTCATAGGAAATCCACACGAATTGCATATACCCCCGCTCATTTCAGCACCACATCTTGGACACTTCATACCAATCCCTCCTTTTTTAATTCATTTCTTTTTCCATTATCAATTACTTTAATCAAATCGCCTTGGCCTCTTAACCAAATATCTACACCATCTCCATAAACCTCCGCTTTAACTACCCATCCTTCACTATCGCGCTGTAACACTTCTGCAGTTGGAAATCTGTCCAAAACAGCCTCAATGCTTAAACCCTTGTATAAGAATTTGATTGTTCTTAATTCACCACCAAACATAAATTGTATTCTCTTCCGAAATTCTCCCTCTTCGAATCGATTTGAATACGGTACATGAAAATGTTCATCCAAAATTTCATATTCTGCAATCCTATCTAATCTATAAATTGTCGGAAATGGTCGTTTTGGAACATCGGGCGTTTCCTCACTTACGGAAATATACGCACATAAGTAAAAATAATATTCCGAAAACATAATCCCGACCGGCTGAATCATTCGCATAACCTTATCTGGTTCTTTTAATTTTTGATATCTGATTCTCATCAGCTTATGCTCATTTACAGCACTACCAATGTCCCACATGGTGTCAACGAATTTCTTTCCATGATGCGGTTCCAGATAATGAAATTTTTCATTTCCTATTAAATCCGCAACCTTTTTATAATTATCATACGGAACACAGCATTGAAGCAGTTTATCAATGATTGGATACATCTCTTCTTTCATCAAGGATCTACTCTCCAGTAAAATTTTACAGACCGTAAGAATTTCACTGTTTGTTAAACTCTTCTTTTGATTTTGAACCAATATATATCCTTTTTTTGCCCTATCATAAATCAGTTCTCTGTTCGATTCTGGATCATTTGCAATATAGGCTCTGATATCTTCCAAATCTCTTTGAATTGATCTCTCATTTACTCCAAACCGCATTGCTTCATCAGCCTTTATTAAAACTTCCCCTTCGGCCAGACGATTGTACAGATTGATGATTCTCTCTACTTTCTTATCCATCTTTTTTCTCCTTGTACCATCAGTCTATCAAATATACTTAGTCAAAATCTGTCTATCTTGCCAAATATATTGCCTTACCAATCCTCTAAGTCAAGCACACTGTCTGTATTATTACATTCACTTGATTCTTCACCCAATTCTTTCAGTTTTAGATATATTCTTGCTGTAGTTACAGCGTCAGCCAACGCTCTATGAGCTTCAGGATTTTTTATTCCGAAAAACATTCCTACTGTTTCCAACTTAAAATCATTTTCTTTATAACCTATGATGTCCTTTAATCCTTTAATGTATCTCAATACATCAAAATGCTTGTTTGAATATATTCTATTACTGTATCTTCCCGCTCTGCTCAAAAACCTGGAATCAAATCTAATACTGTTATATCCAACCAGAATGTCATCTCCGACAAAATCCATAAAATCAGGAATAACCTCCCACATCTGTCTTGCATCCTTAACATCATCTTTAGTAATACCTGTGAGTTCTGTAATCTCAGTAGTCAATCCTTTCTTAAACGGCTTTACGAACTCCCGAAAAGTAAACTCTCCTGATTCAACAACCCGTCCATTTACTACTCTAACAGCACCGACCTCAATAATTGCATCCGTTCCGGGGTGCTTACCTGTAGTCTCAAAGTCAAAAGCAACAAAACTTTCAAAATCTGCCTCTCTCTTTTCAATAGTATCCGGATACTCACCTTTGGGAATCGGAATAGGATATCTTAATTCCTTTCCTCCCGATGAAAACTTAGTAGATGAAACGGTAATATCAATGCCAATTGAAGACATGAAATCCGTATATTTTTCTACTGCTTCAGCCTTATTCTCTTTCGGATTGGGAAGATATTCTTTCTTTCCGGTATCAGCAGCTGTTCTACGTTTTTCATTCTTTTCAGATAATTCAGTAAATAGCCTGAGTACACCCTCATTTCCTTCATTCAGTTTGTTTCCGACGCTAATAGCATCATCTGCTTCATCATATCTTCTTGTCTGAGAAAAGAATTCTGCTATAAAATATGTTGTCTGCCAAGGAAGTTGGCTCTTTTCAAGTAATTCCGAAGCCAATGCATCTGCTTCCGGATATCTGTAATCTTGGTAAAGAGCCTCGAGCCTTAGTCCTTTTATTCTTAGGATTTCTTCTTCATCAAGACCGTTCATCTCTATAATCTGCTCATAGACTTCATAAAACCAAGGCTTACTAGCTCTTGGAACTCTTGTATTATTCCCGACTATTGTTAAAATCTGCTGATACTCTTTTCTGGGCGAAGGAAGATAATCGGCTACTGCAAAAGCTGTATTTCTAAAGTTATATGATTGCTCCATATCAGAAGCAACGTTTTCCCAAATTGGATTTAAGTTCGGATTATCAATAATCTTAGGAGTATAATTTCGAATTCTGTCACACAAATTCTCAATATCAACCTCCCGTTTGCAATCATCACAAAGACAACCTGCAAATTCTTTTCCGCAATTTAAACAAACTGTCATCTTTTATCCTTTCTGTTTTCCGCAAACATACCTCATATCACAAAACTCACAAGCATATGAATTCTGAACCATATAATCAAATTCTTTGTTTTCTATCTTTCTTACCGTCTTGGTAATATCATCTATAGTTGTGTTAATCGCATCCTGATTCCAATCAAAAGAAATAATAGGATTTCCTTCCAGGGTACTTGTATAGTAAAGATGCATTTTACTGACTTTTTTCCCGAATCGTTTTTCAATCAGATAAGCATATATTTCAAGCTGTTTTTTATAATGGGCTACCCTTTCTAGGTTATTCATATCGGGCTTTGGCCCAGTTTTATAATCAACAATTTCAACCGTATCGCCATCACCCTCTACCAAATCGATAATCCCTTGTAGTATATACTCGGGAAGCACCAAATTAATCTCTTCCTCCGCTTTCCAAACTCTTCCAAGTTCATCCTTACGATGCTTATAATATCTAATAACCTGGGATAGAGCATTTTCACTTTGCTCATCCGTCAAATGGTATCCAGTCTGCTCTTGCATACTTCGATAATTCATAGCAAACCATTCTTTAATAGCATTCTCATTAACCTGATCAATATGACCATTGATAATGCACTTATTCATATCCTCAAGAGTTGCATGAACCAAGGATCCTATCGAAGTATGAAACATCTTGTTTTGAGCAAAGCCATACTCTTTATAATACTTATATTGAGTAGGACATCCATCGTACAAACCTATATGTGATGTAAATGAATAAACATGCTTATACTTGACTGTTTTTGTATTCTCAAATACTGTCATATTCTCATATTTAGAAATTCGTGGGAGATTATATAAATATTCTACAAAACATCCCCCTTTTTCTTTTTTCGTCGCCAATACCAAAAGATTCTGTGCTCTTGAAAATGCCACATAATATAGTCTCCAGAAATCATAGAATTTAATATTGTCTAACGGTTCATAGGGTTTTCTGTTAAAAAATCTCCTCTCCGCCGTATACAATAACGGATCAGAATTCTTTCTCGGAACACTTCCAAGCGAACCAACCACAACAACCGGGAATTCCAATCCCTTTGACTGATGAATTGTCAAAAAAGAAACACAACCGTTTGGTGCATATTCCGACTCATCTTCATATTCACCTATCCCGTCAATATATAAATATTTGAGATAAAGATTAAACCATTGTTCCGCAAACTCATTTTTATTATCGACTGTTAGCAGATGCATTTCGTGAAGAAAACTATACTTTGCCAGCATTCTGGAAATCTCCGAAATGTTTCTTGCGGCTCTGCTTCCGATAACATCGTGCTTTATATCCGCCTGCAGATATCCCTTAAACGGCTCAAAAGAAAGAATCCTATAAAAGATATCAAGAAATCCAATATCCTTATCGCCCTTTAAGTTTATTATCTCAAGAGCCTGATTTGATATATACTCCTTCAGTTCGGGATTTTCTTTTATAATTGCAACTGCTTCAACTCTGCATTTTTTATAATACTCACTCAAATTTTCTGATATAGGATATCTGAAAATGTTGTTTTTCAAATCTGTCATATAGCGGTTAAAGCAAAACATGACACATCCAAGAATCTGTTTCACTTCTTTCCTCTCAAAAAACATATCTGATCGGGGTGAATAAATCGGAATTCCATTTTTCTCTAAATACTCCGCTATTGTTATCGCTTCTTTGCTTTTTACCGATTTGAATAAAAAAGCTATCTGATTCAGATTGCTGATATTACCATTCTTCCGTAACCGCTGAATCATTTCCAAAAGTTCTTGCTTCTCTATATCTACAGAATCCCCGCCACAAACATATACCGATGAACCTTGGTAAGCGTTATTCTTCTTTGCATTTAATTTCTTAGGATATCTATACTTATCCCAATTAAATAAATTGGTATCCTCCACACTTTCCATCCAGTAATTACAGAAATTAACTATTTCAGGTTCAGAACGATAGTTATCGTTTAGGTGAATAATTCGGCACTCATCCTTTGTAAATTTTTCAGGAAATTCTAATATGTTTCTGATTGTTGCTCCCCGAAACCGATACATCCCCTGATCATCATCACCAACCACACAAATGTTTTTATTGTTTCCGATAATCTTAAGGATAAGCTGTTCTTGTATATAGTTCGTATCCTGATACTCGTCAACCATCACATAATTAATCTTATTTTGAATTGCTTTACAAACCTCTTCATTTTCAGCAAGAAGTTTCCATGTATCAGTTTGAATAGATGAAAAATCCATAGCATTCTTCTTCTCAAGAAGTTCCTTATATTTCAAAACAAGCTTCCCAAGAAATCTCATATCTTCATCTTTATCCATAGACATCTCTTTTACATCAACAAGTTCTTCCATCATTTGATTCACATATCTGCAGATTTCCGAAGCCTGTCTCCATGTCCCCAGAGACTGTGGAATATGTTCGTTAAAGCCATGAAGATATTTGAATTCCTCAATGTTTTGGCATACCAAATAGGTCTGTTCAAAAGCATCCATCATACGACTTTTCTGATTGCCGGACACCTCCTCAGAATGCTCTTTTAACAATCTCAAACACACAGAATGAAAAGTCCCAATATACATTTCATTAATGTTAATATTACAATCCTCATCCAAACTAAGAAATTCATCAGAAATTCTTGTCAGGAGTTCCTTTGCCGCCTTTTCTGTAAAGGTAACTACCATAATAGATGCCGGTTTGACATCTTTTTTAAATACCAGATAAGAAATTCTCTTAACCAGCGTATAGGTCTTCCCTGTTCCCGGACCTGCAATGATAAGAATGGGACCTTCTGTAGTTATTATTGCTTTTTTCTGTTCTTCATTTGCGGAACCAAAATCAAACATTATCTCCTACCTCATATTTGACACCGATTGCTTTCATAAAATCAGTAACAAGATTAAGCTGATATCCGGTTCCATATAGTTTTAGTAAATATCCATCTTCTGAATTAACAATAACGTTTTCACCATCTTCTGCTTTTTTTTCAAGTTGCTGAGTTTCTATCGGTATTTGATTAGCCAAATCGGATTTTTCAAAGGCCAACCGTAATTCTTCGTCCTTCAAGCGAACACTCTCAATAGAACTGGTTTCGCAATACACATTCAAAAGTGTTTCTTCAAAAGGTGAATTCAATTTTTTAATTGTTTCCATCTCATCTGCTGCTCTGTCTATGGCAGTCTGTATCTCCCCCTCATTCTTTTTCATTGAGGACGAGGCATTAAGCCACTTTGTATCAAGCAACTTTTCAAACAAACAATCCGCATATACTCCTAATACAACAGCTTTTTTGTCATAATATTCCCTTATAGAAACAAGTTTCTCTTGTTTTTGTCGTTCCGTGTAATTTTTTACCACCTCATCTATCTGTAATCGCTGATCTTCAATCATGGAAACCAGTTCTTTAAGTTGAGGTTCAATTGCTTCATAGGGCGCAAGACATTTAGCTTTGTAAGCCTTTCTTTGATCTTCAATCAGTTTTTTTACCTTTGCCAATACCGCTTTATCATCTTTTGCCGATTTTATGGTTTCATCACTATATACCATATTTTTATATACGGATAATGCCTGGGCTAATTCCGCCTTAATACTGACAAAATCCCAAGATGTAATATCTGTTTTTTCCAAACTGATAATTTGTAGTTCGTTCATGACTTTTTTTCCTTTCTTCAAATTCGTACAACCGGTCATTTTTTTCTCCAATTTTTGTACTTTCCCGATTTAACCCTTAAGTCCTTCGGTTTTTCAGCCTTTTCCGGAATTGCCCATGATCGTCCGAATTTTACAACACCATCAATTTTTCCTTCTCTGCACATAATCTGTATCATTCTTGGAGTGACACCCCATTTTTCAGCAGTTTCCAAAACTGACAAATAATTACCATCAATCATACATCTCTCCTGAAAGCAAAAAGCACCTGCCAATTTCGGCGGTGCTAATCAACAGTTGCAACTGGCTACCATTTTACAGGCCCTAATAGTTTTGCGTCACAGTGTTTCCGCTGTTTTGCCGAAATATTATAATAACAATATAGACTTTTATGCGAAATATGTCACTATTCTTTCAGGATTGTTTACAATAAGTTTACATTGTGAGCCTCTACTCACTTTTTACAACGCCCGTGCCCCCCGTGCCCAATGTGAATTTTTAAATTCTACTTTATTATTCTTCTACCGGAACTCATTTCCAAATACTCAAGTATTTCCTCTTTTAATTCCTTGTACAATTTTTCAATTCTCTTTTTTATGGCATCAATTGTTTTGCCCTCTTCATCTGCTATCTCCTTATAAATTTTCCCCTCTAAAAAACGTCTCTTCATTATTCTCGCATCCCGGTTCGGCATACCATTAACCAATTCCTCCAGGAGTTCGTAATCCATTTTCATAATTCGAATCAATTGAAACTCCTCCTCAAATTCATCTGTATTGACTATCCCTTTAAACACCGATTTATCCAAAACTCCGGTTTCAAATGCCTCTTCCATCATCACATTGGAAATAGCCTCATTCGCGGTCCTGTCGCCTTTAGAAGACGTCTGCACCCTAACTCCAAGTTCTTCCATAGCATGACCTCTAATCCATTCCTGTTCCGCTTTAATTTTGAATTGAAGTTTCTTTTCCGCCTTTCGAATTTCCTTGGGAAAAACTGCATAATTGTTCATCATTATTTTGAATCTCGCTTCCGGATCTGCTTCTTTATAAATCACAATAAAACTTTTCTTTTCATTCTTACTCATTCTTAATCTCCTCTCTGCCGATACCGGCAGAAGGAAATATGTTTTTTCGCAAAAA
>Ga0247608_10004324_pt1 | contig 15986 bp, 18 predicted proteins | sample 176DNAGHGlowgp2_FD_193490 | JGI IMG/M metagenome (GOLD analysis project Ga0247608, IMG submission 193490) | Sheep rumen microbial communities from Palmerston North, Manawatu-Wanganui, New Zealand - 1766 DNA GHGlow gp2 | ecosystem: Host-associated > Mammals > Digestive system > Stomach > Rumen ... | reverse complement strand
GTTCAGGAGAAAGCCCCTCTGGGTCTTCCTTTTCGCGACGATCGCGTCGGGCGTGCTCGAGCTCGCTACCGGCTGGGTGTGCCTTACTTTCTTCAACGTAAGGCTCTGGGACTATAACGAGGAGATCTTAAACTGGGGCAACATCAACGGCTTCGTGTGTGCAAGATCGGTCCTCTTCTTCGGCGTCGCAGGCGTGTTCCTGCAGTTTGTGGTGGTGCCGATTTTCGAGAAGCTCGAAAAGAAGATGCCAAGAAAACCGTGGCTCATCCTCTGCTACGTGCCTGCGGCCATCTTTGCGCTTGATATAATCGCGAGCCTGATCTACAGGGCCGTTGTAAAATAAAATTCCATTCCCAGACTCTCAAAAGGGGGCTTCACTATATGGAAAAGATCAGCATCTGGCAAAAGGGCGAATACACATACCCGCTCGCATTTGATTTTGAGCCTAACTTAAGGGCGTATCTCATCGACGACGGTGCCACACATCCATGCATGCTGGTCCTCCCCGGCGGCGGCTATGCCGTTGTCGTCCCGCCCGAAGGCGAACTCGTCGCCAAGAGATTTAACGAGCTTGGCTATAACTGCTTCGTCATGACTTACACGACCAACCAGCTCTGCCGCGTACCCGTTGGTACCCAGGCTATGAGAGACCTCGCCAGAGCGATCCGCTTTGTGAGGAAGAACGCAGAAGCATATCGCATCGACCCCGCAAAGGTATACATCTGCGGCTTCTCCGCTGCAGGTCACGTCTGTGCATCGGTCTGCGATTATTGGGACGAGATCGCTGATGAGAATCCTTTGTACAAAGGCATCTCCTGCCGTCCTGACGCAGCGATCCTCTCCTACCCTGTTATCACTTCTGGAGAGTATGCACATCAGGATTCTTTCCGCTTCTTATTAGGAGGCGATATCTACGATCGTGAAGATGAAGAAGCAAAGGCTTTACTCGATAAATACTCGCTCGAGAAACACGTGAAATCCACAAACCCTCCCTGCTTCATCTGGCAGACAGAGACCGACGATCTCGTACCTGTTCAGAACAGTTATCTTTACGCTGAAGCATGCAAAAATGCAGGCGTCAGATATGAGCACATCACCTTCCCGAGAGGCCCTCACGGCTTGTCGATCCCGACCGAAGAATGGGCAAAAGGAATGCACGGCGAGCCCTATTCTGCCGAGCAGGCCTTTGCGCTCGTAAAGGCAATGAAAGAGGGTCTCATCGAATTCGACGGCGACCCTGAAAGCCTGCTTGATTTCTTAAAGCCCTGGCCCTACGATCCCAATGGTCCTAAGTTCCCTGAAGTATGCGTGTGGCCGGAAAAGGCGGATGAGTTTATTAAGGGACTGTAACTTCAGTAGAATGCGGAGCAACCGCTAAATCGTTGTAATCCGTGTGTGCATTACTGTATATCTCAATTCCAAAAACTGATATAACGGTCCCATTCTCATAATAACCGTAACCATCAGCGTCTACTACACTTGGCAGCCTGTGTCGTTGTTCAACCTTGTATGTAAAACCCAAATCAAAACTTCCATAAGCGACAGAGCCGCCATCCAGATATGAGTATCTGCGTGGAAACAGAAAAAATACAGCAACCGCAATGAGAATAGTGATCGTGATGATCTTCTTTAAGCTTTTCTGCTTCTTTGGTTTGTCTTCTTTGCTCATACAACTTCCCCAAAATGAGCGTTTTTAACTCCCGCAATTTATAAAATCCTATTATCCTGCCCTACATAATTAACTATACACTCTGCGATATAATGTATAAATAGTTTTTTGACAGGTGGAATACAGAAATGGACATTACAGATAACAGGATCGACGAAGGCAAGGCCTTTGACTGGGGCAAGACTTCTGAGTTCTATGCAAAATACAGAGACATCTATCCCGACGTCTTCTATCAGAAGGTAGCTGACAGAGGGCTTTGCGTCGATGGCCAGAAGGTTTTGGACCTTGGCACCGGTACGGGCGTTCTGCCGCGCAACATGTATAAGTTCGGTGCGAAATGGACAGGCACAGACATCTCTCCCGAGCAGATCGAGCAGGCGAAAAGGCTTACTTCAGAAGCCGGCATGGACATCGATTATAAGGTTGTTTCAGCCGAGAAGATCGACTTCCCTGATGAGTCTTTTGACGTGATCACCGCATGCCAGTGCTTCTGGTATTTCGATCACGAGAAGGTCGCACCTGAATTCGCAAGGATCCTCAAAAAAGATGGAAAACTTGTGATCCTCTTTATGGCGTGGCTTCCGTATGAAGACGAGCTTGCAGGAAAGAGCGAAAACCTGGTGCGCAAATACAGTCCCACATGGTCCGGCGGCGGAGAGACGAAGCACCCTATTCACATTCCGGATGTGATGTTTGATTATTTCGAGCTCGAAGACCACGAAGAATACGACGTCGACGTGCCTTTCACCAGGGAATCCTGGCACGGACGCATGATCGCATGCAGAGGCGTCGGCGCATCTTTGTCGCCTGAAGAGCTTGCAAAATGGAATGCCGAACACAGAGCGCTTCTTGCTGACTACCCGGATGAATTTACTGTAAGACACTACGCTGCAATAGCTGTTTTAAGAAAGAAACAAAGATGATTGAATATAAGATTGCAACAAACGATGATATCGATCTTCTTATGAGCAGCCGCCTTGAGATGCTCAAGGTCGTAAATGATCTGCCAAAAGATTATGTTTACGATGACGTGATCGTAAATGCGAGCCGCGATTATTTTCTGAACGGCGACCACGTAACCGTGCTCGCGATCGACGGCAGCGAAGTAATCGGCTGCGCATCGATGAGCTTCATGTGGATAATGCCGACGTTTTCGCACCCTACGGGAAAGCGCGCGCACTTGATGAACGTCTACACAAGGTCTGAATACCGTCGTCAGGGCATCGCCCGCAGAATGGTAGAGATGCTGATCGATGAGACCTGGAAAAGAGGCGCAACCGAGATCAGTCTCGACGCGACCACGATGGGCAGACCTCTTTACGAGAGCATGGGATTTACTAACTCAACAGAGAACATGGTGCTGACGAGAAAATGATTACTTTAAGGAAAGCAACAGCTGAAGATATTGAGAAGATCTGGAAGATGCAGATTGAGGCTTTTCGAGCTCTTCTGGAAATATATCAGGACTACGATCTAAGCCCTGCCGCAGAAGGCGTCGACAAGATCCGGGCAAGGTATGAACAGCCCTGGACAACTTACTTCTTCATAGAAGCAGAAGGCAACGATGTCGGCGCGATCAGGGTAGTCGACAGAAAGGACGGTTCAAGGAAGCGCATCTCGCCTTTGTGGATCATGGAAGAGTACAGAGGCAAAGGTTATGCACAGGAAGCGATCTCAGCCGTCGAAAAGCTTTACGGCGAACACCACTGGGAACTCGACACGATCCTGCAGGAGAAAGGCAATCTCCATCTTTACGAGAAGATGGGCTATCACCAAACAGGCAAGATCGAACATATTAATGACCGCATGGATATCGTTTTTTATGAGAAGGACTGACATATGAATTACAGAATTATCGATAAAGAGACATACTACCGCAAGGGCGTGTACCGCCATTTCACCGAAGACTGCAAGTGTTCGGTCTCAATGACCGCGCGCATCGACGTGACTGACCTCATTAAGCATTCGAAGGAGACAGGCACGAAGTTCTACATCAATTTTCTTTACCTCCTTTGCAAAGTCCTGAATTCCAGAGACGACTACAAGATGGCCTATCTCTGGCAGACGGACGAACTCATCTGCTACGATGTGATCAACCCGACGCAGTATGTTTTCCACGAAGACACTGAGACATGCACGCCTGTGTATTCTTACTACACACAGGACTACGCTGAGTTCTACAAGAATGCCGTCGCCGATGTTGAGGAGGCGAAAAACACCCGCGAATACTTGCTCGATTCCGCGAATCATCCCAACTGGTTCGACGCATCCTACATATCATGGCTCTCATATGACTCGCTGAACATTGAGCTTCCTGACGGCTACATTTATCTGGCACCCATCATCAACTGGGGAAAATACAGAGAAGAAAACGGCCGCCTCATGATGCCTCTTACCGTGCGCTTAAATCACGCGGTCGCAGACGGATTCCTGGTCGCTAATGTGTACCGTCTGCTGGAGAAAGAGATTGCTGAATTTTGCGGATAATAAAGCCCTTACGATAGGATAAGAGCGGGATTTCCCGCCAGCTTTTTTATCATCGGTTTGTAGTCATCGATATCACATTTTGTGATTTCGATAACAATTCCATTTCGATTTTATTCAAATCAAACATGAAATCTTCATCAAACCTTGAAATATTACGTTTCACTTGCTGATTAAATGCGCTAACAGAAAACCCATATATCTCTGCCAGATCAAAATCGAGCATAACTTTCTGACCGCGAATGGTGTATATCTTATCCTTCAATGCAGTCTCCCTTTTCCCTGTGATAAAATGATGGAAAATCATGAAAACATTAGAGGCATCACATGATCTTGCGCGCATACAAAAGAGAAGATTCCCCCATAATCGCAAAGTGGCTCCGCACGGAGACTGAGCTCTATCAGTGGTCAGCTGACCGCTACGGTTTCTTTCCTCTCCTGCCCTACAGCATCGACGATAATTACGCACCGCAGATGAAGACCGGGCGCTTCATTCCGCTTACAGGAATCGATGAGAATGGCAACGTCGTCGCACACATCATCATCAGATATCCGGATGAGAACGACGATTCCTCCGTCCGCTTGGGCTTCGTCATCGTTGACCCTGAGATCCGCGGCAAGGGTTACGGCAGAGAGCTCGTCTCCCTCGCAATTGATTTTGTGCGCAATAATCTGTCCGCGACAAGAGTTGACTTGGGCGTTTTCCTCAACAATCCGAAGGCCGCAAAATGCTATGAATCCGTGGGATTTAAGCGTTACGGCATGCACACGATCGATACGCCTTTCGGCGCGTGGGATTGTGCTGATCTCGAACTTTATCTTTAAGGATTCTCGTGCAGATAGAAATCAATACTGCGGTTCCTGACCCTGTATTCCTTGGGTGTCAGACCGCAGTCTTTTTTGAGCACGTTCGTAAAATAGCTCTGGCTCGGAAACGCCAGCGACGCAGAGATCTCGGCTATCGAATAGTCGGACGACGCGAGCATCGCCTTAGCCGTCTCGAGCTTCTTGTTCATTATGTATCCGCTTACGGAATAACCAGTTTCCTTCTTGAAAAGCCTCGAAAAATAGGGCGCTGACAGATTCGTCACTGACGCCAGACCCTCCAGTGTTATGCGCGTATGCAGGTGCTCGTAAATGTAATTGATCGCGGTGCTTACAGCCTTCGAAGATATTGCGCTCTGATGCAGCGACGACATGAGCCTCGCGTAGTGAAGGCACATCTCGTTATGTATCTCCGAGATCTCAGAAGGCGTCGAAGCCTCGTCGGCAAGTCTTATATAGTAGTCACTTAAAGAATATGCTTCAGCCTGCGACAAGCCGCCCGAAATACAGTAACGCGCAAGTATCGCAGTGGTGATCGTCATGTGGTATTTGAGATTCTGCAAAGGATTGTCAGACAGTACGCCGAAGCCTTTCTTGGCATCGAAAGGCTCGCTTAAGAGCGTCCTTACCTTGCGCAGATTGCCCGAGCGGATCGTATCGTAGAAGTCCATCTCCGGCGCCAGCGGTGCCCTGAAGAAACCGTATTCCCTGTGCAGGAATTCCTGGTATGAGATCTTCTTTCTCTTGGCCGGCATGACAGTCTCCTTTTATTGATGTCAAATATGCGTGAGGATAAGTATTTTCGAGCACCATTATAGCACGAAAACATAAATATAAGTTATGAAAAAGCAATAATAGAAAGCACAAAGTTGATATTTTGAGGGCAGACGGACAACAACTCACAGGAGGCAATTATGAAGAGCAGAAGAATCGTAAGTTCCATCCTCGCTTTATCAATGCTTTTGCCGATGGCTGCATGCGGTCAGACTCAGAAAAAGACGGAGACTCCCTCCATCGAAGGCTACAATCTTCTCTGGAGCGACGAATTCGACGGCAAAGAACTCGATGAGACCAAGTGGAACAGAGAGACCCGCGAGCCCGGCTGGACCAACAACGAGCTCCAGGAATACACGAATTCCGACGAGAACATCTTCGTAAAGGACGGCAGCCTTGTCCTGAAGGCCATCAAGACTGAGAAGAACGGCAAGCCCTACTATACATCCGGCAAGGTTCAGGGCTGGAACAAGACACAGTTCCAGTACGGCAAAGTAGTTGTCTCCGCCAAAGTACCGGAAGGTCAGGGCCTTTGGCCCGCCATCTGGATGATGCCCAACCAGGAGTCCAAGTACGGTCAGTGGCCCAAGTGCGGCGAGATCGACATCATGGAGTCTCTGGGCAACGACACGACTATTTCTTATTCGACGATCCACTATGGTGAGCCTCATGCTGAGCAGCAGGGAACCATTGAGAAAAAGGGCGACGAGAGTTTCTCTGCCAAGTTCCACGAATATTCAGTCGAGTGGGAACCCGGCGAGATGCGCTTCTACACAGACGGCGAGCTGGTGCTCACATGCAACGACTGGTTCACGGCCGTTGAAGGCGCTGACGACAAGCCCTATCCGGCACCTTTCGACCAGCCTTTCTACGTTCAGCTGAACCTCGCAGTCGGCGGCAACTGGCCCGGCAACCCTGATTCGACAACGGATTTCTCAAAGGCTGAATTCCTCATCGATTACGTCCGCGTATATCAGAAGGACGCTTACGACACCAACGTAACCAAGCCCCCGATGACATTCCGCGAAGCCCTCCCTGACGGCAACTTCATCCGCAACGGAGACTTCTCCGTGGCAGAGAATCTGGACGATGACATCGACTGGAAGTTCCTCCTCTTCAACGGCGGCGAAGGCTCCGCTGAGATCAAGGACGGCGAGATGATCATCACAACCAAGAACTACGGCACCGAGGAATACTCAGTCCAGTTAGTTCACCCCGACCTCCCGATGCTGAAGGGTCACAAATACCGTGTCACCTTCGATATCCGTGCCGATGAAGCGCGAAAATGCATCGTCTGCGTATCCGCGCCGAACGCCGGCTGGATCCGCTACCTCAAAGACACTTCAATAGACCTCACGACCGATTGGAACACCTTCACCTTCGAATTCGAGATGAAGGACAAGGATGACAACAACGGCCGTCTCGAGTTCAACATGGGTAAGCACAAGGACACTGCGACTATCCATATCAAGAACGTCAGAGTCGAGGAGATCTGATCAAGTCAGTTAAGCGGCAGCCACTTGTCATTCAAAGCCACTTATGACGGCGCCGCTTTTCCTGAATTTTTAGCTGAAATGGCAGGAGACCCCCATTCTCCTGCCATTTTCATTTTAAAGACGGCACGGAAATATGCTCCGTGCCGACTTTTTTCTGCTATTGCTTTGCTTGCTTATCAGTTGCTGTTCGCCGTCGAAGCGCACATCATGATGACCATGATCGCGGTCTCTTCCGCGATAACCATTGCGATCGCACTGTTAGTAACGACAGCGTTGTTGATCGCGCTGTAAGTTGCGCCGCTGCTGCCGCCCGAATATACTTCGCCCGCAAGGAGTGCCGCGAACATCAGCCTTGTCTTCTTATCCATGCTGAGACCTCCGAAGCCCTTGTTCTTCTTGAGGAAATCAGCTGCCTCGATGATCTCCGGAACGAGAACGTCAACAGGAACCTCAACATCGATAAGCGTTCCCAGTGCCGGGAATTCAAGATATGTGCCGAACTTCGAGCCGTTCTCCTTAAAGGCAGCGAAAATCTCGGCCACCTTGTCACACTTTGCCTTTATGTCACCGCCGGTGATCGCGAGGATCTGCGACAGAGCCTGGATCGAGTTGGATTCCGCCTTGAGCTTGAGCTCTTTCCTGGTATAGCGGTAGCACTCCTCCATATCGTCGATCACAGCGTCAACACTGCGTCCGGACATCGCAAGAAGAGCTGCCAGAGCGAGGTCCTCAGACGATGTGAGGATCGGATGAAGCTTGCTCATGCGTTTCATGATCTCATTTGTCGTTGTCTTGATCTCTTCAGCGTCAGCCTTGCGGCCGCGGTCAACGATGATCATGGCGGTGAGCACCATGTACGAATCCTCAAAGACCTTGCCCTTCATCAGCACATTAAACACTTCGATAAGGTCGTCGATGTACTGCTCCATGTCTGGCGCCATAGCCATTCTTGCGAGCAGGACGAGCTCCGTCGCGTCCCTGAACGCCGAGAAAACGCCGGCCTTCTTCTTCAGGATATTCCTGGCTTCCTTCATCTTCTCGATGTCAGCCTCTTTCCCCGCGCCCGCGAAAAGCAGTCCCGCAACGACCTGGCTCATTCCCATCTCGAAATAGAAGCCCTTGTCGATGGCATTCTTGTTCGAAGCCAGCAGTTCTAATTTGTGTGTAAATTCGGTATTCATTATGTTTCTCCTGTCCCCCCCTTTTTTATGTATCTTTATTTTACCATTTTCTGATGGGCGGTATTTGTCAGAACTGAATGAAGCGAGTTCCGCAGGCTTGCCGAGGACCTGTCCGAGCGGCAGAAGAGAATTTTACATATGTTCATAGAAATTACACACGCCTGTTTTATACTCCAAGTATCCAAGCGGAGAAGCCGGGTGAAAGGGTCGCAAATAGGGGGATAATAGGAATGAAAAAGACCTACATTAAATTCACTGTTCTTTTCTGCGCTTTGGTTTTCGCGGTGGTAGTGCTTGGGGTGGCGCTGTTTACTCATATTCAGATCAACGCCGAGAACCAACGCTGCATGGACAACATTTTGCATAACATGAATCTGCAGCCGAAGGAGTTTCGTTCTTCACAAGACGATTTCGACGTGTACATGGTATCTGTCAAGGCTATGCAGTTCTTCGACAGGACATCGTATCCTGAGGTGGGTTACTATGGCAAGAGCGAATGGACATGGAATAAATTAAAGATTACGCGCAAATTGGATTCTTCAGCCTACCAGCACGGCTCAACCGTCATCGGTGAGAACGGCTCACATTCTGTTACGGTTTCGTTTTCGACTCCTGAAGAAAACGGGGATTATTCTGTTACTCTTTACCGATCTCAAATAACCTCTAATAGTGAAACTGTCATAACAGAGGCAGATCTTAAAGGCGTTGTAACACATGTTACTTATTTGCCGTCTGATTCCAACGATATGTACCCTTTAGATGCTGAAGCTAAGGAGTTATTCGAAAGATTGGAATCTGAGCAGAACGGTTCGGTCGTCGGCAGTAAGCTTGGCTGGTTTACGTCATATTTAGCTTACGACAATATGAATATAATAGACGGGAGCTACACCATAAGAGATCAGGATGTGTTTGTATTCCATCCGTTTTCAATGGTCTTCCAAAATTATCTGTACGTTTATATCCTGTTCCTGATCGTTCTCGTCGTGCTTCAGGCTCTCACGGTCATCATGATGCGCAGGGTTTACGTTAACAGGGTAAACTATGAATCACGGACCAAGAACCTTACGAGAAGTTTTGCACATGAGCTCAAGACGCCTCTGGCGGTCACAAAGTCATATGTTGAGAACTGGGACCTCATCGGTGAGGACGAGCGTCCGGAAGTCGCTGCAAAGATCGTATCAGAGGTCGACCACATGACCAGGATGGTCAATACCCTTCTCGATATCTCGAAAATGGATGCCGGCGATTTTAAGCTCAATCTTGAAGACGTGGATCTTTTCGCGCTCACCAATGTATGCTTCAGGCATATGGAGGAACTTGCCAGGAAACGCAATATCGAAGTCGATATCAGACAGGACAAAGACGACGGTGAATGCATCGTCTCAGCCGATCTCGACATGATGAAGATGGTCATCTCCAATTTTATGAGCAATGCGGTAAAATATGGTAAGTCAAAGGTCGAAGTCCTTCTGGTTAACGGAAGTAACAATGTTACATTCAAGATAACCAACGACGGTGAGCCCATCAGCAGGAAGGATCAGAAGAGGATCTGGGATCTGTTCTACAAGAAGGATAAATCCGGATCTGACCGTCTCTCCAGCACCGGCGTCGGCCTCGCCGTCAACAAGAGCATCCTTGATATCCACAAGGCAAAGTTCGGCGTGGAGAGCAATGCTTCAGGAACGACATTCTGGTTTGAGATGAAAAAGGCAAAAGAATGATAGAAAGTGGACATTCATATAAGCTCCTGATAGCGGAAGATGATGTGTCATTAAGGCACATCACTTCTGCTTTTTTTATAAATAACGGCTTTGAAGTCGATGAGGCCTCCGACGGTATCGAAGCCTGCGGCCTCATCAGGAAGAACCGCTATGACGTGATAATCCTGGACATAATGATGCCGGGCAAAGACGGCATCGAAGTCTGCAGATTCATCAGGGACTCGTATGATGTTCCGGTCATCTTCCTGACCGCACTCGGTACTGAGAGCGACATCATCGACGGTTATGCGGTCGGCGCCGACGAATACGTGACCAAGCCGTTCTCCACCAAGCTCCTTCTCGCGAAGGTAAATGCCCTTATAAAGCGCTACAGGGGCCTTCTCGTAAAGGACGGCCGCATCATAATAGACGAGCTCGTGATAGAGCCCTTCAAGCGTGTCGTCAGCGTGAACGGCAAGCGCCTTGATATCTCGCCCAGAGAATATGAGCTCCTGATGTATTTTGTAGAGAACAAGGAACATGTCCTTTCCAGGGACCAGATCCTGGATGCCGTCTGGGGCCGGGATTTCATAGGTTACGACAGGGCCGTCGACACCTACGTCAAAAAGCTCCGCCAGACGCTCGGCCCTGCAAGCCGGCACATTGAGACCGTCATAAAGAGCGGTTATATTTGGCGGAACTGATATATATATCGTCACGAATAATGTTTCTTGGCCCGTACTGCGCCTCCATCCCTATTAAGGATTTGTTGCCTTCCGGGCGGACAAAAAGAGCAACATTTAGAGCAACATTGCCGGTGTTGCCTTATATGTTGCCTTCTGGGCGGACACAAGAAGCAACATTTTAAGCAACAAGGCCGATGCCGGCTTTTATCGGAGTCACGTCTCTAAGTAATCGAAAAGGGGCTTCCTCAGATCACTGAGAGAGCCCCTTTCCTTTTGGAGAAAGTATTTTTGGTATTGATCGAATCAATCAATGCCCTGAATTGTTTTGACACGGAGCTCGGGGGCTTTGTCTGTCATGTAGGAATAGTCATTGAGCCATATCTGGCCTGAGCCTAAGCAGATCCCCTGTCCGTTGTAGAACATGTCGTGACAGTTTTCTTCTTCTATAGCCTGACGGGATTCGGCAATTACCTTCTTCCCTTTGATCACTTTGTCATAAGTCTTCTCGTCGTCGACCAATGCGCCGTTGATGATTACGGGGAACTTGATGTACTTCTTCATGGCTTCCCAGTCTTCTGCAAGATATAACCTGCGGATGGTGTCGGCAGTATCTTCAAGATCCGCCTTGTTCATTGCGGAACAGCCCGAATAGTAATCCTTATCACCGGCGCTCATATCCTTGACATCTGCTGAAGGATCCTTGGCTTCCTGCGCCTGAGAATATTTGTCCAGCTGGAAGATCTTGCCGTTCGCGATGTCTTCCTTCTTGTCGGTCCATGTTACGGAATCACCGGAAATACTGAACAGGAATGTGCCCGTGCCGTCAGAATATAATGTGTCTTCTTTCTCGACTTCATCGACGTCCTTATAAACAACGTCCTTCTTTACGCAGTCTGTGTATTCGATGCAGTAGCTTGCGCTGTCGTAGGTACCTGTCATGGTCCATTCGGTAGCCTCATTGTAGCTTCCGCCCCAGCCTGCCTTGATGTTTACTTTGTCGCCGTCACCTTTTTCGAAAGAGATGTAGCATCTGTCGCTGTAATATTTGCCGTCGAACTTGAAAGGCTCGCCCGGCGCACTGAGACTGACATCGGGAATGAGATTGTCTTCAGAGACCTTAAGGCCGCTCTCCTCAGCTTCGGTATTGCCGGCTTCTTCAGGTGCTCCTGCGCCCGCAGAAACAGTTGTTGCACATGCGGTCATGGAAAGCAGTGTACATACTGACAGGACTGCGCTGATCATCTTCTTATTCATTAATTCACCTTTCCTTCCATCCGTTACGGACATTACTTTGGCAGCAATTATTATCCCCGCTGCAAGGTCTTGATTGTACTCCTGTCATTTTGCAAGAGTGGGATAAAACCGTGGCAAAAGATGGGTGAAAATGAAGGCGTAACAGAAAAGACATTTAAGAGATGATATAATCAAATCGTGTTTATTTTTGTGGTGCAAAATGCGTTTTGCGGTCTTTACGCCGCAGATCAGCAGAAATAAATAGGGGGAAGCACATATGAAGAAGCCTGCATACTTTATCATTCAGTTCCTTTGGGCATTCTTTTTGGCAGCGATCATCTGGTTCGGATTCATCAATACCGCATCAGTCAACGGCAATAACAGAACTGCCGCCATAATCATGATCGGCGGCGCCATTTTCTATCTGCTTCTGACGATCGCATATATCGTCCTCGGGATCAAGAAAGTTGAAGACTTCGGCATCTGGTTTATAATACTCGCCGTGGCGGTCAACATCGTCACGCTGGTCCTGGGCTTTTTCGCTGCCACAGGCTTAACATATGCGATCTACAATGCAGGAGGCTGAAGGTCTTCCTGACTATAATGAATTTGGGATAGGTTTTTCGAGATGGATAAGATCAAAAGAGAGAGCAGAACGCACATAATCTGTGGTCTTGCCACAGGTGTTTCCACCATGTGTTTTGTAGGCAATCCGGTTGTATGCTTCTTCTGGCTGCTTTCAGTTGCCCAGAGGATCCCCAGCTATATTTCCCAGTCGGTCTTCTTGCTGGTCTTATGTGCCGTAGGCGCCGTAGGGAGCCTCGCCGCATCGATCGTTGCAAAAGTCCTGGATAAGGAGAGCCGCTGGGCTGTCGTAAACATCGTATATATCAGCATCGTCACAGTGATAGGCGCCCTTCTGACCGCAGGTTTTATCGCGCTCATAAACGACGTTGCTTCGAACGGTTAAGCTAGATTATCAGAGATCGGGCAGCGGTTCCGGCGACCATTTTTCATGGATCGTGATGTCTTTTATCTCGTTTTTCTCGAAATCATAATCGACCACGACCGCCTTGTAATCCAGCTTATTGCCTTCGGTAGGGCCTGCCGTTACGGCAAGCTTAAGTTCGCCGTTAAGATAGAGCGGCGCGGGAAGCCCGATAAAGCCCCACTGTACATCGTAATCACCAACGATATTCGTAAGATACCCCCACACCTGAAGCACGTCTTCCTGAGAGACTCCCGACAGCTTTGTATAGAACTTGCTGTAGTCTGACGGGATCTTATTGAGGTCACTCTCATTCATTGAACCCAATATGAGGCAAAATGTCTTGTCTTTCTCGTAATCGGGTCCGACGTTGTTTATGTAGAGCCTGATAAGCACTTCTCTCGGATCGATCAGCGTCTTTGGTTCACTAAGAGCGTCGGGCGTGTTTCTCATCGCCATAAACACCTTGACGGTCTCTTCAGTGGTGAATCCGTTTGCCATAAGGAGCTGTGCGAACTGATAGTCCGTATCAACGTCGAAAAACATATTGTCGATCTTCTCGACACCGAAGATGTATTTCATGCCGACAAGAAATCTCACTCTGGGCAGATATGAGTTGGGCGCGTATGTAAAATACTCGGACGTATACATCTCGGCGCCGCCTTCGATGAAATATGAATACAGGTAATCCTTCATATGCCTCATCTCACCATAATCGAGATCACCGTGCTTCCTGATCGAACCGTCATCCATAAGGCACGCATATCCTTCAAGTCCGCTGCCCGCGATATTCAGGTCGATGAAGTGCATCAGTTCATGGTAGAAGACCGAAGAATAAGCTTCCTTGCCCATTCTTGTCTCCAGATCGGGATCTAACTCTATCTTATTCTCCGTCTGAATATACTGACCGTCGATTCCGTCAGTGTGTTTTTGGGTTATCTTAAGTTCCTTTACCTTGCCGAAGAAGAATTCCTCATTCTCACTCTTTAAGTGTTCAGCGATGACCGGGAAAAGATGATAGATGAATTCCCTTCTTCCCTTGAATTCCGGATTGGATCCGACAGCTTCGGCATACCTTATGAAGAGGTCGTACTTGCCCCTTAATTCTTCTTCTGTAAGGCCAAACTCGGCTGCGAGCTTTACCGCATCGTCCTTCGGATCAGGCGTGGGCGTAAGCGTGGGTGTAGGCGATGCTTCCGTAGGCGTGCCGGGCTTTACTTCAGCATTTGCCTGGCTGCGCGCTGTCCTTGGCGAACGCGTCTCAAAGCAGCCGGCAAGAGATAATGACGCAATAAGAAAAGATGCAGCCAGAATGGTGCATTTTATCTTATGAAGTCTCTCCCTGTCCCCTTTGAAAATCATGCTCTGCCTTATTTTAACAAGCTCTCATTATAGAAAGATACCCAGAACGAATCCTTGGAGCCGTCTGCAATGCATCCGGATTCTATGCAGAGCCCTGAATCAAGCGCATGAACCTGGCTTGTCACATTGCCGCTGCTCTTATCGGTAAGCTGTGAACTGAAACATATGCTGAGCTTATCGGCAAACTGCTTCTGATATCCCTTGAGCGTATCCGCGTTCTCTTTATTGTTGATGAATGATGTCTGATAAACAGCACCCGTGCTGTCTACGACATCGATCTCAACGTTGTTGAATTCGACGCCGTCGACCACGATCTTACATTCGAATGTATAAGCCGTATAAGACGGAGATGTCGCAGACTTATCGGTGCTGATGGGGTCACCGAGAGTCGTTCCGAATGAGCTCTCGATAAAATACTTGGTGGTGTTCAGATCGCCTGCTGTAAACAGGATGCCGGATATAAAAAGATATGCTGCCGTATTTGTTCCGTCAGCCTGAGAGCCGGTGTTTGTACTGTTGTCAGGTATTGCAGGTGTTGCGGAAATAGTCGGTAACGGATCAGTCTCTGTGGGTTCTGTTTCCGTAGGTTCAGTCTCAGTAGGCGTCGTATCCGTGGGCACTGTATCGGTGATCACTGTTCCGGTCTCAAGGCCTGCTTCCTGCTTTGCGTCGGAATCGCTCTTGATCCTTTCCGCGCCGGTCCTTCTTTTCGCGCACGAAGCAACAGAAATAAGCAGCGCGGCTGCCAAAACAACTGAAATAAGCTTGAGTGATCTCTTCATCTTGCCACCTCCGGAAACTCGGATAATCTTAGCAGTAGGATAACAGATAGGGTCTTTGATAATCAACAATCGCGCAATATATAATATAATCAAAGTGTTCGCGAAAGGAGCATTCATGAAGCTTTGCACCGAGTGCCACTGGGATGGCTGGGACAGGGTAGTCGATATTTATCCGGAGAGATCAGATAAGCTCCCCGAATATATCAACGACCCTGAAAACTATAAAGTCATAATCCTCGAAAAGGGTTCACTCGAGATAAGGAGCGAAGGTCAGACCCGCGTAGTCAAAGCTCCCGCTCTTATCGGCCTGTCACAAAAGGACGTCCTCGACTATAAGATCTTACAGGGCATCAAGGTATGCATCCTTTTCTTCAAGCCGACCGTTATCCGCGATGAATTCACTTACGATAGGATCGATTCCGGCGAGTTCAACGAAGCGTGGGGAACGTCGATCTGTCAGGACTATATCCTCATCAGAGCCGTGACATACAGCACCAATGTCTGCGACCGTGCAATAGAGATCCCGCTCAACGCATTAAAGCGCCTGAAGGAGCTCTACTCTGCCGCAGAGAAGGAACTCCACGGCCAGAAAGACGGCTTCTGGCCCTGCCGCAGCAGGTCTTATCTGATGGAGCTTCTCTTCTACATCGTCTACACATTTGTCGAAGCCGCGCCGAATAACGAAGTGTCTCCTGAACAGGACGATTTCTCGAAGATCGCGGAATATCTGAACGAGCATATCGATGAGCCGATCACGGTCGAGACGGTAACAAAGAAGTTCGCGATAAACCGCAATAAGTTAAACG
>Ga0247608_10004322_pt1 | contig 15993 bp, 4 predicted proteins | sample 176DNAGHGlowgp2_FD_193490 | JGI IMG/M metagenome (GOLD analysis project Ga0247608, IMG submission 193490) | Sheep rumen microbial communities from Palmerston North, Manawatu-Wanganui, New Zealand - 1766 DNA GHGlow gp2 | ecosystem: Host-associated > Mammals > Digestive system > Stomach > Rumen ... | reverse complement strand
ATAGTGGATGAATGATTAACCCCTTCTATTCATTGTATAATTATTTGATTATTAATATGTTATGATAAAAGATGAATAGATGAATAGTGAAATGCAAAATTTGTTAAGAGAAAATTTTATAATCACATAAGTTTAGAGGTGAGAGGTAAGAGGTGAGAGGTGAGAAGTCAGAGGTAAGAGGTGAGAGGTGAGAGGTGGGAGGTGAGAGGTGGGAGGTGAGAGGTGAGAGGTGAGAGGTAAGAGGTGAGAGGTGGGAGGTAAGAGGTAAGAGGTAAGAGATGAGAGGTGAGAGGTGAGAGATGAGAGGTGAGAGGTAAGAGGATACAGAACAAAAAGCAGGAAGACCTGGTGGATCTTCCTGTCTTATTGATGGGCAATCGATGTGCCTATTCGTTGTGTTATTTCGCGATATTATTTCACGGAAACTTTCTTCGTATAGTGGCCACCGGCGGCACGGATGATGTAGACACCACTATTATATACCGGCGTCTCGACGGTCTCACCCGGTTCAATGTTAAACGACGCAACACACATTCCACTGACGTTGAAAATACCCACATCAGCCGTCGAACGCATATGGGATGTCACTACCACCTTATTTTTCTTAGTATAGAACTCCATGCTCTCAGCCACATTGTCCTGAGTATCCTTTTCGTTGATATCGATACCCGAATCACTACTGATATGGATACGTGTGAAGGCGTGCTTCGGAGCTGGATTCGACGATGTACTTGGCTTGGCGAAGTACGGGCGGAATGGCAGGACACTAATGGCAGGCGTTTGTGCTGTAGCCGTTGCAGGTGTCTTGTCGAAGCTACTCTTGTTCTGATCGTTCTTGGCATTCAGCACCCAGTTGTTGCCTGTCAGCGACTCATTCAGATAGCTGGTCTTGAACAGATATCCTTCATATGTGGTACCCTGCTCATGATCGCTGGCGTCCACTTCGGCACCAACGTCAGAGGCGAAGGTGAGTATCTGTCGGCTGACAGTGATCGTATCGGGATTGCCAGAACTTGTCGTCTCAGCTTTGAAGTTACCACTGAGGTCAAACTCATAGTATGTCTCTCCCGGGAATCCAATGAGGTATGGCGTACCCGCCTTCATACGCGGATACTTCTCATAAACCCGTTCGTCCTTACTATAATACTCCTGATACTCGTCCTCGTTAGCATCCTGCTGACTGTGGAGTCCTTTGTAGAAGATGTCCCAGAGGAAAGTATTGTTGACTGTCTTGGTCTTGGGAGGAGGATTGTTTCCGCTTGCCTTTGCAAGAGTTCCGAACATAGCAGTCAACTCATTATTGGCCGACTCCATGTCGTTATACTCACGCAGCCAGTATTCATGACCTTTCTTGCTACCCTCATAGAAGTGCGTCAGTTCACCCTTCTTGTCCGTAGTGACGGTCTCTACCTTGAACGGCAGACTGATGGTCTCCCAGCCAGACAGGCGGTCGACGTAGTTGTCGGGCGTGCGCTGGTACCACATACGGCTGTCGTCATCGAACGTGTATGCTATTGGACAGTAGAAGTCCTGCTTGTCCACCAGCAGATGGTCGTTGGTGGCCGTTGGCTTACCATCTAATGTTGCCTGTATCAGATGGCCAACCACCTTCGATGCATCGGCCTTGGCTACTCGGTTATAGTTAGACCCGTCGTTATAAGCGGTACTTTCCTCGTTACAGTCGCCATACTGAGGTTCATCCGCATAGTAGCCATTCAGCACATCGTGAGTCTTCTCGTTGACATCCACAGCTGGTGCATATACCAACAAATTAGGCGTCTGTCCCCTGGTATTGATACTATTCAATCCTTCGTCGTCGAGTAACGGCTGATAGAACAGATTACTATGATATCCCAACGTATAGGCAGACTTCTCTGTACCCTCTTGATGTCCGGCAAAGTCGATAGCCGTCATATTAGGATAGGCATCCTTCAAGTCGGTATCCGTCGGAGTCTTTGGCATCGACTTCGCAGGAATGACGGCATCGCTATTGAAATGAGCCGCACTCATCGTACTATTGCGGAAATAGGCCGGTGCACGATAGACACGGGTCGTATTCGTAATATGGCCAGGCACATCCTGATGGATACCGTCCACAGGAGGATCGTAGGTCAGCTTCTGGCCAAAGTAGATATAGTCGTCAGGCCAGATAGGTGCATAGGAGACTGTGGTTACCGGCACATCATTTACTGTAGTCGTTGTGGTCCTCATACGGATGTCGTTCGCCTCAGGAATAGTACCGCCGGCATAGATGAAGTCTACATTGCCATAGCGACCCTCTACGTAACCTAAAACACCATACTGAGCTTCTGATGAAGCAGGATAATAGCCAGCAATCAGGTTCTTCGACAAGCTGCCGTCCTCCCACTTCAGGTACTTGTAATCCCTTCCGCTGGTCAGTCCTTGGCGGTCGTGATAGCGCTTGTTCAGATAGAAGCCGTTCAGGTTGTAAGCCACCGTACCATTGTAGAACTCGGTTTCCGTCATCGGATGAGCATCGCCGGCGGCATAGCTCTTTGTGACTGGATAATAACAGTTGACTGTCTGCTTGCGGCTGGCATCTGATGGATTTCCAAAGACAGCCTTGACATTATTATCAACGTTCTCAGCAGTCGTATTGATCCAGCAATTCTCCACATAGCCATCGCCCGTATCGACAACACCTGCCGATGTGAACGAACCCGTTACACCAAGGTTATAGACGTTACCGCAGAGTGAACCGAACAACGACTTATCGAGCCCACTGATGGTATAACCGTCGCCATGCAGATTACCGGCAAAGCATTGGTTGTCATCACCGATAGATGTCCAAGTAGTCTTCTTGGTGCTGACATCACTGTTGAGAATGAATTCCAAATCAGCACCACCCTTGACATGACTGTCGAGAAGCGCATGGCCTTTGAACGGGCTGTCTGGCGGAGTCTCCGTACCATCCTTAATGGTAGTAATCAGATCGTCTACGGTATTAACAGCTTCATCATCAAGCAGGCTGAGGTCGAAGAAGTCCTTCAGCAGGTCGAGCTCGCTCTTGGTATCATCGCTCTCGCAGTCGCGGTTGTCGATATATATCTTCGAGGGGCGCATCACTTCAGGATGATCCACATAGAGGTGGTGCTCCTTATCCTTCATCACAGCATCAAGGTCGTGATAGTTGGCTACGCTGAGCTTGACGGCGTTCGAATAGGTCTTGCCTAAGTAAGTCCTGGAGTAGAATGCCACCCATGCTTTCTCGTTCTGATACCAGTAGACTGGCGTAGCGTTGTTAGTGAAAGGAAGACCATTACGGTGATTCTCGGCATCCTCCTCATCAGTATATATTTCCCATCCATTGGCAATAATCTCATAGAAACCGGGATTGACTGTCGGAGCTTTCAGTCCTACCTTATTGCCTGGCAGTACAGTTGGCGGTGTACTCAGTGTTCCGATTTCCGGCGCACCGCTCTCTAACTCCAGATGAATGTTCACCACATGCAGTTCGTTCACCATGTTCACACCATCACCCTCATCGTCCTCCTCATAGTAGGTGTACTGATAAACTACACTAATGACCTTCTCGGATGTCACATCCTTCGCATTCGACTCACGGCTTACATAGAGCGTAGTGGTCTCTGTAGGCTCAGCACCCTGAACGACGAAGTTCTTCGGGTAATTCTTCAGTTTGTTTGAGAAATCATATTGGCTGATAACAGACTCGTAAGCACCTAATGTACCGCTCACAGTGGTAATATCTGTTGTTATCGGATTATAGTCTTCATAGCAGTAATAAACCGTCTTTTTATCTGTTGTTGAAGTGTTGTCAAAGTGCACATTCTTAACTTTTGCTTTTCCTGCTTGTGTCAGAGTCTTATAATCCTTTTCACTGATGACACGACCTTCTGCATACGGCGAGCCAGCATCGATAAAGGTCTCTGTGGCAATATGTACCGTCTGTCCGCCTGCTGCCACTTCGATTCTCGAATAATGGCTTTGTTCGTTAACGAGTTGTTCGAACGCGTCTCTCGAAAGCTTACCGCCACTTGCAATGGAACCATCCTTGATGGTGCCATTATCTATATATTTATAATTAAGTGTACCCGTACCTGTATAGAAAGCCTCATACTCCACAGGCTTCTTATCACTATATGGACTGTGGTAGTAGGTCTCAATAGAACCTTCGCCGTGATAGTCAGGATCAACCAGCACGTCAAGCGCATCATAGTTGTAGTCGAACTTTGTGCGGTCGTCGGTCAAGGCGCACCATGCCTTGAGAGCACCGTAGTTAATGCCTGCCTGGAAGTTCTGTCCTCCATACTTACCCGCTGCAGTACAATAGTAGGCTTTCGTCAAATGATCCTCAATGTATTGAAGGGCCTCAGCATCAGTCACATCATCCAAATTGGCCTGACTAATAGTATAGGTCTTATATTTAGTAGCCAGTTCATCCATCTTGCCCTTTTCAACCAAATCACCGACAACGATATACTCTTCTTCGCCCAACTGAATAGTATTGATGCAGACATACGCCTCGTCGTAATGGGGATCGTTTTCAGCGACGTCCGACTTCGGAACGGCAGTACCTGCCTGAATAGTACCTACATCGACTTTAGCAATGTAGGCCTCATCGACCGTTGCCTGATCAGCAGGTTGTGGCGACATTCCACTCACAGTAGTCGTATAGTCATCATACACTTCCTTTGGAATTATCTCGCCCTCTTCATATCTGCGCTGGCCATATAGGCCTGGAGCCACGTCAGACTTCAATTTGTATGTCGGACCTTCACGATAGTCATCCTTGTTCGGCAATGCGTTGTACTCTTCCTTACTCTTCCTGGTTCTGACGTCATCGCCAACATCGTAAATGCTGGGACCGCTGATGGGACTATACCAGTCATCCCAGTCTTTAGGACTGTCGATATCGAAGGTGAGCACATAGCCTGTGTCGTGGCTGATGTTATTAGACGGATGGAACAAGTCATAGAATTTCGTCACCACATTACCTTTCTTGTCGACAACTTTATTCGTACTGATATACTGTGTCTTGAATGACGTAGAGTCACTTGGCAGCATGACATAGGTGCCTGATGGATAAGATACGCCATCTACCTCACAGGTATCCACATTGACGTAAGTTTCCGTGACGAAATACTTCTGATCATCCTCCGACAGCATGTTATAATCCCACCAAGTAATCACATCGTTCATCTTGTAGGTGTCCATCTCGTTATTCACCGTCACCTTGTCGATAGGCTTATTGTCAGAACCCTTTGTGCCTATCTTAACCTTTGTACCATTATTATCTGTATAATAGGCATAGAGGTTTGGCTGCACATTCAGCAGTTTCAGACGACCATTAGAACCAGCAGTGATGGTGAGCGGTATCTTCACCTCCTTCGAGTAAGTCGAGGCTGAGCCCGCGTAGGCAGAAATCACCTGGTCATAGACATAGACCGTACCCTTGATATACCAGTAGTGTGCAGGGGAAGCTTCTTGGGTGACATTTCCTTCGCCATCCTTAACATCTTTATAAACACCATTGTTGGGATAGCAGTCGTCAACGATGGGCTTCCGCTTGTGAATAAAGTTACCTGAGGTCTGATAGGTCACCACTTTATAAGCCGGCTCAGGAACTAAAGTGCCACCTAATATCTCCACATCAGCTGTCTCCGGCCATTCTCCAGCAGCATCCGAGCTATAGCGGTAGCGCTTATAAGTAATAGCATCGTCAAGCTGTTTTCCGCCCTCTTTTGTTGCCTTGTTATATTCCGACAAGATCACATTCTTTTTATGGGGATAATATTTGGGAACACGGTGTTCGTTCTTGGCATAGACATAACCACCACCCTCAATTTCTTTTTTCACGTTGATGAGGTCGAGTTCTACGATACCTGTAACATAGCCGTAGTCCTTCTTTTTCTGTGTGCTGTTTTCTGTCGTCAGTTCCAAGTACACACCCGAAGCCAATGCCAACTCATTCTCACAAGTACCATTGTTGCGACTACGGAGGGACAAATTGTTAACCTTATTGGAATAGTATGTCGTTCCTGCAACCAGTTCTTTCGTTTCTTGACTGCTATTATACTTATAATAGTCGTCATCGAAGTGGACATCACTGGTCAGATTGCCTAAGTAGTTCACAATGCTATAGATACCGAAATAGTTGCCATGTACCCTCTGGTCACCAGTATCCTGACTTCGTACGGTATGCTGCTTGTTCAGCGACAGCTCACCGATACGGTTGATGGTATAAGGTGTGTTATCACCACCAGTCACACGGTCCTTGGCACCCTGCAGCACCATGCGCGAGCCATACACACCACAGAGGTCGGCACGCTGGATGGTATTCAGCAGACGTCCGGCATAGATTGAACAGAAACCGTATTGTGTCCAATTACTTGCTTCTCCAGGATAATCCTTTATCAGGTCGTTGTATTCCTCCTCAGTCAGTTGGTCGTCAACACTATATGTCTTGTTATTTCCTGATGTATACGCTGTAATACATGAATATTTAAGCTGGAAGTAAGCACGCTCACGATTTGACAACTTCTGATATTCTTCAAATGTGATTTTCTGGTCCAGTCCATAGTAGTCGGTACCATAGTTGGTAATGTTCTATTCACAATAGCCATCAACCACCGAGAGGTTACCACCGCCGTAGAGACCGCCCGTATGCTCAGTACCCACCGTGATGAAGTCACGATGGTAGACATCATAGAGCGTAGCAGTAGTATTACCAAACACGGTGGTAGCATTAGCATAGGTCTTATCATTGTTCGACGACACATTACCACCGGCAAACACACCATTGCGAATATGGACGCCACGCTCAACAGGATCGGCAGGATTAATGTCACCATTAGGTTTCCTGTCACCGGTATAGAGGTTGGTCCATTCTGGAGCGGTCTTGTCCGACGACAACGTATTCAGGTAGTCTGTAGGCACATATTCGTATGGGCCATAGGATTTCCCGCCGTAGGACACAGGAGTTGTAACACCTTTTCTGACCTGCAGATAGGGAGACACCACCACCTTACAGTCTTCCGTCAGGTATTTATCCGCTGTCGAATTCCAATGCGCCTTTTCATCATCTGTAGTCATAGAGGCATAGGCCACGCTACTAACCACGTCTCCTACCTTATAAGGACCATAAGCTTCTTGACATTTATAGCTGCAATAATAATACCAGTGGTTTGGTGAACCTGTCGTACCTTTCACATTATTTTTCTTCTCACTAACAGTATTACTATCCAAATAGCCAGCACTATAGACAAAGCCGACGTCACCACCGCCAAACACATTGCCATAACCTTCAGCTAATCCATCAGCTGTACCTACCTCACCACCATGGATATATACCTCGGTCTTTCCAAATACATAGCCGTCAGTATAGAGTTCGTTGGTGCCACCATATCCATAAAGGTTATAGCCCTTACCTCCACCGAATATATGGCGCTGCACATGACCATTGTACATTTCAATATGCGTACCTCCCGGCAAATAAATATCTGTTACACCACGATCCAAGCCCGATAAGATTTTTGTCCTACCACGACCCACAGTTGAGATCTCACCACCGCCATAAAGACTGCCGCGAATCTCACCGCCATAGATCTTGATGTCAGTAAAGTCCGAACTACTCTTGTCGTCGTAACCGGCACCAAAGACACTACCATAGTCTTTCAGCTGGCCGACACCTTCTGTTCCTGCTACTGTCTCGTTATTCAGTTTTGGCTCAAAGACTTCATATTTATTATTACCAACTGTTTTAAGACCTTTGTAATCATAGCCGACATAGCCGTTGTTCATGGTCAGGCGAGACGTTCCGAAGACAGAACCACCCTCACCTGCACCATAAGCATTCCACTGTATGGCTGGCACACCTTTATAATAAGTAAGAGAGTCGCCAGGATTCTCATCAGAGTAATTGTAAAATTCGTAACCCGCTGGGAATATCTGGTCCTTGCGGATGCCGATTACCACGTTGGTTTCTCCAGGAATATCATCCAAGACGGAGCCTGCCACAGCAACAAGTTTGCCATCAACCATCTCGCCTGTGTGTTTACCCACATGACCCTCATAACCGCCACCAAAGACTTTACGAAGCGTTCCACCCTCAATATAGGCATTGGTCTGGGCAGTAAAGTTTTTCGCGCCTCTATCGTCAAGCACGCTTCCACCATATCCGCCACCATAGAGGTCCTTGCCAGCCTCACCACCATGCAGACCGACATAGGTAGTACCACTGACAATAGCATCAGCACCAAGCCCACCACCGAATGCATAGCCGCCATAGATAATTTTCTGGGAATCATTATAGGTGATATAACCTACTAATGCACCTTTGCCGATATAGACATTGGTATTGGTCTTCGTGCCAAGGCCATTGGGTTTCACCAGATAGGCATCAGGATCATCGACAGGGATATTGAGGCCATAGTCCACATAGTCGGAACCTATCGTCAGGTCCAAAGTAGGATCATCAACTTTCCACTTGTTCATCGTCTCCAGGTTCAGCACCTGACCGTTTTCGCCACCACCATACACATAAAGGACTTGTGCACGTTTCGTCAGGTTCACCTCAGTATATTGCGACCAGGAATCGTTACCATAGCCTGCACCATAGACTGTTGCCAGAGAGCCGTCCGCCTTATTTTGCCAAACAGGAACAGTCACATTCACCTGACCATAAAGTGTACGGTCTGCATGATTGTTGCCGCCATAGATATTGCCACGTACAGTAGCATCTTCACTGTCATAGTTGACCTTGGCCTCATAGACATCACAAGGGATGAGCGGGTCAGAACCATAAGCACCACCGAATAAGTTATTGACATTCACGGTGGAGCCTTCAGGCACGTTGACAACGGTGCGACGGGTCATTCCCTCGTTCCAGCTACCACCATAGACATTGGCAATCTTTCCATGCAGCAGGTCGATGACAGCAGAGACCGCATCGAGATCAGCCCTGGCTTGGGCCTTTGTGAGATTCATACCCAGACCACCGTATGATCCGGCACCAAACACTTCCATGTTCTGGTAATTGGAAACGTTTTCAGGCGCATCGATGAGCACATAACTACGCTGCTGCATCAAATCTTTTTCAAGTTCATCCTTATGGCCCTGACCTGCTCCTAAAATCTTTTCCACGGCGTTTCGGCGTTCGTTATTGGGCTTAAAATTGATGAATGCATTATCCATGCGGGGTTTAGTGAAGAAGGTCCCTTTTGACTTACCCACATTACCTGCATTTGAGCCGTCATCCGTATAATCATAATCCTGAGTTGTAGGATTTTTTTCTTTTGACCGTGTATAAGTGTAGTTCTTAAAATGCGGATCTGTGTAGTCATACACACCATAGCAACCGCCAAAGATGTATTCCACACGACCCTGTATGTATTCCATATAGGCTGCAGCTTCTGTGACTTCTGGTGTTGGGTTGTTACCTGAATCCTTGATTTCTTTGGGGTTATATACCATGGCTTTGCTATTGACACGACCAATGAAATTCGTCTTGTCCGTGTTCTTTATTCGTCCGCCAAGGTCATTACCACCATAAATATGGTCACGAATCCAAGGGAAGCCACTGATATATGCGTTGTCATTGTTGGCATTAGCGCGCATCTTTAACATGTAGTCTTCCTTGATCTGTCGTCCGATATACGTTTCGGTATGTCCATAGATATCTGCATTACAACTGCCTGCGAAGGAGTTGAAGATACGGCCATTACCCAGGTTAATGACTGTATTGCCCGCTATCGGTCCCTCGAAACTACCACCATAAATAAACTCGGCCTCAGCCATTTCGGGAGTGTCAACAACATTATCATTGTTGTTGTTGGTTAAGTCGTTATCGCCACGGAAGGTACCAGGATCGTCACCTTTTAAGTTGATGTAGCAGCTGTAATCAGGATTATATGAATATTCCAAATTATGAATATTTGGATTAGTTTGATCGGGGGCATGGCTTTCAGCCTTACCGATAGCACCCTGCTCACCACCACCGAATATCTGGAAGGTGTAACCGGCATTTAGGTTGATCGTGGTGCTGCCCCATATCTCAGAGTCACCGCCATAGCCGCCACCAAACACATTCAATGCACGTCCGAGCACATCCATACCCTGCTCACCGAGAAGGACACCCGTATGTCGTTGGGTGATAGTATAGTTCCCGTCGTACAGTTTCGCTTCACCCTCCTCTTCTTCTATCTGGTCGAAAATGGCATTCGATCCCTTGCGGTCGACCAAAGAAGCATTCAGGTTGATAACCACATTACCATCCACATGACCATTACTGTAGCAGCCACCGTAGATGTTTCCTCCGTGGAAACGACGATATAGATCTGTGTCTGCGTCATAAGGCGTTACTGTTCCCGTGATATTGCCATCCGCATCGGTAGGAGTGGGAGCTACGGATGCCATTGCTGTATAAGTCTTGGTGGTTGTATCAAATGTTCTGCCATCAACGGTATTCCATTCCAACTGTCGGTTACCATTACTGTCCAGATCATATTGCTCATCACCATTATCATCTAAGATGGGGGCGTAATTCGAATCTCTTTTTATCTTCCATCGCATGGGCTGAATCTTCAGACCACCGAAGTTCAATATCAGCTTATTGCCGTTGGTATCCGTATCTCCCAAGAGACCACCCAGATATTGAGCATTATACTGCGACTGATAGACATTGGCCTCGTTACTGCCACCAACAACCTTATTAAAAATAACCACCTTGTCATTGAAGCTCACTTCTATGGCACCGTCAATTTTCATACTTCCCACATTTCCACCACAGTAGAAAGAACCGAAATAGGTGGAGTATGGCTTATAGGTCTTCGTGTAATCTCTTTCCGTCTCGGATTTTGCATCCTCTTTGGCATCTTTGTCAAAGACTACGCGAGGCATGACGTTCATGGCTACACCATCCATGTATTTTTTCATATCAGCTTCACTGGTCAAGACAATCGAGTTGTACACTGAACCATCGCTTGCAATGTCCGTTCTCTTCATGGTGCGTAATACACCCTCTAAGTTCTTTGAGTCTGCTTCGTTAGACTTGATCATATTCTCGCCATTGTTGCCCAGGAACACCTTGTCAGCAATGACGTACGAACCAATCTTCAACTCTGCCGCAGCATCCTTACCGGGGGTGTCGTTACGCAGAGTAGCACTGTTACCACCACAATAGATAGCTCCACCAATAACGGTAGGCTTATTTGCTGTTCCTACCACACGGATAGATACCGACTCGGCATTGGGACGGAAGGCATTCAGCGCATCAACAGAAGATGCGAAACCCAATGGATTATAATATAAGTCTCCGTAGATGTCATCACCTTTCAATTTGTTATTATCCGTATAAGGATAGGATCCGTTGCCTCCGCCATAGACATCACCGCGAATGCTGGTACGGATACCAATAGCATTACCGCCATACACCTTACCCGTGACATCATTACCGCCATAGACATTGTTGATGTCGCCACCACTGATCACCACACGGGCAGGCAACCCATTGGGGAAACTATACTCCGGAATGTCCAACTTAATATCTTCAGTCCCTGAGTCCTCGTGGACACCTGCTAACGTTCCAGACTTTAACGGGTGTACGTCGGCCATACGGCAACCGCCATAGACATTGTCGATTATTATCTCTGAGTTTTCAGCAATCTCAAGCAACAGGCCTTCCTTGTTGGTCATCGCACCTTCATTACCACCACTGTAGAGGTTACGAATCTTACCAGACTTCAGATTCCACGTCGGACGGATAGACATCTCAGCCTTGTTGTTACCACCGAACAGACGTCCTATCTGGAAAGCTGCACTGCTGGGATAAGAAAGGCCGGTATTGATGCCCATCTTATCGCGGAAACGCTCGGTAGTGAGCAGTTCACCGCCATCGCCTGCATTAGGATTGGTCGCATCAATGATACTATTTACCACCTCGCTGGGGTTATCCACACTAATAACGGTTGCTTTCGTCACTGTAGCGTTGTTGCCGCCACCATAGGCATAGACAATGGAGCCGCCACGAATATCGAGGAAGGTCTTGTCCAGTTCGGGGGGAGTGAGCTCTGTTTTACTGGTAGCCACTTCCACATTACCCTCCTTGGCAAAATAAACCGTTTTGGAGCCTTCAGTCCTTGAACCATAGGTGTATTCACCATCACCGCCACCAAAGAGCTGACCGATATAGGTTTTCTGAGTCTCGTCAGGAACTTCTTCGTTTTGTGCATTGGTGGTCATCTTAGTGGAAATAAGCACAATGGCATTCCAAGACTTGCCGACGCTGTTGTTATTGACAGCATATGGCAACGCTGGTAGTTCATCGTCTGACTTGTCGCTGAATCCTTTTCCGATAGTTCCTGCAATATCGTTACCGCCATAAAGACGATTAATGACAATATAGTTAGAAGCATTGGCACCGTCGATATTTACGAAAGCTCTTCCCTCGACATTCGCCATACGGGCACCGCCAAAGACTCTGTCCAGGTCACCTTGTCTCACAGTAACACTGGTATTGCCCTTGACATCACCAGCATTACCTCCGCCATAGACGTGTCCGCCAATGGAAATCTGTGCATAAACATTGAACATTGAACATTGAACATTGAACATTGCCACCATCAGCAGCAACCGTTTCCAATGCTTATACCTGATTATATTATTTATGTATATGTTCATCTTCAATTATCTATTTTCAATTGTCAATTATCAATTAACATTGATTGTCATTGTCGGGTTGTCCAAATCGTAGTCGGACAGTACCTGCAGATATGTAGGATCCACCGTAATGGTGACAGTGTGGATAAAGCCTGGCTTCTGCTTGTCGGAACCAATGGTGGCCGTAAACTTATTCGTAACACCGGTATGGGTTTTCAACAGTTGGGGGGTAACGCTGGTGTCTGTGGGCTTGTCATACACCTCGTAATCCGTCGTCAGCCGGAAACGCTGCTGATCGTAAGGTGCCAGACAGGTAGCCAACTCGGCAGCTGTCGTAGTCAACACTTTAGGTTCATCTTCATTAAATAGGGTAAATGGCGTGCTGGTACCTGTTGTATTCTTGTTGAATGTAATGCTGCTGACAGGATTGCGACCTGTCGTATTAGCCACAATGTTCACCGTGGCGGTAACAGTGTTGACGACATGGTCTGAAGCATCGAGGAGCTCGAGTAACACCTTCTTCACCTTGATAGTGCGCAGCGCAGCATAACTGCCGCTGACTCTCATCTGGAACTTAAACTTCGCATAAAGGTGATCGAGGAGCATACAGATTTGATCGGTCGTCGCATTCTTCTCGAAAATATAGCTGAAAGCGCCCAGTTTGATGTCTGTATCGGCAAAGCTTGTTTCCCACTTTTTGGCTCCTACAATGACACACGGGTCACTGACCGTCAAAGGCTTCAGGTTGTTGATGGTCATCTTCACACCATCCGCATAGCTGGTCTTGCCATCTAACAAACTGATTGAGGCATTGTCGGACGTATCGTCGGAGATGGGGACAAAACCATAGATGCAATAAGGATTCGTATAGTCACTAACCGTGATATTCTGCTGCCAGTCGGTCTGATATTCCAAACGACGAATCAACACTTCCGACGTGTTAGTGCTATTAGCAATGAAAGCCAACAGGTCTTTGCCGCTGGGAAATGCAGTTTCAACATTCAACACCACATATCCCGTAGGCAGGCTACGGGTCACGCCGCCATCGTTCTGATAGACACTGGAGGCCAACGAGATATGCATCTGCCGCCCTAAACCGTTCTTGTCGTTGGAATCGTCGGAAGAACATGCAGATAGCAGGAATGCCACCAGCAGTACGAGACCAGTACCTATTTGATATGTCGCTTTCATTACTTTCATCTTGTCGTTACCAATTATATATATCTGTCGATGAGCTGCTACCCGTCTGCCACGAGTTGATACCAGCTGTCACCGTCTCGAACACACGTACCTTGTCACTACTCAAGCTGGGCAACGCGTTATAAGCATTGCTCAGGTTGGAGATCGTCAGTCGCACGGTCGAAATATGATCCTTAGTCAGCACCTGCTGGTCTTTTTCTGCTTCAGATGACTCTAAGTTGACGACAGAGGCCATCAGATAGAACTTCGTACCAGGATAGATGATGCCGGATTTGCACTTGAACGGGCTGACGGTATTGTTTTCAAACTCCAACACCAACTTCACTGACTGGTCCTTCTTCGTCTGCAGGGTCAGCGTGTAGAGTGGAGTAGAATAATTATCAGTTGTGCCTTGAATAAAATCTCCCAAACAGATATTCTCCCCTGCGATGCTCTGGTCATAGATGATATACTCAGGGTCGTCATCGGCAGAGTAGCCAGTAGCTGTTTCATCAGGATATTTCGGGGTAAAGTCGAATCCCTGTTTGTGCTGGCCGCCCACCAGAATGGCAGTCAGTGGGAAGGTTCCCAGCGTTAGTGCAACACTCGGATAGCCATAGTTGTCGTCAAAGGCATAGATTTTATTACCACCAGTAGGTATCTTGGCCTGTATCTGTACCGCCAGACAGGCAACACCGTATTGCAACTGATCGATCAGGGCTATAGAGCGGGTATCCTCAGTCACCGTAGTATTAAACTCCCCTGTTGTTTTATCCTTATATTTGGCAATGAAGGTCGCCCACGTGTCAGCTTCCTGCGTAGCAGTAGCGGTTGTCACATATTGGTCCTCCATTTCTTGGGGCGAGGTGTATATTTGACTGTTGGCATAGTAGTACAATTCAGCAGGATAAACATAGCTGCCGAAGTTGTTGCCTGGCCTTGACTCAAAAGCAGTACCGTTCCAGCACATACCGGCAACGCCATCCGGCAAGTTGGCGGGATAGCCAGTCATGTCATTATCAATTCCGCTTAATGCCGTGATAGTTGTTCCTTCGACCGTGACATACCGAGGGTCTGTGATAGCCTCAAGTATGGCATTTTTAAGTGCGCCATCACTTATGCTCGAAGATACTATCTGATACGTCTTATTGACATGTTTCAAGATGTTGGTGCTTGAACCGGCAAAAGGCTCCGCTACCGAATTGTGGATATTGGCAAAATCGTAGAAGAGTTCCTTGGTGTCGTTATCATTACGCCAATTGCCTGCCTTAGCTATATTTGTCAGATAGACAGCAATACGATCAGCCTTTGTAGCGTCACTTGTATTTGCAGGAATAACATCCGGGGTGAAGGTGACGGCAGCGGGCGTGAAATTCATGGGCGTATTATTATATGACGCTGTCAGCGAGCCGTTCACAAAAGGACCACCTGAAGCGACTTTTGCCCTGCCGTATGCCAGGAACGATGCCGTACCAATCTGCATCCTCGCAGCATCGGGATTGAAGAAGAATTTCGCTGCACCATTAGTTGCGTCAATAGTTTGTCCCTCGCTTGTAACGGGACTCAGCGGAGTGTCGCCAGAAACAATTTCACCTTCTTTCATAAACGGCACCAGCCATAAGTCCTGAACTCCACGGAAAGTATTGTCGTTTTGAGTATTGGCAGCTGACATACGGGTGGTACCCGCCCTGTTGGTAGCCACACTCAACGAGAGACTAACGGGAACTGCCTCTTGCTCCATATCAGGTGATGATATCTCATCAGATGTGGAGCAAGCCAGCAGACAACAGAGTGTCAGCAAAGCAAACGCGCGCGTACCTATTATATTTATTATATGTTCTCTTCTCAATATGCTCATCCTATACCTTATTATATATATATTAGAGCTCTGGATGATAGTGTCCACCGTCGTTCCAGTTGAGGGTGACGCTGACGCCAACCGTCTGGTTGTCTGTATTGATAGAACCATCCGGATATGCCTTGGCCTTGATAATCATCAGCTGACCGGCTCTGAGGGGACGCCTGATATAGAGCTTGGTGAGAGTCGTAGATCCATCGTTGGCAGTAGCATAGATATGAAACTCCCATAGACTCTCGTTGACTTCAGGCGATACGAAAGGATCGGTGGTCTCGATGACCGTACGGGTTACCGAAGGTTCTCGCGAGGGAAACGTCACA
>Ga0247608_10004320_pt1 | contig 15998 bp, 17 predicted proteins | sample 176DNAGHGlowgp2_FD_193490 | JGI IMG/M metagenome (GOLD analysis project Ga0247608, IMG submission 193490) | Sheep rumen microbial communities from Palmerston North, Manawatu-Wanganui, New Zealand - 1766 DNA GHGlow gp2 | ecosystem: Host-associated > Mammals > Digestive system > Stomach > Rumen ... | reverse complement strand
TCGTAAATTGACATATAATACCTCCTCATATCTTTTTTTGATTATATAATAAAGATTTTATTATTTCAACTGATATCCAATGCTCCTTGTTCATATGATAAGCAGGCAAAATTCCTTCTTCTTTTCTAAATCCTCCTATCATTTCAGGAATATTTTTCAAATTTATTACATCTACAATTCCTTCTTTTTCTATTTTCAATCTTTCATATGGAACATCCATTATTAGTGCAAACCATTTCAAGTTATCTTTATGTTTAAATGTCGTATAACTTGGTGCATCTGCCCATGGGTATTCTTGTAATGCATCATATTTTTTGTGTATATATTTTTCTATTTCGTGTCTTAGCATAGATTACCTCCTGTTTTCTATCAGTTTTAGATCACTTTAATCAAATATTAATCTTCAAAATATTCTTCAGGAGTAAACACTTTAACTCCATTTTGTATTAATAATTCCGCTAGTATCCCGTTTCCATCAGTCAATTTACCGTCAAAATTACCACTATAGATTTTATTAACACCACACGATGGGCTTCTTGGTTGAAGTATAGCTGTTTTTATATTTAAGTTTTGAGCTAAATTTAATACCTCTATTGCACCTCTTTCAAAGTTTTCTGTAACATCTTCACCTTCGTTATTAATTACATATCTTTTTCCATCAATATTTTTTATCTCAGCTGGCTTTCTTGGTGTTTTTAATCCTCCCAACTGCTCTGGACATATTGGTATTGCTTTTCCTTCTTTTACTAGATTAAAAATTTTCTGGTTGTAATTGTTTCCTCCACTATATTTACAATTTATTCCAACTAAACACGCACTTACTAGTATCATTTGACTTTTCCTCTTTCTTTTTACCATCTATTGAATTATAACAAATATACAAATGAATGTAAATATTTATATTTCACCATTCAATTCCTACCTTTTGTGTTAACGTTATTATTTGATGGTATTAGTTCTTGTTAATTGTTTTATTTTTGTTCATCCATAAGCTTTAGATTGCTTTTCTCTTCCTCAATCGCATTAATTAATTCTTCTTCTGTAGGCATATGTAGCTTAAATTCTGAAGAAAAAATTGTTTCATTATCCTCAGGCAATGTGTATTTTACAATAGTTTCATTTTTATTAGTACTTAATAATATTCCTATGGTTCGATTTTCATTATCACTTCTTATTTCTCTATCATAATAATTTACATACATTTGCATTTGACCAATATCTTGATGTGATACTTTTCCAATTTTCAAGTCTATAATAACAAAACATTTTAAAATTCTATTATAGAATACTAAATCAGGATAAAAATGTGTATCATCCAAAGTTAATCTTACTTGATTACCTACATAACTAAAGCCTTTTCCAAGTTCCAATAAAAATTCTTTTATATGTTCTATTATATTTTTCTCTAAATCTGTTTCGAGGTAATCTGTGTTTTCCTTTATATCAAGAAATTCTAGTACAAATGGATCTTTAACCAAATCTTTGCTTTTCTTTAAAACCTGTCCTTTTTTAGATAACTCTAATATTTTTCCTGTGTCTGCTGAAAGAAGCAATCTTTCATATAGTAATGAATCTTTCTGTCTTTGTAATTCTCTGACACTCCATCTTGAATTTATTGTTTCGTTTAAGTAAAAATTTCTTTTTTCCTGTTCTTCAATTTTTATTAGTTCTAAATAATGTGACCAACTTAATTGCGACGACACCGTTGTCGCAATTGGAAAGAGTATATAGAATTTTCTCATTCTTTCTAAATTTCTTTTTGAAAACCCTTTCCAAAACTCTCTCGTCAACTTTTCAGATAATTTCTCAAGCACAGCCTCTCCATAAGATGCTCTCTCATCCCCTTGTTGAATTTCCATAATTATTTTTCCGATATTCCAATATAAATTAAGCATTTCGGTATTAACTGCAGTATATACTTTGTTTCTGCTATTTATTACCAATTCTTTAATATTTCCATAAATGTTGTTAATCTCATTTTCATTATACATATTCATTTCTTTACTGTTTGTCATAACCATTCCTCCCTTATTTGTATATATTATTTCAATTAACTTTTCCAATAAAAAAAGACAAGAACCTCCTTTCATATTCGAAATTTAGTTCTTGCTTCGTTTTATATTTTACATTTATATCATTAATTTCTATATTTGAACTATATGTTATATTTTACCATAAAATACTATTTTCTACAACATTTTTTATCATATTTCAAAATCTAAAAAAAGACCGTCCCCAATTTTAATTAACATACTCATTCAAACTCTTAACCTTAAATCTCAACTCTCCCATATCAGCAGTAGGCACATATCCAGCCTTTGCATTAATAACATCAGGGATTCTATTAACTATACTAGCACAAGTAAGCTCAACAGTTGCAGGTCTTTCAACAACTATTGTTGTATCTGGTTCACCATAAACTGTCCATTCATTTTTATCAAACTCCTCTGGAGCATATACCTTTCCAATGCATTCACTTTCAATTACAATACCTTCCTCAGTTTCTGTTGTAACAACAGCACTCATTCCTGTTGCATCTCCAGCTTTTACTGTCATTCCTAAAGTTGATGATTCTAAATCTCTCTCATAAGTTTGTGGCACACATTTTTGTCTTTGAGATGTAACATGAAGTCCTAATTTTTCTGCAAGCCATCCGTTAACATTCCACATATATGATGGAAGATACTCACCTTTTTCAATTATTTCCTGTCTTTGTTCATCTGAAATTCTATCTACTGATGCAACCTCTTTATCAAATTCTTCTAAAGTAAGTCCTGCTCCATGAGCTTTTGCTAATGCTATTCCATAATCTTCAACGTTGTAACTTGAACTACCTTTTATCTTAGTAATTTTTTGTGTTGATCCTGCTATTGAAGAAATTAATTGTCCCCAATAAATGTCTTGGTATCCGCTTCCTGTAATTGTGCAGTTTGTTCTTCTAGCAATCTCATCTAATTTATTTGTAATTCCTGGATTAGAATTTGCAGGATAAAATGCTTCCTCACATGTTGTAATTGCATTTATTCCAAGCTCTGCACATATTGTTAGTGCTTCTTCAACATCCTTTATTAAACTCATTGTTGTAATAATTGCTATATCAGGCTTACTTGCTGATAGTATTTCTCTTACGTTTTCTACAGAAGAAACTAGAACTCCTTTATTTTCTGAGCCCATTATTTCTCCAATATCTTTACCAATAACATTTGGGTTAATATCAAATGCTGATACTATTTCCGCTCCTTTTTCATATACATATCTCATTGTATATACAGACATCTTGCCTGTTCCAAATTGTGCTACTTTTACTTTTCTTTCCATTTTCATTCCTCCTCATTTGTATTATTTTACATTTTTTGTTTTTTATTCCTGATGTTTTTTAGTTATTGCTTTTATTGCTTTCTAAAATATACCATTCTTTTTATTTTCATTCAATAAATAATCAAAAAAATATCGACTATTTTTGACACCGACATCCTTTTAAAAAAAATAAAGACGAAGATTTTTGTCTTCGCCTTTTAGTTTATTGTAAATTTACTGTTACATAATTTTTTCCGTCAATTACTTCTGTACTATTTACTATTGTTGAATTTTGCTCTTGTTCTGTTATTGTACCAGAAATAGCTGTCGTTCTAGCTTTTATAATTCCATCATAATAGTAGAAATTCTTAGTACTTTCAACACCTACTGTTTCACCAATTAGTACAGGTGAAGATGTATTTATATTTCCATCTTTTGTTCCTATTGTTAATGTTCCTGCATTTGATACTGCTTGTTGTTTTTTACCAATTATTGTTCCTCCAGTTATAATTACAGTTCCATTAGCTAAATTGTGTACCGTTGCCCTGTCTAGAGTTGTTCCGTTTGGAACGCCTATTGCTGAAGAACATAAATATGCATTACCTGTTATCTCTACTCTACCTCCAGCATTATTATAGATTGCTTGTCTAGTTCCAGTTGCAACTATGCTTCCACCGCTGACTTTTAATTTTCCAGTCCTATTATTATTGATAGCTGCTGTATCTGCATTTGATGTAATATTTCCAGATACAATCTCTATTGTTCCATTATTCTCAATTACTGCTGCATTGCCTTTATTACTTATTGTATAGTCTTGTATATCAAATTTTATATTTTGATTTTGTTTTACTGTAATAGCTTCTATTGTATCCTTTAACAACGTTATAGTTGTCTCTGTATTATCTTGTGGTACATCATTAACAGCTGCTTGCAAAGATCTATATTGTGTTCCGTTTATTTCAGCTATCATTACAGATGACCAATGTGCAAAATATGTCACATCACTAGTAATTATTGTATCTTTTGTTACTTTTTCACCACCTTCTGGCAATGTGAACCATCCTTCAAATGTATATCCTGTTCTTGTTGGTACTGGAGTCATTCCTAAAGCGGTTCCTGATTCTACTTTTTTGGTGCTTTGACTTACAGTTCCATCGTTTGCATCAAATGTTACAGTATTTGTTTCTGCTAAATATGAAATTTTATATGTTTCTCCGCCTATTGTTTCTTCTGACTGTGCAAAATCATATCCAACTTCTATTTCTACTATTTTTGTTTCATCTTCTATAGGACTATTCTTAGCTTTTATAACCCCATCATAGAATTTATAATTTGTACTACTAGATACACCTACAATTGCCGCTTGTATTGTTGGATTAGTTTTATTAATACTTCCATCTTTTGTTCCTATTGTTAGCGTTGCAGTATTATTTACAGCATTCATGTTTTCAGAAACAATAGTACCTCCTGTTATTGTTAGAATTCCACCATCTAGATTTTGTACAGTTGCTCTATCTCTTGTTACTGCACTTAAATATGCTGTTCCAGATATTTCAACTGTTCCACCTTTATTATATATTGCCTGTCCTTTGGTAGCTCCGTTTGCCTTAATAATACCACCAGTCATTATTATTGATGCACCACTATTATTGTTTATAGCAGCATGAGTTACATTGTCAGCTGTCATTATTGTTCCATTTGTGATCTTAATTGATCCATCGTTTGTAATAACAGGATTGTTACTATCATTGCTTAATGTATATCTTTGTAAATTAAATACTATATTCTGTCCTGCATCTATAGTAATACATTCACTAGTATTTTTTAATAATTTTACTGTTGTTTCCTCGTTATTTTTTGGAACCGCTGCTATCGCTTCTTTTAACGTATCATATTTTACACCATTTACTTCTGCTGTTTTACCAGTTAGTTGTTCTATATCATCTAATATTTCAAATCCAGTTACTTTTATAGAAGCTGTTACTGTTTTCCCAAAATCTTCTGAATCAACCAAATCATCTTCACTTATTGCTGTTCCAGGTGTAGTTTCATATTTCCACTCCCAAAAAATTGACTCATCAAATACACCATTATCATCCTTATCTACATATCTAGTTATATCAATTTGGGCTATTTTAGGATCATCAAGATTTCCAGTTCCACTTCGTGTTGTTTCTATCAAATTCTTATGTTCATTATCTGAATAGAACTTTAAATTTGTTGGACAATTTTCAATATTAATGTTCAAATCATATCGAAGATTAACTTCGGTTCCAGTAGAATCCACAATTATATTAATTTTTCCATAGGTTCCCGGTGCAATAACATCAGAACTAACTGTACCGGTTATTGTCTGTTCTTGTAATTGCAAAACTTATATTATCAGCACTCTGTTCACTATTTCCCGTTACTTTAAAATACCATTTAGCTACATCCGCCAGTGCTTGCCCTTTATTTAAAGAATTATATTTAGCCCATGCAAAAATAGTAAAGCCCAGTGCAATTGTAATAATCAGAAATAATACTAAAATAAGATAACTAAGTCTTTTATTCATATTAACTTTTAATTTTTTATCATTTGATTTTTCCATAATTTACCTTCTTTTTTATAAAAATAAATTTCTTACTTATATAGTACTATAATAAATAAGTAAGAGTCAAGTGTTTTCTATTTTATAAATCTTCGAATCTAGATTTCTCTTTTCTTTTTCTAAACAATGTTATTTTGTTTCCTATAACCTGTATAACTTCAGAATTAGTACTTTCAGCAATTTCGTTCGCCAAATCTCTTGCATAATCTGGAGCATTCTTTAATACTGTAATTTTTATTAGTTCTCTTGCCTCTAACGCATCAGATAATTGTTTTATCAAATTTTCTGTTATTCCACCTTTTCCTATTTGAAATATTGAATCTATTTTGTTTGCTACTCCTCTTAAATATGCTCTTTGTTTACTTGTCATTTTTTTGTCCTCCCTTAAATTTATGATAATATCATATCACAAAAACAAACAGTTTTCAATAATTACTTACCTATTATGCCATACTCCACCTTGCAAAAGCAAAAATTTTAGGATTCAATAAACTTTCTAGGTACTCTATCTCCAATAGTACATAATATTTCATAATTTATAGTATCACACCTATCCGCTAATTGTTCCAAAGTAATATTCTCATTATCCCAAATTACAACTTCATCACCAACTTGTACATTTTCTATATCAGTAACATCAACCATAAAACTATCCATACATACTTTTCCAATTATTGGAGCTTTCTTTCCATTTATTAAAACTTCCCAACCATTTGAAAAATCTCTTCTAAATCCATCTGCATACCCAATAGGAACATTAGCAACTTTTGTTTCTCTAGTTGTAACATAACTTCTGCTATATCCTATGCTTGTCCCCTCTGGAACATCTTTTAAAAATATAACTTTAGCTTTTAGTTTGGCAATAGGTTTTAAATCTATTTTTTCAAATGTATCTTCTGCACCTGCGTAGCCATATAAAATTATTCCTGGTCTTACTAAATTAAATCTTGCCTCTGGATAATTTAGTAGCGCATTTGATGCAGCTGCATGAATGTATTTTATACTTCCTAATATTTCTTTTGCTTTATTAACAGCTATATTAAAAGACTCTAATTGTTTTTGAGAATATTCATCATCTATATCTGCTGATGAGAAATGTGTGTATATTCCTTCTACTTTAATATTTGGTGCTAAGCTATTTAAATACTTTTCTATTTTATATGGATGAACTCCGGTTCTCCCCATTCCAGTTCCTATTTCAACATGTACTGCTACATCTTTATTTGTTTTAGCTAATTCTTCTGCAAAACCATATGAACTTATTCCAACTACAATATTATATTTAACTATCTTTTCTATTTCACTTGCATATGGCTGATTTAAAACAAATATTTCCTTTTTATATCCTAATTCTCTTAAATATACTCCTTCATCTACATTTGCAACTGCTACTATGTCAAATTGATTTATAATGTCTAATCTTTTATTAATATATGTTCCATATCCACTTGCCTTTATTACAGGCATTAATTTAACATCCTTTCCAACTTTATTTTGTATTTGATCTATGTTATATTGTAAATTATTTAAATTGATTTCCAAATATGCTGGTCTTGTTATTTCCATAAGACATACCTCCAATTGATAATTTTTTTCTTAATTCTAACATAACTAAATAGAAAAATAAAGAACTAAACTACTGTCTTATAAAGTTTTTAAATCCAAAGCAGTCTTTTCCATATAAAGAAAAAGACTACTTTTACTAATATTTTCAAGACATTACATAATTTCATCTCTGCATCTGCAAGATTCTTTAATCACACATGAAAGTAAACAAATTAAAGCTACTACCAATAATACAAAGAAAAATGCTGTTAAAGCAACAAATACAATTGAAGCTATTGCAGTAATTGTAAAACCAGTTGTTATAGCTAATGTTGCTGCTAATAGAGTGCCTATTGTTCCTGTAAGAACAAATCTTCCAGATTTGCATATACATTTATTAAATCCATTATAGCCTTTCATATTATTTGCTGCAATTAATGAACCAAGTAACACTAATAATGCAACACCTGAAGTAGCTAATGCAACAATAACAAAACTTATTATTGAAGGTATTAACCCAAGTGAAAATACTATTCCTGCTGCTACACCAGCTATTATACTAAGAACTATACCAACAATTTCACAGATTGTAAGTCCAATTTTATTACATCCACAATCATTCATAATAATTCCTCCTTTTGTTTTAACTCTAAAAAAGAGTCATCTATATATAATATTAAAAGACTTCAAGGACTGTTCCTTAAAGTCTTAATCTTACTATATCGTTAAAAGTCACAAAAATTGATAATGTTATTAATAAACAAAATCCTATTGATTGAATTAATACTTCTACTTTTTGATTTAGTGGTTTTTTAATTATTGCCTCAATAATTAATAATACTACTTTTCCTCCATCAAGTGGTGGAAAAGGCATTAAATTTGTTACTCCTAAAGAAAGTGATATAACTGATAAAATATAGATAAAGTCTGCAAAATCAGATGTTTGAGAAACAACACTTGAAATTCCAACTGGTCCCATCATTTGATCTAATTTTGCTTTTCCTGTGAATAATTGAATAATACCTTCAAACATTATTTTTATAAAATATCCAGCATTATAGAAAGCATTTTTAGGTCCAATATAACATGCAGATAAACACCAAAATACTATTATTGCAAAAATAATATTTACTAGTCCTCCTGCCATAACAATAGCAATTCTTTTTATAATACTTGCTTCACTAAACGAACCCTCTTTTGTAGAACGTTCATCCTCACCTTCCATACTAACAAATCCACCAAGTGGTATTAAACGTAATGCATATTTAGTTACTTTTCCTTGTTTGCTCCATATTGTAGGTCCAAACCCAATTGCAAACTCATTTACTCTGACCTTACATAATTTAGCTACGAAAAAATGACCGCTTTCATGAATAAAAACAAGAAATCCCAATAAAAATATTATCTTTATTGCATTTAATAAGAAAATCAAAACTGTTTCCTCCTGTTCTTATATTTAACATATAATTTAGACAATGCAAAGTATTTATACATTCTAAATAAGCATTAATAGAAAATATGCAAACGGTGCTATAAATATTACGCTATCAATTCTATCAAGCATTCCACCATGTCCAGGGAAAATATTACTAAAATCTTTTATTCCAACATGTCTTTTAATTGTAGATGCAGAGAAATCTCCTATTTGTCCTATAATACTTAAAACCATTCCTATTGCTGCAATTACAAAATAATTAATATTCATGTCATATTGAGTATTTAAAAATACTGTATATGGAATTATAAACAATAAAGCTCCCAAAGTTCCACCAATACAACCTTCTACAGATTTTTTAGGACTAACTGGACTTATTTTATGTTTTCCAAATTTCTTTCCAACAAAATATGCTGATGCATCAGTTCCCCAAGCCGCAAATATTATAAACCAAACTAATAATTTTCCATTTTCTCTTCCCATAAGTATAGGAATGAATAATAAGAAAATAACAATATAACATATTCCAAATAAAGTTAATGCAATATCATTTATATTAATTTTCATGTTTGTAAAAACAACATGCATAAATAATATTAACACAGATGTTGGAATTAACACCCCTATTATATTTACTAAATACTGCGTTGGAATTATATGTATAAATCCAATTAGTACACATGCTAAATATCCTATCCAAACCATAGGTTTTTTATTTAGATGTAATGCATTATTATATTCATATAAAGCCATTATAGCAACTATTGCAAATAATCCGTCTATTACATATTTATTTCCAAAAATCAATGCACATGCTACAATAGGAAAACCAACTAATGCGGTTATCATACGTTTCATATTCATATTTATTTTCCTCCAAACTTTCTATTTCTTTTGTTAAATGTTTTAATTGCATCTAATAAATCTTCATTGTTAAAGTCAGGCCAAAACTTATCCGTAAAATAAAACTCTGAATATACAAGTTGCCATGGTAAAAAATTACTTATACGTAGCTCTCCACCTGGTCTAATTAATAAATCTGGATCTGGTTGATTTTCTGTGTATAATTTTTCACTAATTAAGTTTTCATTTATATCATCAATTTTAATTTTATTGTCTACAACTTCTTGAGCAATTTTTTTCATTGCATGTGTTAATTCTGCTCTACCACCATAATTAAACGCAATGTTTAAAGTAAGCCCTGTACCATTTTTTGTTCTCTCTACTGCTTCATTGATACTATTTCTTAATCCATCGTCCAGAACACTGATATCTCCCAAAATCTTTATTCTAATACCTTCTTTATTTGCATTTTTAGAGAACTTCTTTAAATAGCTTTTTAATAAAATCATTAAAGCTGAAACTTCTTCTTTGCTCCTCTTCCAATTTTCAGTTGAAAAAGCATAAACAGTTAAATACTTAACACCAATTTCATTACAATATTTTGCAATATTTTCTAAATTATCAGCGCCAGCTTTATGACCTTCTTTAGTTTCAAGACCTTTTTCTCTTGCCCAACGTCTATTTCCATCCATAATAATTGCTATATGCTTTGGTATATTAATTATATCTTACATAAAAAAACTCCTTATTTATTACGATTTGCTATGTATAAAGCTAACTCTTTTAAGAAATCACTATTATTAAATTCACTAACAGCTGAAATAGCTTCCTCTGTGATAGATTTCAACATTTCTTGAGCCTTTTCTAAACCATATTTAGTTGTATATGTACATTTTCCTCTTTCTCTATCATTTCCAACTGGTTTGCCAAGTTCTTTACTATCACCAATTTCAGATAAAATATCATCTTTAACTTGGAAAGCTAACCCAATTCTATCCGCATAAAATGTAAGCATCTCAATATCAGTCTGACTAGCACCTGCCATTATTGCACCAATTCTTACGGAAGCTTTTATTAATGCACCTGTTTTGTTTTCATGCATATATTCTAAATATTGACTAGAAATTTCCTTTCCTTCAAACTCTGTATCAACATATTCGCCAGCAATCATTCTATCAACGCCAAATGATAATTCTTTTAAAGCCTGAAGTTTTTTATCTTTATCTTCGCCATTATTAATAATATCATTTATAATCAAATTATATGCATAATTTAATAAATTATCACCTGCTAAAATAGCAGTAGCCTCATTAAATTTCTTATGGTTTGTAAGTTTTCCTCTTCTATAATCATCATTATCAATTCCAGGTAAGTCATCATGTATCAAAGAAAAAGTATGAATCATTTCCATAGCTATAGCAAAAGGAAGAACCTTTTCAAAATCGTCCTTAAACAGTTCATAACTAGCTAAAATCAGCACAGGACGTATTCTTTTTCCCCCGGCCATCAAACTATATTCCATAGACTGATTCAAAACTTTCTCAGGACATTCATCATTTTTTATATATTTCTCTAATTCTCTATTTATGAGTGTTGACTTTTTAACTAATTCATTCTTAAAATCCATAAACTATTCCATCCCTCCATTGTAGAGTAGTCCAAATTGGGCGGCTACCTGCAAAAGTAAAACTTAAACACTCATAACCTCTTTTTCCTTATTTGCTAAAATAGCATCAATTTCTTCAACCATTTTATCTGTAATTTTTTGAACTTCCTCTTCAGCAACCTTCAACTCGTCCTCAGTAATTTCTGAATCTTTTTGTTGTTTTCTGAATCCATCGATAGCATCTCTTCTTATAGATCTAACAGCAATCTTAGCGTCTTCAGCCAATTTTCTAATGTCTTTTACAATTTCTTTTCTTCTCTCTTCGTTTAATTCTGGGAAAGCTAATCTAATTACTTTTCCATCATTGTTTGGATTAATTCCAATATCAGATTTTAAAATTTCTTTTTCTATTTCTTTTAAAATATTAGCATCCCAAGGTTGAATAACTATTAATCTTGCTTCTGGAACAGAAATACCAGCAACTTGACTAATTGGTGTTGGAACGCCATAATAATCAACCTTAATTTTATTTAATATTGCAGGATTTGCACGACCTGCTCTTATTTCTGATAAATTTTCAGAATACACACTTATTGTTTTACTCATTTTTTCTTTAATTTCACTATAATCCATAACTTTCCTTCCTTTCATCTAACATTGTCTATTCTTATTTAACAAATGTTCCCACTCTTTCGCCTTTAACTGCTTTGACCATATTTCCTTTTTCGCTCATTGCAAATACAATTAAAGGAATATTATTATCTTTACATAAAGATATTGCAGTTGAATCCATTACTTTTAAATCTTTATTTAATATGTCTAAATAAGTAATTTCATCATATTTTACAGCACTTGGATCCACTTTTGGATCTGCTGAATATACTCCATCAATTGTTTTTGCAACTAAAATTACTTCTGCATCAATTTCAGCTGCTCTTAATGCTGCACAAGTATCTGTTGTGAAAAATGGATTTCCAGTTCCTGCTGCAAATATAACAATTCTACCTTTTTCTAAATGTTTTGTTGCTTTTCTTTTAATATATGGTTCTGCTATTTCTCTCATTTCAATGGCAGTTTGAACTCTTGTAAACATTCCTTTTGCTTCTAGAGCATCTTGTAATGCCAATGCATTTATTGTTGTTGCAAGCATTCCCATATAATCTGAAGTTGTTTTTTCCATATTATGTCCATATTTACCTCTCCAGAAATTTCCTCCACCTACAACTATTGCTACTTCTACGCCTAAGTCTTTTAAATCTTTTACTTGGCTTGTAATATCATCTAAAACTTCTGGTGATAGACCTGTTTTGTTTTCTCCTGCTAATGCTTCTCCACTTAATTTTAGTAAAATTCTTTTATACTTAATTTCAGACATTTTACACTCTCCTTTAAAATTTTTTTACATTTTGTATTCTATCATAAAACAATAAAAAAAGCACCTATTTTTGAAAAATTTTCAAAAAATATGCGCTTTTTATTAATCATTTTTCTTATTAACTAATTAAAAACTGTATTTTTTATATTTAACATATCCAAATCCAGCTAAAGCTAAGACGATAACACCAGCTGATACTATAGCTTTTGTTTCAAAACTTCCAGCTTGTGTATGTGGTTGTGTTGATTTGTTTGCTACATCTTTTTGTGTATCTTCTGTTGCTTTTGGTGTTTCAGGCTCCTCTGTTTTTTCATTTTCAGTTGTTGTCTCTGTTTTTGTTTCTTCTTTCTTATTTGTATCGTCACTTAACTCATCTGCTAACTCTTCATATCCTGTATAATCAGCTTCAGTAGCTGCTTTTGATACTGATGTATAACCAAAAACTAGCATTAATATTAATACTAACATAAATAAAATTTTACTCATTTTTCTCATAGTTTTTTCTCCTTTTTTCTTTTGAATATCTCTATAATTTAATTTTACAATTAAAAAAATTTTTCGTCAATATATTTTATGGATTTTTTTTATTTTTTATTCTAAATGAAAATTTAAAATTAATTTTATAAAATTTACACATTAAATCTAAATAAAACTACATCTCCATCTTTCATAATATATTCTTTTCCTTCAGAACGAACAAGTCCTTTTTCTTTTGCTGCATTCATTGAACCTTCTCTTATTAAATCATCATAAGAAACAATTTCAGCTCTGATAAATCCTCTTTCAATATCTGAGTGAATTTTTCCAGCAGCTTGTGGAGCTTTAGTTCCTTTTTTAATTGTCCATGCTCTAACCTCAGGTTCTCCTGCTGTTAAGAATGACATTAATCCTAATAAATCATAACTTGCTTTAATAACTTTATCTAATCCAGATTCATTTAATCCAAGAGCATCAAGCATTTCTTTTTTATCAGCTTCTTCCAATGATGCTAATTCTTCTTCAATTTTTATACATAATGGAATTACTTCTGCTCCTTCTGATTTTGCATATTCAATAACTTTTTTAACATTTTCATCATTTTGAGCATCTTGAAGTTGCTCCTCAGAAACATTTGCGATATATAATGTTGGTTTCATTGTTAATAAGAATGTATCTTTTATTAATTCACTTTCTTCTTCGTTTAACTCGACTGTTCTTGCACATTTTCCAGCTTCTAATGCAGATTTTATTTTTTCTAATACATCAATTTCCGCTTGTGCTTTTTTATCAGCTTTTAAAGCTTTTCTTGCTCTGTCTAATCTTTTATCCAATGTTTCAATATCAGAAAAAATTAATTCTAAATTGATAGTTTCAATATCTCTTAAAGGATCTATACTTCCATCAACATGAACGACATTTGGATTTTCAAAACATCTTACAACTTGTGCAATACTGTCAACCTCTCTAATATGTGATAAGAATTTGTTTCCAAGACCTTCACCTTTGCTTGCACCTTTTACCAATCCAGCAATATCAACAAATTCAATTATTGCATGTGTTACCTTTTCAGGATTATATAATTTTGCTAATTCATTTAATCTTTCATCTGGAACTGGAACAACTCCAACATTTGGTTCAATTGTACAAAATGGATAGTTTGCACATTCTGCACCAGCATTTGTTATAGCATTAAATAATGTACTCTTTCCTACATTTGGAAGTCCTACTATACCTATTTTCATAATTAATTTCTCTCTCCTTTATTTTGTTCATTATATTCTTTCCATGGATTACTAGAATCTGGATCAGTTGGGTCCCAACCCCTTAAAGATTCATCATAATCTGATAGTTTAAAGTTATTTTTTATTATATTTGTAGCTTCTTCGTCTGCTACAAATTCTACTTTTGTACCTGATTTACAATAATCATAAATCCACTTTGCATCTTCGACCTTTAGACGCACGCATCCCTTTGAAACAGGTTGACCTAATCTATCATATTCCCAATATTCAAGTGAAGATTTTTTTTGAGATGTGTATGGTACTGAGTGGAATAATATTGGACCTGTTATTCTTGTACAATATTGTCCATATACTCCTCCAACTAAATACCCCCATTGATATTTATCAGATGTTTCAAACACTCCTTCTGTTGGTGTTGATTCACCTGTAGAGCAAATCATAGTTCTAATTGGAATTGTATATTCACCATTTTCATCTTGTGTATATACAGTAACAATTTGATTTTTATAGTCAACTTTAATAAAATATGATAATTTATCATATTCTAAAACAGTTATTTTATAATTACCTATGTATTGTTCATCTTCTGGTATTGTAGATTCAATGTTTGACGTTTCTGTTATTACAAAATTATCCATATTTTCTACATGTTTAGAAATTCCAACCATATTTACAAATATGATTGAAATTTCTACTACCAATAAACACAATATATATTCAATTATAATTTTAATCATCTTTTTACTATTAAAATCAAATTTTTTCATGATTATCTCACCTAATTCTTTATGTGCTTTTACAATTATAATATCTTCTGTCGTTTACTATTTATGGATTTTCTTTCGATTGTGAGTTTTCATTTTCGTTAGGATTATTATTGCCTCCTGTTGTTTCCTCCCCAGTATTTGGACCAGGGTCTTCTGATGGTACTGTATTCTTGTGGTTAATTGTTAATGTTATTGTTTCTCCTTTTTCAACTCTCTCTCCTGCTTTTATACTTTGAGACACAATACCTTCATTTTTAGTATTATCATGTATTTCGATAATTGGTGGTATTGTAAAGTCTTTCAAGGCTGTTCTTGCTTCACTTTCTGACATTCCAATAACACTTGGCACCGTGATTTTGTTTGCTTCTGCAGCTTCCTGAGCTTTTTTCTCTTCTTCCTCTTTTCTTTGTCTTTCTCTTTCTTCCTCTGCACGTTTAGCGGCAGCTTCCTGAGCTTGTCTGTCTGCTTGTTCTTTAGCTAATCTTGCTTCTTCTTCAGCTCTTTTTTGCCTTTCAATTTCTTCTTTATGTCTCCATGGATTATTAGGATCTGGGTCTGTTGGATCCCATCCTTTATATGGATCTCCTGCTGCAGTTACCGGCTGGATTCCTGGTTTTCCTAAAGGTCCTGGATTTGATGGATTTGAATAAAATTCTACAGAAGTTCCTAAAGGACAATTATTATAAATCCATTGAGCATCTGCAACTGTTAATCTAATACATCCCATAGATCTTTGAGTTCCTAATCTGTCGTATTCCCAGTATTCAAGTGATGACGGATCGCGTTCTTTTAAATATGGAACTGAATGGAATAAGATT
>Ga0247608_10004318_pt1 | contig 16007 bp, 10 predicted proteins | sample 176DNAGHGlowgp2_FD_193490 | JGI IMG/M metagenome (GOLD analysis project Ga0247608, IMG submission 193490) | Sheep rumen microbial communities from Palmerston North, Manawatu-Wanganui, New Zealand - 1766 DNA GHGlow gp2 | ecosystem: Host-associated > Mammals > Digestive system > Stomach > Rumen ... | reverse complement strand
TTCCTACTTTTGCATTCATTTCAACATTATTAAAAGTAAATTCTAGTATGTCACAACACAAACCATATATATCTACATTAACTTTATTAGTACAAAAAATATAATTATTCGTAAATAAAAAAATTATTATTTTAAATATTTTTAACATTTAACTTATATTAATATGTTAATTATTATATTTAAAAAATTTATTTATAAATTCACTTTTTAAATACTTATAATTTTTACTATATAGTTTATAAATAAATGTATTTTGTAAATCATCAGAAGAAGCTCTATATTTAATATTTTTGTTTAAAGATATTAGTAATAAATTTACAAAATTGTCATAAATTATTGATTCATAATAAGATAAATTATTTGTAATATTTTCTTTTTTTTGTAAATCTTCATTATTAATTATTTCATTTTTCATAATTGCATTATGCATTGATATAATCTTTTTATCTTTATCATTACCGTCATTTTTTAAGGTATTTATTAAATCATAAGGAAAATTTTGATACAATAATTCATAAATAATTGACCCAAATGCAAATATATCTACTTTATTAAAATATTTTATATCAAATTTTTCACCAATTAATTGTTCTGGAGAAAAATAAAGTATAGTTCCATATTTACTAACTTCTAAATATTCTTTTTTAAAAATTAATTTATTATTATTAATTTTTTTTAAATATTCACTTATAGAAAAATCTATTAGTTTTAAATTAAATTTATCATCTATCATTATATTATTTGGGCTAAAATCACCATGATACATACCAATATTATCCATTTCTTTTAATATATCTATTAATTCTCCACATAAATAAATAATATCTTTTAAATTTATTTTTAATTTATTATTTTTAATAAAATTAGCTAAAGTACCATTTTCACAATATTTAGAAACAAAAACATATATTTTATCTTTAAATTTATAATTTGAAATAATAAAATGATTTTCAGAAAATGATATATTATTTTTTTCTAATAAATTTTTATTAATTATATTTTTTAATTCTTTATAATTTAATTCATTTAATATTAATTTACTATTCAAAATGGAAGAAATAAATTTTAATGCATAATTATTTTTTAAATTATCAGTAGCTTTAATTGTAAATGCAGATAATCCACTTCCAATATTATCATTATATAATTTTAAATTTTTAAACCATGTAATTATATCAATATTTTCATTTGAATTTATATTTTTAATTGTATTTTTATTTTTTATTTTATCAAAATTAATTATATCTGAATTATCAGCATTAATATTAAAATTATCTACATATCTTTTTTTTATATTTTCAAAAATATCTTCATTATAAATATTTATTTCTACATATTTTTTATTTTTTTTTTCTAAAAAACGTAAATATTCGTACATTATAATTGAAAAATTATCTAATGATTTTTTATTAATAATTTCATAAATAGTATTATCTTCTTTATTTTTTGTAAAAATAAATAATTTATTTAAAATAACTGATTTAGAATTATTTTGTATTGTTTTTAATTTATGACAATTTTCAAATATTTCACTAAAATTTTTAACATTATAATCTTTAAATTTAAAAATATTTAGATATTCTAAATTATAACAATTATAAAACATTTTTTTTAAATTTTTACATTTTTTTATTTTAAAACTACCAATATCTAAATTTTTTAAATTATGACATCCACAAAACATATAACTCATATCAACTACTAAAGATGTATAAAAACCTTCAATAATATATTTTCTTGCAAAATATTTAGATAACAATTCATCATACATTTCTATAAGATCAAAATCATTATTTTTACTAAATTCTAAATATTCTAATGATTTAAGACAAATATTTTTATAATAAATACCTAAATCTTTATTATAAAAATAAACTAATTTATTAAATATTAAATTATTTTTATTATTTTCATAAACTGTATCAGATGAAAATAATATTATTATTTCATCTTTACTACAAATATAAAAATGTTCATCATCTTCATATGAAAAATCACCATTTTCTTTAGTAAAAGTTAAAAAATCAAATAATTTATAATAATAATTACTTTTAAAATTAATATTTTCTAAATTATGGCAATTATAAAACATATGATTACAATATTGTAAATTAGGAGTTGTAAAATTAGATAAATCAATCATTTTTAAATTATTACAGTCAGCAAACATATATGACATATATATTACATTTTCAGTATTTATATTTTTAAAACCATATATATTCTTTAAATTTTTACAATTTTCAAACATTGAAGACATATTTTTTAAATAAAAAATATTTTCACCAATAAATACATATTCTAAATTAATACAATTTTTAAATAAAGAATTTAAATTAGTTACTCCTTCTCCTAAATCATCTATAGATACTGTTTTTAAATTAATATTATCTGTAAATAAACCTCTATTTTTTTTAGAATTGCAATCGTAAAAAACAACTCTCTGATTATTATTTAACGTAAATAAACCTTTTGTATTATTTTTTATTGACTTGTAAATTTTATAAGCATTTTCTTTTTTTTCTATAATTCGCATATTATCTTTACTATATGAATCAGTACAAACATTTCTCAAATCTATATTTTTTACATCAAAATCGTTAATAATATTAATTTCATTTTCCATTGAAAAATTATTTGTATTTGAAAGTAATAGAATAATATTTTTATATCTATATATAGCTTTTAACATATAAAAATCTATATGTTAATGCTTTGTATTATTTAATTAATAAAAAATTTAAAATATAAATATAAAAAAAGTAATAAAAATGTTTTTTTAAAATAAGAATTATTAGTAAAAATTTACTAACTTAAAATATAACTTTGCTGTTTTCTTTAGTTATTTTAAATTAAAAAATATGCGTTATCGTTTTTTTCAATATTATATATGGCATTAGCAATAGCTACTATATTAAATTTATCCTTTATATTTTTGTTTTCATCTATTTTTATTTTTATATAGTCTTTATCATTATAATCTATTTGTTTATTTTTAACATCTAATATTTTTACTTTTACTATATGATTTTCAGAATTTATAAACTTTGTCTCTGTATTTTTATTTAATAAAAATAATCGTTCTACTATTTTATCTAATAATTTATTCTTTAAATTATTTTTCTCATTATTAAATTTGATATCTTTTTCAACACCATATATTAAATCATTATTTTTTTTACTGTTTTTTATATCAGAAAATTTAAGATCCAATAATTTATCATTTTTTAATATATTTATAGTATTATTTTTATTATTTTTTTTATTAAAAATAGATATTAACTTATTTTTAACATCTTTATCATCTATTGTTTTTAACTCATCTTTTTTAATAAATTTATTCATAAATCCTACAAAAATAGCATCTTCATTAGATATTAAAGGAATACATCTAGGATTTTTATCATCTTCAAATTCAAGAAAAATCTCTTTTTTTAACATTTTATTATCTCTAAAACTAGTATTATTATTGAAAAATGATAAGTTTATATTTTCTGCTTTATATCCACATTCATCAGCAAAAGCTCTAAACTCTTCATCATTTTTTACATTTGATAAATTGTTTTCTATATTTTTTTTAATTTTTTCTCTAATATCATCATCAATAACTGGTTTTTTATATAAAATAGCAACTTTATATTGTTCAATACCTTTACTTTTATCAATTTCATAAATTTTGTAAATCTTATTATATTCATTAACAGTTTTTGCAAATTCTACTTCTATTAATCCTTCATACTTATATTTAGCGTCTTTAAAAACTTCTGGTAAATTGTCATTATTAAATGTTTCGCTATATTTTCTTTTACCATATTTATCATTAGGATCATTATCACTCTTTATTTTTGCAAATTCTACAGAATTTTTACTTTTTGTAAATTTGTTAATCAAAGGTTCTAATATCTTTAAATTTTCATTTTTTAACTCTTTAGAAACTGAGAAATTATTGACAAAATAAGTGATATTATAACATTCATCACTTTCAAATTTATGTTTATGATCATTAATATATTTCACCATTTTATCTTTATTTTCATCAAAATTAATCTCTTTTTCTTCTTTTAATAAAGCTACAAAATCAACATCTATTGTTTTATTTTTTTCTTCCCATTTTCTTTTAATTTCTAAACTATTTACAAAATTAGTATTTTTTAATATGTTATTGACCTTATTTTTTACTCTATTTTCAAAAATATTCTTTTCAAAATCAGCCCAAAATGACTTCATTTGACCACTATTATTCATTCTTTTTAAATAAGCATCATATTTATTTCTATCAAAATTACCATTTTTATCTTTAAAATCATTTTTTATATTTTCATCAATATTATCTCCATAAACAACGTCTTTTTTTTCATCATCCTCAATAGTAATTCCAATTTTTTTAGCAATATCTTTTAAAACAACATCATTAACAAAATCGTTAATAGTCATATTATTTATAAATGAATCATAAACTGGATTATTATCATCCAAACCGTACATTTTATAAAAATTTCCATAATAACTATCTATATTATGTACTTTTTTCTTATATTCTGCAAATTCTAAATTTTTTCCCAATAATTTTACAACTGTTGGACCTTCTTCAACGACTTCAGTTCTAATCTCTCTAGGATATAACCAATATCTAATAAATATTTCACCAACAAACATTGCACAACAAAAAGCAAAAATCCCTAAAACAACTTTAGGATGGCTCCTTATCTCTCTTATCATTATATTTATGTTAATTAAATATCTTCTTTAAAACATAATTTTAACCATTTATTCTCTTACTTTTAAAGTAAGTTGTTAATATTAAAATTTTACTATTAATAAAAAATAGAAAAGTCTTTCATAAAAAACACATATGTAAATATTTAAATTTCATATGTTATAAAAACATTTTTAATTTAAGTTTTTTATGTAAAAAAATTAAATAACACATAACTTAATTAGTAAAACTGTCATCATCACTGTTATTAATTTTGTCATCATAACTGTTACTATATTAGTCTCGATCAGAAGCATAATTATCATCTTCATCTTGTTGTTCAAAAGAAGATTCTTCTTCTTCTTTTTCTTCTTCTTTTTTTTGCTTTTTCCTCAAATCTTCTTCTTCTTTTTCAGAAGTTATGGTAAATTCATTTATTTTTTCTTTAAAATCTATATATTCTTCAAATTTTTTGTAACCTTCTAATTTTATATCACATAAAGATTCTTTAATATACTTATGTAAAGTTTTTAAGTCATTTATATTATTATTTTTTTCATAAAAAGTTATTTTAGAATCTTTAAAAATTTTATCTAATGAATCTTTATCTATATCTTTATTAGAAATACAATATTTATTATATATTTCTTCTCCATCTTCATTTTCTAAAAATTCTTTATATAATTTCTCTAAAAATTCAATTTTTTTTGAATATGTTTCTAGAAGATTTTTAAAATATGTGCTTTTATAGAATTTTGTATTACACTTGTTTAATTTATTATTTATTTTATTAATTTCATTATTAACTTCTTTATAATTTTCCTCAAAATCTGTAAAATTTTTATATTCACTAATATTTTTTAAATCATAATTAATAGAATTTATTTTTTTTGATAATTTATAAATAAATTTAGTGAAAGAATAGTTTTCATTGATTTTCTCTCCTTTTTCTTCATTAATTAATGATTTTAAAAAATCATTATATTCTTCTTTTTGAAATAATTTGTCTATTCTTTGAGCTACACTTAATTCATCATATTCTTCATTAAAAAATGCATCAATTATATTATCTATTAATATTAATTCATTTTTGTAATCATCTATAATGCGTTTTTCTAATTTTAAAATATTATCACAAAATTTTTTTACATCATCTTTACGTTCTTTTTCTAAATTTATACAATTATTATATTCATTTTCTTTTATTAAATTTTTAAATAGATATTCTTTACCAAAATATTCATTAATAATATCAAAATCTTCATTTTTTTCATTTACATTTATTAATAAATCATTCAATTTTTCTAATACATCTTTTCTTTTAGTTTTTTCAAAATTATAATATTTTGATAAATCTTTTAATTTAAAATTTTGATTTTCTTGTAAATATTTTTGAGGCAAAATTATAGCACATTTGTCTAAATATTTATAATAAAAATTTTGATAAATAGTTGATGGAAATAAATAAAAATTCAAATCAAAAAGATTTGAATTTTTAAATTTAAAAAATTTACTATAAAAAATTTCATCATCCAAACTACTATAAAGATATTTAGTAAATTTTTTTTCAGAAACAATAAAATTTAAATAATTTTCTAAAAAACCATTTAATAAAAATTTTTTATAACTTTCTAAATTATATTTTTCTTTTTCATCAAAATTATATTTTTTTGAAAGATCATCTATAGTTATTTTACTATTATTTTCAATAATTAGTCTTTTTTTGAATAAAAATTTAGAATCTCCATCAACTAATTCGTTTATTTTATCGTTATTTAAATGTCTTAAGCCATTATTTTCTTGTATTTGAAAAATTTTTTTATAAAATTCATTACTATCAAGACCTTCTTTATTTTTAATATTTTCAGATTCTATTTTTTTTAAAATTTCGTCTATTGATAGTTTTTCCATAATATCTCTAATATAATTGTTCAAAACATAAACATTTGAAAATTTATTATAATTTATTGTTTTTTTTAGAAATTCATTAGTATCAAATTTATAGCGTTCAATTTTATATATTTCTTCAATGTCTTCATAATTATTTGATTTTTTTTTATTTGAATTATTTTCAAAATATTTTATATTATTAAGAAATTCAAGCATTTTATTTTTTTCTTCTTCCTTTGAATATAGTGCTTCAAAAGTACTACCTGTATAGTTTTTTGTAAATATATTTTGACCCGAATTAAAATATTTTATATCTAAATTTAGTTCTATATGATTTTTTTCAAATAACTTATTAATAAGAATATGATTCATTTCTTTATTAAAAGTATTTGTATTACAAAAAACATTTGTTAGAAAAACATTTGTATAAATTTTTTTTTTAATATCATCATTAATATAATTTTTTTCTATATTTGACAATATATCTTGAATTTTTTCTTTTTTAATATCATATGGAAATTCTATATCATCTAATGTAATTAAATTTAATTTATCTAAAAATAAATATCCAATTTCTAATTCTGAATCTATCATATAACTATTTGAATCAAAACTAAATATATAATTATAGATACATAAAAAATTTTCAGCGCATACTTTATAACCAACTGGATATCTATCTTCTGAAAAACCATCAAATCTATAATAAGGGCCACCAATACTTGTTGATGAAAAAATATCATTTAGATTATCTCTTTTAGATATTGTATCATTAATTTTATCACCTGGAAGATAAAACACTCTATATAAATTAGTTTTTTCATTAATTTCATTAGAAGTATCTATTTTCCCGTAAGTTAATATAACATAGGTTAAAGCCCACATAAAATCAATAGTCTCAGTAAATATTATTTTATTATATTTTAAATTCAGAAACTCTATATTTTCTTTAATATAATTAATTTGTTCTTCAAAATTATTTGTTAAATCTCTTTTTATAGTTTTAAAAATATCTTTTACTAAATTATCAAAATATAATTTTAAATAACAAGATGAATCAGAATATGAATTTCTTGTCTGCCATTTTAATATGTTTTTATACATTTCTTTTTCAGAATTCGTTAATAATTTTTTAATACAACATATAAGACAATCATCGTCTAGATCATTTTTATGAATTCCTTTTCTTAAATTATGAAAAGATTAATCTTTATCATTTAATAATTTACCGGTTTCATAACTAGTTTTTGTAGAATATTTATTTTCATCATACATTTCAATAGTAGGTAATATTATACGATTTTCAGTATTATTACTAATTTTATCTACAATATTGTTGAAATATAAATAACAAAACTTATTAATAAAACGATAAATTCCTTCATCTTTAAAATAGCTAGACATTTTTTTATATAAATTACTAACAATTTTATATATATCATTACCTGATTCTTCTTTAAAATCTATAGTATAATTTTTCATTTTATGATATTTTATAATATTTTCAAGAATATATTTTGGTTGTAAATTATTATCTTTGTTAAAATAATTCTTATATAAATAATCAAAACATTTTTCTTTTATAGATTTTAAATCTTTATCAATTTCGTTTTGTCTATCAACTGATAAATTATTAATTTTATTTTCAATTTCTATTTTATTAATAGTAGCTAATTTTACCTTAGCTTCCCATTTATCATTTAAAATAATATTATTATTAATTATGTTATAAAAATAAAAAGTGTCTAAATAGCTTAAATATTCCATTAGATTATCGTATGTCAAATTTTTGTCATTTAAAATATTATATAAATTTTTATTATAACCTAAAGAATTGTTTTCGTCTAAAGGTTTACTACTATAGTTAAATTTTACGGAACTTTCTTTTAAATTATTCATTGCACTTATATTCTTTATACATGATGCAAATAAACCAACTTTACTTATTGAGCTGATTTTCGAAATTATATCCTTTCTCATAATAATTTTATTTAAAAATCAAAAAAAAAAAAACAAATTTTAAGTAAAAAAATTTATAACAATTTTTTGCGTTATTAAAAAATATTATTTTGAATTTTGTATTTATAAAATTTGTTTTATGATTATAATATATTATAATTAACAATTTTATTTCAAAAATTTTCTTAAAAATTTAATAAGATATAAAGTTGTTACTTTAAAAATAACAGGACTAAGTCCTGGACCATAGGAACTTTTTGTAAAAAGTTCCACAAAAACTTTTACGTTTTTGCATTCGCAAAAACAAAATATATGATGTAATTTAATATATAATGTATTAAGCCGGTTCGGTGTTTGAGACTTACTTTAAAAGTAAGCAAGTAATAAAGGCGCTTCGCCGTCTGAGAAGGTATCTTTGCTACTTTCTTAGAAAGTAGAACATAATACGATTCCAATTAATATTGAAAAATCGGCGATATTAAAAACGAAACTAAATATATTTTCTAAAAAAGGTAGATAAAATATGTCAATAACATTACCGTAAAATAAATTAAAAGGAGCATCTTCAATTGGAATGTTTAGTAATAAACCATTAAAAATCCAGTCTATTGTATTAGAAATACCACCTCCTAATATCATCCCAGTACCATATATGATATTGTTTTTTTTATTAAAATTACTGTTTTTTTTAAATATTTTAAATATATAGATTAAAAATAATATTCGTAAAGTTAATAAAATAATCCTTTCAATATTAAAATTAAAAAAAGATAAACCAAAAGCAATACCTGGATTTAATAATAAATATATTGAAATTATATTACCAATAATTGGAATTCTATAAAATTCACCGATATTAAAGGTAAAAAAAACTATTAATTTTAACATTTGATCTATTAAAATTACTGTAAAAATTGTTAAATATAACTTCTTAAATTCCATATTTATTGTTTATGAAAATAGGAGTGCCTTTTTTAAATTTTTTTAAGAATATAATACACTCCTTAGAAAAATTATTATTTTATCACTATCAACATTTTCGAACCAATTTATATCTTTATTTTTTCTAAACCAAGTCATTTGTCTTTTTGCATAATGTCTAGTGTTTAATTTAATATCCTCAATAGCTTCTTTTAAACTATATTTTCCGTTAAGATAATTGAAAATCTCCTTATAACCTATTGTATTTAAACTATTATAATGTTGAAAATCTATAAAATTTCTAGCTTCATCGACTAATCCATCGTTAATCATAATATCAACTCGTTTATTAATTCTATCATAAAGATAATCTCTATCTAAATTAATTCCAACGTAAATTATATTAAAATCACGTTTTTTTTTAGTTTTATTGAAATATTCATAAATAGGTTTTCCAGTGTTTTTAATAACTTTTAGAGCTCTAATAACCCTAACTGGATTTTGTAATTCTATAAAATCTCCACTTTTAGAATCTAATTTTAATAACTCATCGACACATTTTTGTAATCCTTCTTTTTGATATAAATCATCTACTAAATCGTTGATTTCTTTATTAATTTCAGGAATATCATCAATACCATTACAAAGTGCATTGATATAAAAACCAGTTCCACCAACAATAACAACAATATCGTTATTTTTAAATAAATTTTGTAATATTTTTAATGAATCTTGTTCATATTGAGCTACTGAATAATAGTCTTTAACATCAACAAAATCTATTAAATGATGTTTAATTTGGCTTATTTCTTCATTAGTAGGTTGTGCTGTTCCAAGTTTTAAACCCTTATAAATTTGTCTTGAATCAGCTGAAATAATTTCTGTGTTAAAATATTTAGCAATATCTATTCCTAATTTTGTCTTACCACTAGCTGTAGGACCAACAATAACTATAATAGTTTTACTATTTATATTCATATTTTTTAGTTATTATATATATTTTTCATCAAAACGATAAGAACGTCCAACAATATAATTTTTATGATCTCCATTAAAATTTTTTAATTTTTTACAATCATTTAACATTAATTTCATAAATTCTTTATAACTTATAACTTTTGGTTTATCATATATTAATGAATCATAATTAAAAAAAACACCATTTATATTTCTAATTGTATAAAAATGCCATCCACATGCACAAAAAATTTCACCAGTTATTGTATTATTATCATCATCTTTGAATAAATAATCTTTACAATTTTGTTCATTTATTTCACGAAGATTTACAACTCTATTTACGCAATAATTAACTGTATTAAAATCAAAAATATAATGTTTTTCGTTATTTTCATTTTCACTTTCATTTACATTATTATGAAAATCATAATAATCTTTTAACTCTAAAATTACAGATTCAATAAGATAGTATGGATACCAATTACTTTGAAAACCACCAAAATGATGATCTTTTAAATAATCTTCAATTTCTTCTTTTAAACCACTATCCATTTTATCTTTTAATTTTTCTACATTATTATACCAAGTTTTACTAATATTTAAACAATGTATTTTATCATTAAAATTAGGATGCTTTATTGCATTTTTAAAAAATTGACAAACTTCATAATTTATCGGTAAATTATCTTTATTCAAATTATTATTTTCAAAAAGATTATTTAAAAGCCAAAAAAATTTACAATGATAAGGATTACTCTCTAAATAACTAAAATATGCTTCTAATATACAATTATTATTTTCATGAACTATTAAACATCTAGGCATTAATAAATTAGAATTTTTAAATGTAAATTTTTTATTTTCATAATCATCAGATATTATTTCTGATAATTTTTTTACTTTTTCATTAATATTTCCACATTTATTAATTTCATTTTGAGCTTTATCGACTTCTAAAAATCTTAATATATCATCAGTTGTTATATCTTTAATATTACTTATATCTGGAATTTCATCAGAATATAGATTTTTAATATCAATATATTGTTTTAAATCATCAATATTTTTTAAATTTTCCGATAAATATTGAAAATCAACATCATTTTTATATTTTTTATCTAATTTATATAATTCAGATTGTGGTATTTTATGTACATTTTTTTTATCATTTTCGTTATTTTTACTATCTTTTTTTTTATTTTTAATTTTATTTTCATTATTATTTTCATTATTTTCATTATTATTGACAATCTTATACTTGGATGGACAACCACTTAATATGTAAAAATTATTTGAAAGTAAAAGGAAAATATAAGTGAAAATAAACATATTTAATATTGTATTTAGTTGTCTTTTTTATTACAATTAGAACATTTTAAACATTTACCACAACATTGTGCACACTTACCTGTATTTTTATCTATTTTAGGTGTATCAGTTTGTTCTTGAACTGGTGGTTGTGGTGGAATATATTGTGGCGGATTTATAGGTTTACCTTCTTCTTCTATATAATTTTTAAAATATTCTAAATCTGGATCTGGAGCACCTGTCTCTTTTAAAAAACTTCCTTTAGCTTTTTCATTAAAATTAATGCTTAATTCAAAATGATCATGAGTACCATCAACATAAAACCCATCTGAGTTAAGGATCTGTTCATAAAAATCTTCAGGAATATAACATCCTTCAACTTTTTTTGATTTAAAATAATCAGCGATTTGTTTTTTTAAATTTTCTAGACTAGAATCTTTAAGATTTAATAAAATTTCATGTGTTTTTTTTGTTAATTCTCCATTTAATTCTGTACCTTCTAAAGGTTTAAATTCTATTTCTGCAATCATTGTTTTTAACAATTCACATCTTTCTCCAACTTCAATTTCTATCGTTGAATTATCTGTTAAATTAAAAATGTTAGTTTCATTAATATCTTTAGCTTCTTTTATTTCTAAAGTATTTGTTGTATTTTTTAATGTATATTTTTTAGGATCTATAGGTTCACATTCTGATGAATTAAAGTGGTAATCTAAACCATAAAGATCACAAGTTGCTTTAAAGTTTGTATCTTTTTTTTTACATTCATTTATTAAATTATTAAAATATTCCTTTATACTAGTAGTTAAATCTTTTAATATTCCATCTGTTGTAAAATTATGTATATGTAAGTCTAATTTAAATGTGTTACTTGCACCAGCATCTAATATATAATCTTTTGGAATTTCAAATTTTATATTAACTTGTCTTTTTACTCCTAAACTTGATAAATCTAAAATTAAATCTTCACTATCATCTTCTGTAAAATAATATTCATTTTTACCATTTTTTACTCTAATTTCTTCATTAGATGTTCTTTCAATATTATTTAATAACTCACCAACTTCTATGTTAGTTTTTTTACCAAATGCTTTTTCATCTACTTCTATTTTGTTTTTTAAATTTGATGTTTTTATATGATTAAAAATTTGTTTTGCTAATGAACTTGTTCCATCAGGTATTATTACATATTGCAAAAAATCAGAAATATTTATTGGAGTAGTTAAATCAAATATTGTATTTAAAATTTTTACTTTTTTTATTTTACATTTTTTAATATTCCCATAAGATTTATTAGTAATGAATTTAAAATTAATAGATATAGGTTTTTCAGCAGCTAAATTTAATTTTTCATTTTCTTTTATAATTTTAATTATATCTCTAAACTCCCCATCTATATTTTTTTTTAAATAAACTATACATGCACAGTTTGGCTCAGTAACATCTTTAAAATTTTTTGATTTATATTTAAAAATATCAGATTTTATTACTAAAATATCATTTTTTATATCATTTATTCCTACATTGTCTTTTAATTCAAAATCACAATTAATATTTTCATAAGCAGAATCAATATCTACATATCCAACTTTACAAGTATCACTTTTTGTAATAAAAATCTTTATAAAAAATAAGAAGATAAGTATAAAAAAATTCTTGTAATTCATATTTATTGTTATAACAAAAAAACAAAAAAACAAAAAAACCTTATAATAGTATTTTTTATGGAAATTTTCGATAAAATATTAATTTATAGACTATTAAAAAAAAATTCGATTTTAATAATTTTTTATTTAGAACATTTTATTTGTTTTTACGATTTCTTAATTGTATTCCATTTTTCCTATTTAACCTACTATCAAGTCTTCTTAATTGTCTTTCATATTTATTATATGACATATTTTTAGGTTTTCTTAATTTTATTTTATATTTATCAAATATCCCAATACCTTTAAGTTCTTTTATAAATTTTTTGTTTTTTGAGTTATCATATTTAAGATACTTAAGATCTCTAATATATCCTTTTCTTACATTATTATTTATATTATTACCATTTATATTAGCATTATTATTAGCATTATTATTAGCATCACCATTTATATATTGGTTAATATTACCATTATTATTTATAACTTGGTTATTATTAGCATTATTATTACCATTATCATCATTTTGATCATTTCCTTCTTCAGCAGAATTTAGAATTATAACTTGGCTATTATTATCAATTATAACTTGGTTATTATTATCTATATTATTACCTATATTATTATCATTACCATTTAACATTTGGTTATTATTAGAATTACCAGGTATTCCTTGGTTAATAATATATAAACCATCATAAGATGTATTTTCTCCTACTACAGATCTAGAATCATTTCCAAAATTGATAATGTTACCGAAATTTATATTGTCATTTTGGTTAATATTATAATTATCATTTAACATTTGGATATTATTACCGTTATTATCATTTTGACCATTTCCTTCTTCAACAGAACTTAGAATTATAACTTGGCTATCATCATTTATAACTTGGTTATCATGTAAATTAATAATGTTATTGTAATTTATATTGTCATTTTGGTTAATATTATCATTAAAATTTAACATTTGGATATTATTACCATTTATCATTTGGGTATTATTACCATGTACTCCTTGGTTAATAAGATATAAACCTTCATAAGATGTATTTTCTCCTACTACAGATTTAGAATCATTTCCAAAATTATCACTATATTCTTTTTGAAAATCACTCCCTATACCATTATTGTTGTTCTGTCCGTTATAACTATTCATACCATTATTGTTATTCTGTCCGTTATAACTATTCATACCATTATTGTTGTTCTGTCCGTTATAACTATTCATACCATTATTGTTGTTCTGTCCGTTATAACTATTCATACCATTATTGTTATTCTGTCCGTTATAACTATTCATACCATTATTGTTGTTCTGTCCGTTATAACTATTCATACCATTATTGTTGTTCTGTCCGTCATAACTATTCATACAATTATTGTTGTTATATCCGTTATTACTATTCATACAATTAATGTAGTTGTGTCCGTAATACATTGAGTTTGCTAACAATAGCTTTTTATATAATTTTATTGCCATATTTGTTATATTTTTTGTTTAATAAATTTTCACATTTAAAAAATTTTGTAATAAAAAAATAGATGTTAAAATTTTTTATTATTAAAAAAATAAATTTTATTTTATAAAAATTTTTATTTTTAAATTTAATTATTAGCATAAAATATTAATTATGATTATATTTGATTTTTAATAAATTTTACATTTAAAGAATTATATAAAATAGAATTTAATAACATTTAATTACAATTTTAAAAAAATATTAAAATATTAATTTACTTTTAATATATATATAACTAAAAAATATAAGCAGAGAGAAAGGGATTCGAACCCTTGATACTTAAAAAAGTATAATAGTTTTCGAGACTATCGCATTAGACCACTCTGCCATCTCTCTCTATAAATTATAATAACAATAAATTTATATTTATATTATTTTATTTATTATATTTCTTATCATTTATTTTTTTAAAAATATTTTTTAACATTTCTATATATTTCTCATTTTTTGCTAAATTCCAACTTATTACAGCTAATAAAATTCCTGAAATACTATCTATAATATAATGTTGTTTTGTAAAAACTGTTGACAATATAATGAAAAATGTAATAATAAAAGATTTTACTTTTATTTCATATTTTATATTTTTTATTGATGATATACCAATAAAAACTAATACAGATAAAAAACAATGAAATGAAGGACATGCTCTTCCAATAAATTTATCTCTATTTCTTAAAAATAACATTATATTATCTAAAAAATTTGAAGGTATTATCTCAGTTATCATAATACCTGTTGGCTTTACTAAAAATGAAATACCACCTATAATACTTCCTATAATACCTGCTAAAATAAATCTATAAAAGTAATATTCATTAAATTTTGATATTAATATAGGCCCTAAAATAATATAAGGATAAAAAATACAATAAGGTATTACAAATAAAGACATATATGGAATATAATTATCTATAAATAATATGATATAATGTATTTTAAAATTATAACAACTTATAATAAAACCAGCACCAAAATAACAAAAACAATATACAAAAATATACATGCATATTGGTAATACAGAATAAAAAGGAATAAATTTAAACAGTAAATTATCATTTTTTAATTTATCATTATCTAACTTATCCATACCTTTTTGCTAAA